>Ga0233412_10001901_pt1 | contig 10457 bp, 8 predicted proteins | sample Na_anoxic_4_MG_FD_180667 | JGI IMG/M metagenome (GOLD analysis project Ga0233412, IMG submission 180667) | Seawater microbial communities from Saanich Inlet, British Columbia, Canada - Na_anoxic_4_MG | ecosystem: Environmental > Aquatic > Marine > Inlet | place: Canada: British Columbia... | reverse complement strand
AATCTGCTAGCGATGGCACCCTCACAAATTGTAGAGACATGTTTAACAGTTGTGGTGCTAGTTTAGTTGGCAACTCTGAGGACTTCTGGAACTGGAGTACTCCACCGACAACAACCGTCGCTTGCTATTGGGCGGACACCTCCCTCATAGACTACGCCACGATCCCAGCGGCATATGGTGGACCATATTCATCATCTTCCAGTTCAAACAGTAATAGTTCATCAAGTTCAATCAGTCTTTCAAGTTCAAGTAGTACTAGTTATTCTAATTCTAGTTCGAGTTCTTCATCCAGTTTTAGCAGTTCGCAATCAAGTTCATTGAGTTCCAGTAGTTCGTATAGTCAAAGCAGTTCCAATTCCAGTTCTACAGGGGCAAGCTATGACTATATAGTCTCAGGAGCTGGTACATCAGGATATAATGGTGGATATGATGAAGCTGGAGTATTTGACAGTAAGCCATACTATCAGCTGGGATCCGACTACTATTACATAAAATGGGATAAATACGTTGATTGGCCAGATGGTGCTTGGTCTCTGGCAAGAACCCTACAGGGAATGCCCCAATACGTCACACCAGGAATTACCGCGATACCTCCATCAGGAGCAACATGGGATAATTCTGGATTTGATGGTGCTAGTCCACCACCTTCAGTAGTGTCTGGATAATCAACATATAAGTTGAACGACACACGCAAATAAAACAAGTATTTCAATTCGAGGAATATGACAATGAAAAAGTCAAGATTGATCACCGCTGGAATAGCTGTTGCAATAATTGCATCATCAATATTTTTTATTGGACAGCGAGAACATATCCCATGTAGAAAGGAGTTCTTCGAGGCTCGAAGCAAGGGGGAGCTATGTACTGATCACAGCAAGTATTATGCAGGCGCCCTTCTATCGAATGGATATGAACCAAAACTTGTTGTCGTAGATGAGAATAAACCAGCTCTTCATATGATAGTGACCATAGATGAAATTGTCTATTATGACCCAACCAAACAAAAGATATTCGACCGTGAATCTCTTGATATAAAATTGGTGATGCCATACGAAGAATAGGCGGCAATACTACATGGGCAGGTTTGAACTGCCATTTAATCGAAAAAGGGGATAGTATTGCACCCTACCGCAAGAGGTCCCGATGTATTTTAGACCCATATTCAAGACAGACGACAATTCCAGCATAGGCATGTTGAAATATGCCCTCGGACACGGTGCTGTCTATCCAGTAACTGAATTTGGGGATATCTATAGGATATCCGAACTTGAAAACAACGCATATGGACACGGTGAACGTCGTGTCTATACCCAGATTCTTGATGGAATCGGCAATCGAATGGATGGACCCATAACCGATTTTACCTTTGAACTCTACCGTGCGGTGGTTGATCTACAGTCTCCAAGTGACGATTTCACGATTATTGCCCAAAATACTGATGCCTGGTCTGCAGGCAGAAAGACTATAGTCAATGGGATCTATATATCCGATATCCTAGCCACCGGGGAAGCTTTTGGATATTGGAAAAACCTGTCGTGGACACAATCATGTGCCGATTCACGTGTGATTGTTTCGATAAAGACGGGACATTCCGTAGCGGAAGTAGAGGCAAAGGACTGGGATCGACATTTTGAGGAACCATGCATGCCATATTATGGTGGATCCAGCCTAACAACAGTAACTCGTGACTTGGACTATTTCAACCTGCGTGGTGAATATATCCAGTTCAAGATAGAATTGATCACTGAACTCAACGGCGATGCTCCAACGGTACGTGATTTTACCATTAGCTATGTGGGAAAACACAGCGTCTATTTCTTCACGGATCGAATTAGAATATCTCGCGGAGACGAATTCGGCAATGCTATCATCACAGCCAGTGTAACACTTCCCAACAAGACTGAAGTGGCTCTTGCCTTCGGACCTGGTGATTCTGTTGACTGGAGTGACTATGAGGTTATTGAATCCGGCAGCATTGCTCAGATCCCATCAGATTACAGTGATATGATGCGTGTAGGCATAAGATTCACATCACAGGATGCGGTAAATGCAGCAACAGTACATGAGTTTGCATTCTCATTTGATTCAGACGATGAAGAAAAAGTAAATGAGCAATTCGAATGAAATATGTAACCATAGCAACAACTGAATATGGGAAGGGACGAATTGTTCTTTTTCCAAGTCGTTTTGACAATATCAACACAGCCGGAAACCTGTTGAATCCAGCATTGACACGTTCAATGCTCGAATGGGCTTCACAGCGCAACGAAAACGACCGTATTTCATCATTGTCAGTCTCAAACAGTACCGTTGAAGGCAATTTGTTTGATGTCGCCGACATGAACAACGTATTGGTTTCATTCGGCGATTTGGATGATCTCTCCGTATCCAGCAACTTAACCGACAAGGATTGTATAATCCTAAATGGAGTTGACAACAATATTTCTCCACTGATCAGAACAAATTTGACAAACTATGTCGTTGGTGGAGGCGGACTTGTATTGTGTGATCTGAGAGTCGATGGAGAAGCTATTGAACTTCTCGAGTCAATTGCACCTGTAACTGTAGAATCTGAAAGTGTAAATCTATCCAGTGGATTTCCAATGTGGACCGATATTGGACGCACACACCCGATATTCAGAGATCGCTTTCTAGGTGTCGACATTACGTTGCTGAACTCGGTACAGGAATCCGGGGTATCGTCCTCGTGGACGGTATTGAATGTGCTTGATACTGATATTGAAGTACGCGAGGGGGATCTTGAGATAGATGAACTGTTGTTCTCGAGATCTCAGGATTTCTCAATACCAGGGACATTCTTTGTCGGATATTATGCCACCGTCTATGAAGATGGAATAACAGATATGGAGACATGTTGATGTTGGACGAAAGATCACAGGAAGACTTGTCACTTGAAAAGCATTTTATGGTACTTATTCGAACCAAGAATTTTTGTATGGCAAATGCCGGAATGAGAACAAGGGGTGGCATACTGACCAACGAGCCATGTGTTGTTGTTGGTGTAAGTGAAAAGGTGCCACTCTGCGAACTTACAGATGAAGAGAGAATTCCTTCTGCACTTCCAGACGGAACTCCCATCGATGTTGTCGAGATGCAGAAGATCGATGCGCAAGGTGAGAATATATGACATGGGACAGGTAAAGCACAACGGAAGAGTCTACGACAGCTATGAGGAGTTCCAGGCGAATGCCTATGTCCATTCATATGCCAACAAACCAAATGTTACCGTTGCCTATGCTTCTACAAAGAAAATAAATGGGGTGGACACCGGTGTCCCATGCGTGGTTATCGGGGTTGAGTCAAAGGTGTCGTTATCTGATTTGTCCCAGGATCAACTGATCCCATCGGTTCTTCCCGGTGGAGCGATTACTGATGTGGAAATCATTCCCAGAATAATGTCTCTCACCACATGCACGGGCGGCGGCGGGGGCGGATGCCCTCCACATGACGAAAAATTCAGACCACTCCAAGGTGGAATCTCGGCAATTGAAGTGGGGGCATCGGCATGTACGCTTGGAGCAGTGGTGCAGGATTCATCCGACTACAATCTCGTAGCACTGACAAACAATCATTGTGCCGGGCTTCTGTATGATCCCCTATTCAAGATCCCGACATTTGGTAATCTAACAGTGGATGGAATCGAGATGCTTCAGCCAAGCCCATCAGATGGTGGCGTATCACCAACAGATTCATATGGAACCGTGAAGCGTGGTGTTGCCATGCAGTTCGGAACTACAGGCGGCGCCACCAATTTGGTTGATTGCTCCATCTCCACAATAGCAATAGGTGAAGCGGACTATCCCATCCTGCAACTTGATGATGGACCATTTCCATTTGCCGAAAAAGCCCTGTATTCAACTGGACAGGAAGTATCCAAGGCTGGACGTACAACCGGCAATACTCCTCTCCCCACAACAACGGTAACAAGTAAAAATGGTGTTGTTGTCGTCGATTACAGTGGTGGCGCCGGCGGCGACAACAATTTAGCGGCATTCACAAATCAGATTATTTGTCAAGCGGCAACAAGATTTGGACAGGGAGGCGACTCGGGGTCTGCTATTGTTGCGTTTATCAGTGGGCGATGGAGGATAATTGGACTTCATTTTGCAGGTGACGCAACAGGAACATATGGCGTTTGTTGTCCAATTGAGGAAATAGCCTCAACACTGCAGGTTCAGGCATGGGACGGATCAATTGTTGTCGAAGAAAATGTTGAAGAAAATATTACCGTCCTGGGAAGGCAATATAGGCGCGTTCAGGATACATCTCGTCCCATAACGCATATTGCCTCCAGTTCATCCAGTTCAAGCCTGTCATCTTCCAGTTCATCAAGCTCAAGTAGTTAAGGGAGTAGGAAATCATGGTACGAATAATGAAATCCATCTGGAAGTTCATATGTCTTATTCCAAAGCGTATTGTTGAATTGTCAAAAACGGGTAAGGATGTTGCGGTCGGAGCTATTTCCACAGGCAGCATAATGATCCCTGATGAGAAAGCTGAAGAACGAATTGTGACTTGTGAGGAATGCGAACTGTTTGATCAGGGGAGAATGTGCGAGGTATGTACTTGCTATATGGACATCAAGGTAAAATTTAAGGCTGCAAAATGCCCGGAGGGAAAGTGGTAATGTCCACTACCTTTATATCATTGTCATCGGGAGACTACAGACTTGATGATCCAAAAATCCGAACAGATTCACTGACCGATGCAAAGGTGGGATCTGTAAAGGGTGAGGTGAGTGTTGCTATGCTTGATGGGGGTGTTGCATACATGGGTGAATTACCTCCCATTCATTCTATGACCAGTACACTCAATGAGGCTGCCATATCACAGGTTATTACCAGAGGTATTAGTTTTCTGGTCCCGATAACTGTCCCGGCATATAATGTATTGTATGATTCTGTTCATTTCGATGTGGTTATCTCGGGATATGCTGATGTCGTTGAATCTGGCGAACCGGATTACGAAAAGGTCACGGGACGCTACAAGTCATATGACGGTGGGTATTTCTATCTTGAACTTTCATCCCTGTATGATCTTCCGAGTGAAGGTGCCGATATTTCGTCGGGGTCAGCACAAATAGGAAGAACAGTAAAGCTGTTTGCATCAAATGTCGACTTGAATATGAATGAGGATGTGTTCGCGTTTTGGCGCCCTGCATATTACAAGCTTGGCGTTTTTGTTGAAAATGGGGACTGGAATGGAACCGAGATACGATTCCCAAAATCCATACCGACAAATACCGGCATTGATCCTATGGGAAATCAAATAATTACGCTGGATCATGGGCGCATGCAATGGGCTCCAGGAAACAATGCGGATTTCGAGATCTATATTGGGTATCAGTCAAATGTATCTGACTATTCAAGTCGTAGTGAATTATTGCATCGTGACAGTTCCGTTGTCAGAAGTGGTTTCAAATACTTTGATGGCAGCGAGATCCTTGATGTTCCAGCTGCTGGTGTACCATATGCCAGTGTGAACCAGCCAAAATTTCTGGTAACAAATGGTCTCAAGTCGGATCGTCCTGTCATTGCCATCTATCGTGCAAAGACCACAGCTGGAAATACGTCATGGGTAGCGGAATTGGTATTCCCGTCCGATTTCTTCGAGACTGGGGGACAAACATTCCATCCACCTGTAACAATCAGAATTCCATCTGGTACATATAGTGAATACTATCACGCTCAAGTCATCATGGGTACCGATCCGGATCTTGCCAATTACTTCACTGGTGGTGATACATCTGCCGAACTTCCAGATCTTGGATATGCTGAACTCGAGGATTTTGGATATAGCAAATTGTCGGAAGACGCATCACGTTTTTGGTATTTCAACAATGGTATCATGACCAATCCATCTCCGATACATGCTATTCCAAATTCAAAGGATGTTTCACTTACATATCATGCCGAGAATTCATATGCGGGTGATCGCAGGCTGTATGTTTTTTGGAGATTCCTTTATTCATCAGGTTTTTCATCAAGTTCATTCAGTTCGAGTTCATCAAGTGATTCGAGTTCAAATTCGAGTAGTAGTTCAAGTAGTGGTTCAAATTCGGACAGCAATTCAAGCAGCAGTCAAAGTCAATCAAGTTCATCTTCATCATAATACAATATGTCCCTTGAAGTAACATTTAGAGAATACGACGCCGGCAGAGGCAAGCCTATTGCGAACATTCGTTCGTTGAATTTCGGTACAATTCTGCCAGGTCAGCAGAGTGATGTCAAGGCTCTTGATATCTCCATTACCGGTGTCCGTGGCGTATCCAATCTAAGGGCATCCGTCGCAGACCCTGGGATCATTCCTATTGCCCCAACAGGGACATCGACAACATCCAGTTCTGGACATTTTGGTATTGAAACCTCATCATCGCTTGTCACTAAATATGGATTATCCCAGTTCTTTGGCTATCAAGATGCGGAAATTCCAATCTCCATGCGTACCGAGTTCGAGTCGGACTATATCTACCTGGCTATCAACCCGGGGCACTCAGAAGGAGTCAAGGGTGAAGTAAAATACAAGTACAAATTCGATTTCATCGATGCCGTCGAGGATGAGCCGAGTTCATCATCAAGCAGTCGATCGACTGTTTCCAGTTCATCAAGTAGTTCATATTCCACAAGCTTCAACGCTGGGTGCAGCTTCCATACGTCTCTTTCTGGCAGTAGCCTATACAGTTCTCAGAGCTATAATGTGGGGAGCAATACATCACTTACACTTAGATATAGGACTACCAATGGATCCGCCAGGTTTATTGCCTCATGTGGTGGCTCACCGGTGTTCACAAGTTCCTGTTATCAATCACCTGGTTGGTCCACAAAGAACTTTCATGTCGGAAGCAGTGAGTTTGTTCAGATAGAAGTAATTGGTGATTGTGCGATGGATAGCCAGTCACCAAATTGGGAATATGAAATATCTTGTTATGGTTATAGTTCAAGCTCAAGCTCATATGGTGCTGGATCTGGATCATTTATTCCAGGCAGCAGTTATTCATCAAATATAGTATGGCCACCATATGGAAGCAGTTCATTCAGTAACATCCCCAGCACTGAACTTAGTTGTTCTGTGCAATTGACATATGATACAAAAATTATCAGAGATCAAATTCTGGTATGGTCAAACAGGGGACATCTACTATATGATTCAGGATGTATCGGGACATGGACAGTATACGGCGGTGCTCATACTGCCTATGTAGATACATTCATAGCTGATTATCCACTGACAGTCACATTGAACCCAAGATGTTCAGGCAGTCTTTTGACTACTGGATGGTGGATTAAGGCAAGTGGTTGCGGAACCGATCTTGACGTTTCCGGTGGAAATGCCGGGGGAACATGGGGGGTTGGTTCAGAGCATGAAGAAAACAATGTCAAGCCAGTCATCAACGCCGGTGCCCCACAACAAGTTCAAGTCAACAATGGGGTCGCTGTTGCTGCGCTGAATGGCAATGTAACAGATGATGGGAATATTGCCGTAGATGCTGTTGAGGTACATTGGGATGTTGATCCAGACGCCCCAGCCGATGTCGCCGTAATGAATCAGAACGCAGCAATAACGACAGCTACATTTACCAATATTCAATTTCAGTCTCCAGTGGATGTCAACTTGAAATTACGAGCATATGATGGGCAAAAGTATGCTGAAAATCTGACCACCATTACTATCAGTTCCAGCAGTTCGAGTTCCAGCTATAGCTCATCGAGCTATTCAAGTTCCAGTTTTAGTTCTTCAAGCTGTTCAAATAGTTCAAGTAGTTGGTCCAGTTCTTCAAACTCAAGCAGCTCTGATTCCTCATCAAGTTATTCGAGTTCCAGCTATAGCTCATCGAGCTATTCAAGTTCCAGTTTTAGTTCATCAAGTAGTTCCAGCAGTTCAAGTAATTCGTTGAGTTTCAGCTCAAGCAGCAACTCAAGTAGTTCCAGCTCAAGCTCAAGCAGCAACTCTAGCTCAAGTAGCTCAAGCTCGGTAAGTAGCTCAAGTTCCTCAAGCAGTTCCAGCAGTTCAAGTAGTAGCTCATCGTCCACGAGTAATAGCTCAAGCAGTAGCTCATCATCTAGCAGTACTACAGTTGCTGGTGACCCATTAATGAATCTGACGGTAACTGGTGCATCTGGTACAATCAACTGGTGTGGTGAAACTTGGAATCTTCCTGGTGACAGTGGTCTAACTAAAACTGGAATAGCTCCTACATTATATGTACAAATAGGCTCTGCAACTGGAGACCCTGCAACGGCAGAGAATGGATGGTTCAATGCAGCAGGCACGAATTTGATTCTGAATCTACGTAGATATGTCAACACAGCCCAAACAAATACTGGCTCAAATTGTGTTGTAAATACCGTGGATTTAGGAGGGGCACCAGGATTTAAGTCAACAAATCGTCTTCAGTATAATGGATTGTCATGTGCAGGATTCGGTCCATCTATAGGTGGTTATATGAATACACCTCCATCATTGCCGGCGGCTGCATTTGCTACCTTAGGGGACTATCAACTTACAAGTGCATGGTTTGGTAGTGCAACTGACCCTGGCGGCGTTACATTTACATGGGCACAAGGAACAGGTTGGCCAACAACCAGCTCGAGTAGTTTTTCATCTTCGACCAGTACAAGTTCAAGTAGCTCATCTAGCTCAAGCAGTAGCTCATCATCTAGCAGTAGCAGTAGCTCAAGTAGCAACTCAAGCAGTAGCTCGTCATCTAGTAGTAGCTCAAGTAGCTCAAGCTCGGTAAGTAGCTCAAGTTCCTCAAGCAGCAACTCCAGCTCAAGCAGTAGCTCATCATCTAATGCTCCTGTTGCTGATCCAACAATGCTATTAACTGTTACGGGCAATTCAGAAGATATATATTGGGCAGGAGAGAAATGGACACCGGCTGAATCTGGTACTCAGAAAAGTGTAGCACCAGCATTATATGATAAACCTAATTGGGGCGCAACAATGAAAGGTGAAAGGTGGCAAGCATTTGGGCCATCAACTACTGGAGTTACATGGTCACCAATAGGAACAGCTGAATGTCTGCGACTATCTAGATTTGTAAAGGTAGGAAGTACAGCGTCAGTATTTGAGAATAGAGTTAATATGTGTCCGTTCCACTACTATCCAGCATATGGATTCCTTGCAGCATTAATGCCAGTATGGTATACTAACACATCACAATCTTCTATCGTGAACAATAGATTATTAACTAGTGTAAGAGGTGGCGGTGGCGTTTATCATAACTTCTTTGGAACTACTAGTAACCCACCTAGTGCTACTGTTGTAGGCAATAAGCCAACTATTAGTGATTGTTACTTAAGTGCGGCAAACGGAATAGGTAGTGGTATATCTGGCACTCAAACATATAATGGCGTGACATATAGTTGGACTCAAGGAGTAGGTTGGTAATCAAATGGTTTTGTTAAACTAACAACATATTTAATATTCTTGAAACCCACTAGTCGTATTTAGATTCATTGCCACCATTCTGATGGTGTATAATCATTGAAGCCAATTTATCCAAGGAGAATATTATGACAAATTCCGTTCGTGTGACAAATGCCTACCATGATCAGAGCTTAATTATCAGTGCATCAAACATTTACAATGATTTTCGCTCGAAGGCAGAACGCGACCCTATTTTATCCCCTCTATTCTCACGCATATTTTCCGTATGTGCCCATATAGAGAGCGAAACCGCTTCAAAACAATGCAAAAACTGTCAACTCGGAAAATATAGTGTCAAATTGATCAATGCTTTTGTTGGGGATCTCAAGGCATTGCCTCAAGACAAGCAAACAGCTGCACTGTCACTTCTTGGTAAAAAATGTGTTGTTGTCATGAAAGACAATTGGGTGAATCTTGCAACAAATGAGATTACTCCAGTTACATTTCAGAATATAAAGCCTCGGGATCCAACTGACGTAACCAAGAAGCAAGAGACAGTACCGTCACCAGCAATACCCGCAGGTGCTGTTGAGGCTCCAAATCCACCAGCAGTCAGTCAAAATCCAATAGCACCACTGCAGACAAATGGAAAACGAAAGGTATTCCTTAAGAATTTCCAGGCTCCAGGTGATGTTGTTATGATCACCGCTGCTGTTCGTGATCTGCACAAGAGTCATCCAGGCAAGTTTATCACTGGTGTAAACACATCGTCAATGTCACTATGGGAATCCAATCCATACATCACACAAATGGATGAAAATGATGAGGATGTAGAGTCACATCTTCTTGAATACCCATTGATTCACAGCAGCAATCAAGGACCGTGGCATTTTTCAGAGGCATTCACCGAAGAAATCGAAGATAAGCTTGGTGTTAGAATTAACAAGCGTATTGGTCGTGGTGACATCCATATCGGACCAAATGAAGAGGAATGGGGCAAGGGCGAGCGTCAAAAATGGTTTGCCGAATATGGATATGATCCTGAAGTAAACTACTGGATTCTGAAT
>Ga0233412_10001900_pt1 | contig 10463 bp, 9 predicted proteins | sample Na_anoxic_4_MG_FD_180667 | JGI IMG/M metagenome (GOLD analysis project Ga0233412, IMG submission 180667) | Seawater microbial communities from Saanich Inlet, British Columbia, Canada - Na_anoxic_4_MG | ecosystem: Environmental > Aquatic > Marine > Inlet | place: Canada: British Columbia... | reverse complement strand
AAATTCATCATCACTATCTTCATCTAAATCTATACCTAATTTTTCATCATATAAATGAACATGTCTAGTTGATGGTAATACACTTGGTTCAAATTCTGAATCTGAATCTGAATCTGAATCTGAATCACCACTTTCCGTTTCGGGTTCTAATCCAGCATCATTTCGTGGATGCATAAATATTTTTAAAATTTCTAATTGTTCTTCGATACAATTAAGAATATCAATAAATCTAAAATCTAATTTATTTTTATTTTTGTACATATCTGTATTTGCTTTATGATATTCTTCTAATGTTCCAAATCCTGTCCAACGTAATAATAATTTTTTATAAAAAACAGCTAATTTAACTTGAAATTGTTCATATGTTTTACTAATACTTTTATCAAAATCATCCATATTGATTTTTTCAAAAAATTTATAATTGTTTCTATGAATTAACATTGAAACTAACATTAATTTTAATGATTGTTTCCATTTTTTTAAACTTATTTTCCATCCATCTCTATCAGCTTGTTTTAGTTTATCATATTTTAACGAATTAATTATACTTGGACTATATAGTTCTTTCCATAGTTCTCTGATTTGTTGTTTTTCTATAAATTCAGTTTCATCTGTTCCATCTAATAAATCATAATTTAATTTATTTTTATCTCTTTCATAACTCTCAACTTCCTCTTGAAGATTTTCTAATTCTTTTTGATATTGTCTTAATTTTACAATTATAGGATCTGTTTCAGGTAAACCTTGAAAATCTGTTGTTTCAGTATATTCATCATATTCATCATAAATTATTTCATATTTATCATTTAATTCTTTTATTTTATCGTCAATCGCTTTTATTGATTCTACTTTTTCTATTATTTCATCTCTATTATTAATTGTATCAAAAAAATAATCTCGACAAATTATATCTCTTGCTTGAAGTTCGCCATATTCTCCAGTATATGCTTTTAATAAAAATATTTCTAATAATTTTACACAATCCATTAATCCACTATTGTATAATTCATAATGACTAGCTTGCATACTAGAGTTAAATATAGACATGATTCTTCTTGATAATTGTTGAGGACCATTTCTAGCAGTTATCCAATCCCCTTCTTCTATTAATGTATCTTCCTCATCCAATATTTCTGGATCTTTATATTTTATTTCATTTAATTCTCCATAATGTTTAGATGATTTGACAAATTCAATTAATATTTGAATAAATTCAACAAAATCAATATTTACTATATCTTTTAATCTAAATGTTATTTTATTTAATGTTTCAATTACATTATTATCCATAACTATTCCACCAATACTTAAAATCATACGAGCATATCTATAAGCCAATTCAATACATAAAATATTTATTAAGTCTAGACTATCTTGAACTTGTCCCATTGGCATACCTGCAAATCTAGATTCAGCCATAAATTCATCAGACATCTCATTGGCATAATATTCTAATTCTTCTTTTAATTCATCCCACCATCTTTCTGATTGTTTTAATCTATCATTTTCTTTTATAGCTTCTTTTTTAAAATTATTAAAAGTAGTCATATTCCATCCACCAATTTGTTTTATTATTTTATTTTGTTTACGTTTTTTTCTAATAGTATATTTATTTCTCATATATATATATATATTATATATATATAATATATAATATAATAATGATTTTACTTAAATATAATAAAATAATAAAACATAATTATCATACATTATCAAATAGAAAAATAACAATGGTTAAAAAATTAACACCAGATGGAAATGCTTGTAGAAAATGTTTAAGTATAGAATCTAGATTAAAAAAAGATAAATTGTTTGATAAAATTGATAATCATTTATATGTAAATAATATTGATGGTAATAAATTAGCTATAAAATATAATATAAATACTGTTCCTTTTTTTATAGTAGAATCATATGATAAAAAAGGAAAATATAATAAAGAAATATATACAATTTATATGAAAATGAAAAAAGATATATTTAATAAAAAAATATTAATGGACGAAGCTATAGAGGATATAGCAATATCAATATTGTAAATTATTATTATTATTATTATTATTATTATTATTGTAAATTATTAATTGTTAGTTTCCAAAGTTATTCATCATATTATACTTGTCAAATCGATGATTTTTTCTTTCAATTGAAATATCTGTTTTCTTTTTTGTTGGATATCTCTTTGTTTTCTTGACAGGAATTTTACGATTACGAATATACTTACTTTCACCTTTTTCTTTTTTCCAAATAGTTTCATCTGAAATAATACTATTCGGAGTAGGTTTGTTTACTGTATAAGTATCATTAATAATAGTTTCTGTAATATTATTGGAATTATAATTGTTTTCCATAATTCCAATAATATTAAACGTTCTTCCAATATTTTCTCTAGGCATATTTTGAACAGCGATGTCTGTCCATGGGACATTCATATATATTTCATATCCTGGAATTTTCTTTGGTAGAATGCGATTTACTACAAAGAAATCGGAATTGTAATTGTAAGTAGACATATTTAAAATATGTAAATATATTATTTATATCGATTAAAAGTAATATAAGAAATTCAAATTTATTAAAGATATCTTTATTTAAAAAAATAATAATATATATATATTAAAATATGAATAAAATAATATTATCTAGTATTTCTTTTATTGGTGGTGGTATAATAGTTTTTTGGAAAAATTATTATTATATAAATTATTTAATAAATAAGAATAATAATTTAGCAGTTAAAAATGAAAAATTATCTTATGAGCTTAATAAAATTAAAAAAGAAATAAATTTAATTAAAAAAGAAAAAGTAGAAAAAGTAGAAAAAGAAATAATAGATGAAAAAGAAGATAATATCGTATTAATCAATTAATTTATTATATTGTAATTGTAAATCATAATTAATTTTTAATAAATTTTCAATAGTAGATGTTGATAAACATATTAAATAATGATATTCTTTTTTAATAAAATTAATAATATAAATATAATTTAATAATATAATATTTAAATTATTTATTTTAATATTAGATAAATCTATAATTAAATAATTATAATTCGGTTCAATTATTAATATATAAGATTTAAATAAGTTAATTTGATCATTTATAATATCAATTGATCTTTTTACTTTACTATTTAAATCTAATAATATTGATTCGGAGATAGTATCAATTGATTTAATGTTATTATATTCTTTATTAATTTCATTATATATCATATTTTCATGTAAAAAATTATTATAATTGTCTATATTAATTTCATCTTCATGATTATTATTAAATATATTATGAGGTGAAATATTTAGACTCCATTCTTTAATATTTTTAACAATATTTATTTTAATATCATTATTTTCATTTATCATATTTTTATAATAATCTTCAATACCATTTTTAATAATAGAATATATATGTAATAAATTAGTATCATTTTTTTTGCATATTTCTATACAATTATCTATAAAATTAAAATTATTTATATTTAATTCTCCATTTATAATACTATTTGTAAAATTATTTATTTGCGTTTCCATAATATAATAATATATATATTTATTTATAAGTAAATTATATATAGTATGTTAATTTACATTGATAAATTTTTAAATTTAATAACAAGTTTTATTCCATTATTTTGGAATAAATATTTAACAATATCTATTATATCATTATTATTATGTATAATATATTTATCAAAATTTAGTAAAACATGTTATAATACAAATAGCACAACAAGTTATGAATGTTCTTCATATGAAGAATATGATCCAGTAAATGATGAAGTTATAATACATGGTGGTGAAGAATATGTAAAATTCAATGGATTTTTTTCTGGAACAAAAAATATAATAATTACATTGATAACTTTATCATTATTATTTATGTATATTGTTTCATTTTTTACTAGTTATAGTCCCGAATGGATTATGAGACTCAATATAATATTCATTATTATTTTTATTATTAATTATATTTACGAAGGTGGTTGTCCTAATCCAGAATCTGAAGTTTTTTTTTTATGTAATTATGATAGAGATAGCTATTATATTAATTGGAATAGTAAAATTGTGTGGATATTATTAACCATATCATTTTTATCCTTTTGGTGGTATTGGAGAAAAGTATCAAGTGGATCAATGACAATAATGGGTAAATATACTAGCAACGATAACATTAAAATACCAGGCGCTCCAAGTCAAGAAATGATGGATCAATTTAAAAAAGAAATAAAAAAAATTACAGGTGATAATATAGATAATAGTAATGTTGTTAAAATTGCAGAAAAAGTAATTAATTATCAAACAAATACAGTTAATTTAGATAACAAAGTAAAAGAATTAGAATCAAAAGCAAATAAAAAAGTTCAAGAATTACAGATAAATCAAAATAAAACAATTAAAGAATTAGAAACAAAATATAATAATAAATTAAATCAATTAAGAAAGAGATTAAATAATGTTAAAGAAGATATTATTGAAGGTAATACAACAGTAACTTATATTGATGAAAATTTAAAACCATCTGAAAAATTAGTAGCTCAAGAAAGATTAAAAGCAGTAAAATCAATTAATAAAGTTAATAAAGAATTACAAAATGGTGGAGATATAAATGAAATTATAAGAAATACATATAAATATTAGATAAATAAATATATATGTATAAATATATGTTAGATTTTTTAACTAATTTATTGGGAATAATTTCAAAAATAGTACAAAAGGATTATATTTTTCCTGGTTTATTATTAGTATTAACTATTATTATATTGATATTATATCAACAATTTTATTCAATGAGTTGTCCAGATAATCAATGTATGGAATGGATTTGTATCGATCCCGATACACAACAACCATTACAAGATGTATCATTTGAATATAAATTAGTTTCTAAATCAGGTATAGGAATAGCAAAATGGATTATTTTATTAATAATAATTATTGGATTTATTGGAATTGCGTTGACATTTGTATCACAATTAACAGATAAGGGGATAGTTGGAAGTATACAATATAGACCTGATATAATTAAATTCACATTTATGATGGGATTTATATATTTTTTATTAGTTTGGTGGACAAGAACATGTGGAATAAATGATAATGGTGAAACAATTCCAGTTGAATTACAATGTGATAATAATCCTACTGAATGGGAATCAAAATATACAAAAATAACAGGATTACTAGTATTTTTAATATTATTTTTTGCTTTTTGGGAAATATGGAATTTATTATTAAATTTTACTAATATTATTGGTCCTAGTGGACCAACAAAAATAACAAATTTAAGTGAATTATCAGTAGATTTAAGGAAAAAACATCTAGGTAAAGGTGGTGTTTGTGGTATGAGATCAACAAATGAATCTAAATTACAATGTATTAAAAATTTAGAGGGAATTAATGGTGGCAAAGGTAGAAGAAAAGGAAAAAAAATTAAAAAATAATTAAAATATTATATAATTATATAATGAGTGTTGTTTGTGAGATGCCAGCTGGATATAGTGTTGATGGACCTTTATCCCAAGTAGCACCAATGTTTTCAACTATTACTCCATATTCTGCAACATGTCCACCACAATCTGGTGGTAAAAAGAAAAAATCAAAAAAAAAATACACTAAAAAAATGAAAAAACCTAAACGTTCATCTAAAAAGAAAAAATCAAGAGGAGGTAGTAAAAAGAAAAGTTATACTAAAAAGAAAAAAATGATTAAACCTAAAAGATTAGTTAAATCTAAAAAAAGTGGAAAAAAAATGAAAAAAATGTAATTGTAAGGAATTTAATTAGGAGCATTTAGATTTTTATCTAATTTATTTATATCATTTTTATTCATGATCATATCATCTAATCCTTTACCAGGTGCTACTAATGGAAAACACATTTCAGGTTCAACATTAAATACTCCAATAATTGGCTCATTTGTTGTTAAAAATTGTTTAACTTTATTATCTAAACTATATGTATTAGAACATTCAATTGTTTTTATATTATATGCTTTTCCTAATAATTCAAAATTAGGATTAATATTATCTGTAGCAACATAATTTTCATTATGAAATAATTTTTGCCATACATGAACCATTTGTTGTCTACCATCATTCATTATAGCTATTTTAATAGGAATATTATTTTCTAATACTGTTTGTAATTCATTTGATGTCATAGTAAAAGAACTATCCCCATCAATACATATAACCATATTTTTTGGATTTGATAATTTACAACCAATTGCAAATGGAACACCTACACCCATTGTTCCCAGAGAACCGGATGTTATCATTTTATTTGGAGATGTCCAAGTAATATGTTGAGATGTCCACATTTGATGATTACCAACACCTGTTGTAAATATAATATTATCTCTATTAATTTTTAATTTATCTATATTTTCATCAATACTTTTAATTACATCTGGTGTTTTTATGACATGTGTATTTTTATTATAGTAATAAGCATTTTTATTATCATATTCAATTAATTTATTAATCCAATTATCTGATTTTGTTTTAACATGATATCTATTTAATTTTTTCATAAATAATTTTGTATTACAATGAATTGATTGTAAATTTTTATGATTAAATAATTTTTGAACTTTTGATAATTGTTCTGAACTAGAATCAATATGTATTATACCATGATTTAAAATTGCGTTTGGTGCATATTTATCAATATTACAAACAGTCCTATCATCAAATCTAGTACCTAAACCAATAATTAAATCTGAATTTTGAATTGCATAATTAGCTACAGGTTTTCCATGCATTCCTAACATTTCAAGGGACATTTTATTTTTTTCATTTACACATCCCATACCATGTAATGTTGTCGTAATTGGTATTTTTTTTGTAGATACCATATAAGTTAATTCTTTACTAACTTCATTTGCTCCTTGTCCAGCAATAATTATAGGTTTTTTTGCTTTATTTATTAATTGAGAAACTAATTCAATTTTATTGTCTAAATTTTTACCCATATCTAAATCCTTCCAATTATTTGATATATAATTATTATAATAATTATAATCTATATTAATCTTTTGTAATAATATATCTTTTGGAATATCAATATGAACTGGACCTTTTCTTTCTGACATAGAAATATTAAATGCCATATTCATAGAATCGATAATTTCATCTTTATTTGTAATTAATTTATTCCATTTTGTACAGTGTTTAGTTAAATGAGTAGCAGGACATTCTTGAAAAGCATCTGTCCCTAATGCTTTTAATGGAACTTGTCCAGAAATTACAATTAATGGACTACCATCACTATATGCATTTTGTAATGGTGTTATCATATTTGTTAAACCTGGTCCAGATGTTGTTACAACTACACCAGGAATAGATAAACCTAAAGATTTAGAATATCCTTCAGCTACAAATCCAGAACATTGTTCTGTACTATTTTTGATAAATTTAATTTTGTTACTTTTAAATTCATTCAATAATGGTAATACAGCACCACCTGAATATCCAAATACATGTTTTATATTTCTTTTAAATAATTCTCTATGAATATAATTTGCTACAGTTATATTATTCATTTAATATTTTTATTATAATTAATACTATATAATATTATCAAATTTATTTATAAATAATTATCAAAAATCTATAATATCTAAAATTTCTTCACGTTTATCCTTCCAATTTTTATAATAAGTTGTCATTAAATCCATGTGATTTTCTTTTTTTATTTCTAATTTATTATTTATATCTTCTTGATTTTTATTTAATCTATGTAACATATTAATATGATTTTCTTTCAAATCAGCTAATGTATCACTAGCTGATTTACGAATATATTCTAATTGAAATAAATTTTTTTCTGCTTTTTTATGAATTATATTAATCATATCAATATGTCTTGCAAATAAATAATCCATCTTTCTTCTATTTTTCATTTTTTTTTCTAATAATGTATTTTTAATATGTTTGGAAACATTTAATAAATGTTCTTTAATAAATGTATGTTCATATTTAACAGTCTTTAGTATATAAAAATTATCTTGAACTTCTTCTCTTAAATTTTTAGATAATTTTAAATATAAATCTTCTGCTTTTGGTTGTGTATATTTTTCCCAATAATTTATATTTAATAATGGTAATAATAATAAAAATATATACATTTTATTAACTGGTAGATTTAACTTTATATAAAGTTAAAATTATTATATAATTAATATATATATGGCTAGAACTAAAAATTTACATACAAGAACCATAAAAAGAAAATATAAAGGTGGTGCTAAATATGATAATACTAAATATATAATTGAAGCTTTATTAGATATGAAAAAAATATTATATTTACCTAAAACAAATATAATAGTTAATCAAAGATTTCAAAATTATTTATCTAGTGTAGATGCTAAATCTTTATTATTTTTAATAAAAGGAACAAAATATGGAAATATTTCAGCAATTCAAAAACTTTTTGGTGGTAATATAAATAATAATATTCCTAAAATTGATGATCAAAGCGATCCATTAATAAATAATGTTAATTTAATTAAACCAGAAATTGAAAATATTAATGATAATAATTATTATAATGAGTTTAATAAATTAAATAAAGAATTAAATGAAATAAACATTAAATTAAAAAATATTAAAGATGATATAGCTACATCAAATTTATTATTAGAAAATTTTAAATGTATAGAAGGTTTAGATAATATAGAGAATGGTTTTATAACTAATTTTATAATGGAATGTTCTAAAAATGTAAATAGAGATAAAGAATGGTTTCCAATTATATTACATCAAGAAATTTTAGATGATAATTTTGAAATAGAATTTACAAAACATATGAATAAATTCAATATTAGATATGATTACGATTATATTGATCCTTTATTAAAAAAATTAATAGATAATAATAGTTTAAAAGATATATTTAAAAGACGTATTATTAATTGTGCCTATAATCCAAAAAATTATATAAATGAATTAACTAATTCTAATATATTTGATTCATTTGAAGATATAACCAATTGTTATGAAGATTGTATTTTATATCTAAATGATGATTATAGATCATTTTTATTAGATAAATCAAGTGATATGCCTATATTTGACAAAATAAAAATATTAATTTATTGTGAACATAGAATATATCAATTTAGTAAATATATTAAACTTGAAGCAATGAGAATAAATAATAGAGATTATAACAGAGTTAAAACAATAATGAAAAATTTATATACACAATATATGGATACTGAAGCTATTAATAATGCAGGAAAACGAAATTTATTAGAAAATAAAGAAAAATTAAATAATTTAGAAAAAAATAAAAAACAAATTGAAAATAAATTAAAAACTGTTAAAAAACCACAAAATCCACCTTTGAAAAATCAACCTGCTTTTGGAAAAAATCCAGCTATGAAAAATCAACCTGCTTTTGGAAAAAATCCAGCTATGAAAAATCAACCTGCTTTTGGAAAAAATCCAGCTGCACAAAATCAAGCTTTTGGAAAAAATCCAGCTGCACAAAACCAACCTGCTTTTGAAGAAAATCCAGCTGCACAAAAAGGTGGTAATACTACATCAGAAAATTTAATGAAACAAAATATATTATCTCAAATATTACAAGTGTTATCTGAAGATGATACAACTACAATTGAATCCATACAAGATACTACAAATTTAAACCCTAATAATAATAAATCTTCTATGATTAAAAATATACTTGGTGAAAAACCAATGGGTCAAAAACCAATGGGTCAAAACCCTATGAATGAGAAACCTGCATTTGGTCAGAAGCCAATGGGTCAAAAACCAATGGGTCAAATACCAATGGGTGAGAAACCTGCATTTGGTCAGAAGCCAATGGGTCAAAACCCTATGGGTGAAATACCTGCATTTGGTCAGAAGCCAATGGGTCAAAAACCAATGGGTCAAAACTCTATGGGCGAGAAACCACTATTTGGTCAAAAACCAATGGGTGAGAAACCACTATTTGGTCAAAAACCAATGGGTGAGAAACCAATGGGTGAGAAACCTGTATTTGGTCAAAAACCAATGGGTGAAAAACCTGTATTTGGTCAAAACCCTATGAATGAGAAACCACTATTTGGTCAAAAACCAATGGGTGAGAAACCAATGGGTGAGAAACCTGTATTTGGTCAAAACCCTATGAATGAGAAACCACTATTTGGTCAAAAACCAATGGGTGAGAAACCAATGGGTGAGAAACCTGTATATGGTCAAAAACCAATGGATCAAAACCCTATGAATGATAACTCTATGGATCAAAACCCTATGAATGATAAACCACTATTTGGTCAGAAACCAATGGGTGAGAAACCTGCATTTGGTCAGAAGCCAATGGGTCAAAACCCTATGGGTGAAATACCAATGGGTGATAAACCTATATTTGGTCAAAAACCAATGGGTCAAAAACCAATGGGTCAAAAACCAATGGGTGAGAAACCACTATTTGGTCAAAAACCAATG
>Ga0233412_10001899_pt1 | contig 10469 bp, 16 predicted proteins | sample Na_anoxic_4_MG_FD_180667 | JGI IMG/M metagenome (GOLD analysis project Ga0233412, IMG submission 180667) | Seawater microbial communities from Saanich Inlet, British Columbia, Canada - Na_anoxic_4_MG | ecosystem: Environmental > Aquatic > Marine > Inlet | place: Canada: British Columbia... | reverse complement strand
TTTAGATTTATTTGTAATAATATCATGCCAAATTAATTTATAATTAATTGTTAAATCATACATTTCTTCCCAAAAATCTTTACTATTAATATTTGAACCTAAAATAGAATGATTTTTTCCCAACAACTCATGCCTTTTGTATCCTGATATTTTACAAAAATTATCATTTACTTCAATTATATTTCCTAACTTATCTGTCTTAGACAATAGACTGGATTCATTTAATAAGTTTTCAAGAGCTAATTTGTTGGTTTTAAAATTAGCTTTATTATCTATATTTTCTTTTATTATAACATAAAATGGAGGCAAAAATAATAACAAACTAAAAAACTCATACCACTCTATAGTGCTTGAATTTTCAACAAGACCACTAAATAACATTATCTTAACTATAAAAAAAGCAATTATAATAAAAAAAGATATGTAAATTGATATGTAGAAACTTTTATTCATATGTTATAAATATTAACAAAAGAAGTAATTTAGTTATTTTTTTTTGTTTTTAATTTATATTTATATTAAAATTATATTATGTCATTTCCAATTAAATTTAAAGAATTTGCAAAAGACCCTGTAAAGGCCATTTTGTTCTTATGTTTAATTGCCATAATGTACCTTTATATTGACAATAAAATGGTTTATGTTAAACAGATAGAAAAATTAGAAATTAGAACAGAAAAGCTAGAAAATCAAATAATAGAATTACAAAATAAATTACTAGAAGCAGTTTCAGAAAATTAGATGAAAAGTAAAATTCAAATATCAATTATATTAGTATTAATAATTTCATTTATAACATTTTTAGTTATAAATGAAAAAAAGGATGTAAACAACAGTTCTTACAAAAAAACAGTTGAAGAAAACTTAAATATAGACAACCTAACACTTAGCTCTACTGACTCTATATTGATTTTATTTGACAATAAAATAGAAGAACAAAAAATAGAAAGAAATAGAAAGTCTCATGATATAGATTCTTTATCTCAAAGTTTACATGATAAAAAATTAATATTAATATCTAAAGATATGAAAATTGAAGAAAAGATTGTTGAACTAAACAAACTCTTAAGGGAGTTGGATGACAAAAAAAAATTAGCTGAAGAGCAATCGAAAATCGCTCAGGAGCAGTCAGAAATTGCTAAAAAAATGAAAAAGAAAGCTAAAGAAGAGAGGGGTAAAGCAGCAGTAGATGGAGAGCGGTATAGGGAAATAGTTCATCAACTTGAGGCAGAAAATAACATAATCACAAAAGAGGTTGAGAAACTTAAGGAGGAGTGTTTAAGGTTAAATAAACTACTAGGAAATAACTATAACATAAATGAAATAGACTCAATTATCAATTTACCAGATAGCATAAAGGTAGTTTCTAAAAAGCTTAATAAAAGAAAAAAGAAAAAATAATTATACTCATGACAAAAGAAGCGTGGATAGCGTATCTGCCCAATCAAATTAGAGAGTTTTATATAGAAAACAAACATTTAACAAATAAACATTTAAGTGAGCTGCATAAATTAAATCACGAATGGCTTTGGGTATATTATTTAGAAACTCATAGCACGTAAGTAGGGTTAACAGTTATTATAATAATAATCTATATCTTTTTTTGATGGATAACCAACCACTTTACTACAAACTAAGCAAACTAACCTCAAATCACCAGATATCCCATTTTCATTCTTAATCATTTTAATTTTTGATTTTTTACAAGAACAATCACTCCTAACTTCATCTAATTTTTTTTTATACTTTTCAATTAAAAGTTGTAAATCTTCAGTTTTTCTCTTTAAATTTTCTTCTTTTTCTTCCAATTTCTTTGTTTTGAAGTTAGTTTCTAAAAAATATTAATTTATATAGAAAAGCTTAAATTATTCAATTTTATTTTTTAGTAATTTTTTTAGATTTTTTTTAGCTTTATGCAAATTTGATTTAGACGTTCCAGATTTTATGTTTAGAATTTTAGATATCTCATCATGACTTTTACCATCTACTATAAACAAATTAAATATTGCTCTTTGACATTCGGTTAAATTTTGTAGCGCACCTATTATATCATCGTGACTTATTTTATCAGAATAAAAAAATTCCTCTTCTTCTTCTGTTTCTAATTTATTTATAGATAAGTAGTGCTCATTTTCTGATAGATAAATAGTTTTATTTTTTCGTATCTGGTCTAATATATGGTTTCTTGTTAATGTTGTAATCCAAGCTCCAAAAGAACCAGTTCCATCATATTTATATAATTTATTAAAAATTTTAATAAATGATTCTTGCAAATAATCCTTTGCTTGAAATTCATCTTTAGAATATCTAATACACACTCCCATTATCTTTCCATAATATTTTTCAAAAAGAATTTTTTGAAATTTCCTATTATTAACCCTACACTCATCTATTATAATTTTCTCTGTAATATTTGTGTTCATATATTAATTTATTTTTTAAACATTTAATTATTTATCAAATTTATAAAATTTTTTTGTTTTAAAAAAACATTTACAACAAAGACTAATATATAGTGGTTATGTTTTTTTTTGTTATTTATTATTATGAGTATTGATTTTTTTAGAAAAATAATAAGAGAAGTTGTTTCAACTGACTTCTCTAATGATGGACAGGGGGGGATAGAGTCACAAACTGGGTCTGATTTAATGGGTTATTGGCACGGAGAGGGTGGAGCAATACATCAAGGTTCTCAGCCTGCAGAAAATGGAAGTGAACATATTTATTTTAATTCTGGTGGTGGCAAAGACCAATCTCAAGACCAAACAGATTCCGCATCTGAATCTGGTGCTAAAGAACAAGTGGCAACTGGGATAGAGGAGTCAGAAGATGATATTAAAAAAGATAGCTTAATAGATTATGTATTAGAATACCAAAAGGCAGCTAAAGATATGAAATCTAGTAATTTTATTTTGAAAAAGATACACAAGATGTCAGAAGGTGCTAATGGCGGGAAAGTTAGCTTTAAAATAAAAAGTGGAAAATATGAATCTAAACCTATAGAGTTGTTGGTTGACCTTTATCCCAGAACACAATTTTCCAACCCAATTGATATTCACACCTTCTCTAAGGAAGATAAAAGAAAAGGTATAGAAATTAGTATATTTTTAAATGGAGATTTTGTAGAAAAAGTTGAAGATGCCATGAGCTTTGTTAGAAACTTATATCATTACTGATTATTTGAAATTCTTAATTATTATATTTCAACCTAACTCTTTCTGATATAGGAATAGCTTCTCCTTGTTCATCTATTCTAACAAAAACCATTTCTGTTGAAAGAATTACATTTTGTTTTCCATTATATACATTATGACTCCTAGCTTCTAACGCTAATGTTATACTAGTGTTTCCTACAGATTTAATCTTTCCGTATATTTTTAATAGTTGCCCCTCTCTTGCTGGCTTATTAAAAATGCATTTGTCTATTAATTTAGTAACCATCCTTGGGGTGTCACACATTTCTGATGCAAAACCAGCTGCAGCTTCATCGAGCCATTGCAATAAAAACCCTCCGAAGAGATTTCTGTGAAATCCTAAGTCTGACTTTTTTATAGAATGTGTAGTTATATGTGTCATTTTATTTATATGTTTTCTATTTTTGACTTTAATTTTAATGAATAGTTTTCCATCGTTTTAACTTCATGCTCAATTTTATTTTCTAATTTAAACTTTTGAAAATCATTTAAAGACATATTATTTAAAAACTTAGATATACACATATAAGAATATTTACAAATATCATTATCTTTATTGTAAGAGATATTATAGTAAGATAAATTAGGCATGTCATTAAAAGTTAGAGGGGAATATCTTTTGTCAAGTTCTTTTAAAATTTTATTTATATTATTTTTATTTATTTTTTTTTCATTTAAAACAACATAACAAAACATTATTACACTAAAACTTCCATTAAGATATTTGTCAATTTTTCTAAAAACTAAAATTCTATCATTAATATAATGAAGCCTAAATAAATCATCATGTGTGAAGTCATTTTTACTACCAAACCTTTCATATTCTTCATGAAAATTAAATAACTTACCTATATGATTATTTATTTTTTCATTATTTACATTAAACTCTTTAGAAATAATATTTGAAAAAATCTTATTTGAAAAAATTGTCTTTTCTAAAATTAAAAATCTACTCATTTAAACAATAATAATAAAATTAACAAAAAAGTAAATAATTTTATTTATATTTGTTGAATATATTAATTAGCATGAAAAATAATAAATCTATTTTTTTTAATAAACCAAACAGATTAATACATAATATATTAATTCTAAATATTTTAATTTTTCTACTGGCTAACATGGCCGTTTCTTATTCTATTTCACAGAATTTAAACCCTTTAAATTATATAGATAATTTAGGCTTAAATTCAAACTTTTATATATTAATAAAAAAGCCTTGGACATTATTGACAAACATGTTTACTCATGTTGATTTTTTACATATATTATTTAATATGATATATTTTTGGTTTTTTTCTAAAATATTACAAGAAAAAAGTAATAGTCAAGTAGTGTTTTCATCTTATATATTAGGAGGTTTATGTGGAGCTATATTTTATATAATATTTTATCCATTAATGTCGGCTGAAAGTACAAATTCAATACTTATAGGAGCTTCTGGTTCTGTTATGTCAATAATGGTAGCATCAGCCATGTTGAACCCTAATAAAAACATTAGATTACTAATTATAGGTTCTGTTAAATTAAAATGGATTGTATTAACTCTTTTTATTTTAACTAGTGTAATTAATTTTCACAATAATACGGGCGGTAAAATAGACCATATAGGAGGCGCATTTTTTGGATTAATATATTCTTATTTTTTAATTAAAAAAATAAATATTGCTTGGTGGTTTGATTCTTTTACAATGTGGTTAAGAAACTTCTTTCGTAAAGATACAAATCAAAAAAATGTATCATACACATTTAGGGGGTCAATAGATAGGAGAGATAGTTTTTCTAGAGAAATGTCAATAAAAAATGTATTATCAAAAAAAGAAACAGAAAAAGAAATAAATAAATTATTAGATAAAATAAAAAAAGTAGGATATGATAATCTTTCCACTAAAGAAAAAGATGTTCTAAAAAAATTAAGTGAAAAATATTAAAATGAAAGACAAAACATATTATAGACCGCTACCAAAATCTTTAACAATAAAAAAATCTAATACAGAAGGGTTAGGTTTATTCGCTACAGAAGACATACCTAAAAATACAAATTTAGGAGTGACTCATATAGCTGAACATGCTTTACTTGATGAAATAACGGTTGAATTTATGAATTCATACATAAGAACGCCTTTAGGTGGATTCTTCAATCATTCAGAAAGTCCTAATATACAATTAAAAAATAGAGGAAGATATGTTTTAGAGATGGTAACTATAAAAGATATTAATGAAGATGAAGAAATATTAGCAACATATACAACATATGACCCAACAAAATAAAAAATTGTTTACTATTTTTTAAAAAAACTTATATTAAAAATATGATTAAAAATAAAAACATTGCCATAGGATGTGACCATGGTGGCTATGACATAAAAGAGCTTATAAAAAACGCTCTTGAAGATGTTGGTCTAGAAATACGTGATTTTGGATGTTATAACAGCAGTTCAGTAGACTACCCAGACATAGCCAACAATTTATGTAAGAGTATTGAGGAAAAAGAATATGAATTTGGAATACTTATATGCGGTTCTGGCAATGGGATAAATATGGTTGCCAACTCTCATTTGTCAATTCGCTCTGCTCTATGTTGGAAGCCAGAAATAGCAACCTTAGCAAGGCAGCACAATGATGCTAATGTAATTGCATTACCTGGTAGATTTATTAGCAAAAAAGACGCTTTGTCTTGTGTTTATAATTTTATACAAACTGATTTTGAAGGAGGTAGACACAAAAAGAGAGTAAATAAAATTAAAGAATGTTGGTATAAATAACTATAAAATGAAAGAAAATAATAAAAAAATAGAAATTATAGAGGGATATTTCGTTGGAGACACCGTCTTTCTAAAAGAAGAAACTGAGTTTTCTAAAAAAAATAACTTTAAAATTAACACTGTAGCTGTAGTTTCAAAAAATGACACAAAAGAGTCTCTGGAGGGTTGGAAGGTTGTAGATTTTGACAAAAGAATAGGTGAAGCTATTGACAATATGGAGCCAGCGAAAATAAAAGAGCTTTACTCTAGGTTGTTAGAAATTTCCAACAATCAAAAGGAAGAAAATTCTGACAATTCTAATGATATAATTATATAAAAACAAAAAATATGAGCGAAACAATAATGACGTTACCTTTAGCAGGAAACAGAACTCTATTCTTTGGAAAAGACGTTGACATGGAATCTATAGAATCTATATCTCAAGAAATAGTAAAAATAAATGAAGATGATGATTTACTAGAAAAGCTTTATCCTGTATATGGATTAAATTATGAGCGTAAACCTATAAAAATAATGATTGATAGCTATGGTGGATTTGTTTACCAATGCATGGGATTAATAGGCATTATGGAAAGTTCAAAAACAGAAATACACACTTATGCTACTGGAGCGGCGATGTCTTGTGGTTTCATAATGTTAATATGTGGACATAAAAGATTTGCGTATAAACACGCTACACCTATGTATCATCAAGTTTCAACTGGCTTCTGGGGTAGGACTCAGGATATGGAAGAAAGTTATAAAGAAACAAAAAGACTTCAGGGTAAATTTGAATCATTAACTTTAGAGAAAACAAAAATATCTAAATCAAAATTAAAAGAAATTTTAAAAACAAAACAAGATTGGTATATGGACCCCAAAGAAGCTTTATCATTTGGAGTTATTGATGAAATAATTTAATTTTCTATTATTTATATTAAACAACTTAAATATTTTAATGAAATTAAGTGGACTAAACATTAGGAAAGCAATAGAATTAGATTTGCCTGTTGAAGAAATATTTCAAATAAGCAAAAAACCAGAAGGTGACATTGCAGCCAAGGAAATGTATGAAGATAAAATAACTCACTCTTCTGAAATAGAGAATATTGAAGAAATTTTTGGAGAAGGTTTTACTCAGTTTTATTGCGAGCCAAAAAAAGAAATTAAAATAAACAAAAACCTAAAAGCATATATATACAACTTTTACTTATGTGGCCTTCTTAAAAAAGATTTAAAAAATTCAAAAATACAATCTGAAAAGAGTTTAGAAATATCTTTCATAAACACAAAAACTTTAAGTTATTCAGATTTTTTAAAAAACATAATGGATGCACATAGTTATTTGGGTAAATTTCCAAAAAATAACTTTAAAAGAAGATTTAGCGGCATAGGCTCTTTTAATATGGAAGACTATGTGTCTAGTCACAATATGTGTAACATGTCTGATGTACATTTCACAGATTTTTTCATAAAAGATAGTAATTTAGTTTCTACTATATCTAATATAATAACTGCAAGATACGAAAATGACATAATACAGCAAAGAGAATATTTTAATGAAGATGAATATTATAAAATGTTAGACACTGTAAAGAGGCATCAAAAAATAATATCTAGCGGATATTTAAAGGATGAAATGGACAGTTTTTAAAATATTATTTTCTATTAAAATCAGCTTTTATTTCACCTAACTCAGAAGTTTTCCATTTTAATATCTTATTCTTATAACAATTTTCTTTAAGCCAATTTTCAGCCCTTTTCACTACAGTCCATAAATCATCAGACTCGTCTAAATTTGTATTTACGCTCTTATTTCTAACCCAGGCAATAGCAGTGTTAGAGTCTGTATAAATATCATTTTCTAAATTATCTTTTTTCATTTTTGCCAAAGCATGTACTATCGCAAGAAATTCACCTATATTATTCGTACCAGAATAAAACTTTTTATAAAAATATACCTTTTCAGAGTCGGTCCAAACACCTCTATAGTCCATAATTCCAGTTTTACTAGAATAGCCAGCATCTACTGAAAGTGTATTTTCTTTTATCATACTTTTAATTTATATATTTTGCTATGTTAGGATTTGGGTTTTTAATAGAGGAAATAATGTACTTTCTTAAATTTAAAATATTTTCTTCATCATAAAAATAATTTTTATAATTAAAATCAGAACTATTTGGTATAGAAATAAAAAAATAAGAATTTTCAACTTCACCCACATATCTTTTGTATGAAGAATATGTTATAGAATAATCAATATTTTTTAGCTTGTTAGACTTTAAGTTAGAAGAGCAGCAAGATTTAATTATATTTGAATAGCCAGATATTCCATTTTTTTTTCTTAAACATAGATATCTATTAGGGATAGAAATTATAATATGATTTCTCGCAACACCGCCCCCAAATGCGGAAAAAATTAAAAAAAACGTATTCAATTTTATTATCCCACCAGGAAGATTAGAAATCATATATGAAATAAAACTAAAATGACCTCCCACTTTTTCAGTTAGTAATTGTCTCAAATTATTTTTTTTTCCTTTTTTTAGATGATTTAGAATTTTTTATTATTTCCTCACAATCTTTTAAAGTAAGCTCTTTAGCTTCATTATATTCTGGTATTTTGTAATTTTTTTTGCCCTTCTTTATATAAGGCCCATACTTTCCATTTAATACAAATATGTCTTTACTTTTATATTCAGCTATAACTCTATTTTTCTTTTCCTTTATAGCTTCTTGAATTAGCTCTACAGATTCATCAAAACTTATAGTTTCTGGGCTATACTCCTCTCCAATAGAAGTAAACGTGCCATCATACTTTACATATGGACCATACTTCCCTATTGCAATAGATATGTCATTTTCTTTATATGAACCTAGCATTCTAGGCCAACTTAGAAGTTCAATTGCCTTATCAAGAGTAATAGAGCTAAAGTCAATTTCTTTACCTATTTTAGCAAATTTCGGCTTTTCTTCATCATCTTTTTCTCCCATTTGAACCATAGGTCCATATTTTCCTATTTTTGCATAAACCATTTTATTAAACTCTGGATGGTGTCCTAATTCTATTATTCCGACTTTCCCCTCAACCTTACCAGCTTCTTTTACTTTTTCATGAAAAGGTACATAAAAATCCTTTATAACATCACTCCATACAGCATTGCCTTTAGCGACTTCATCAAAATCTGACTCTACACTAGCTGTAAATCCATAATCCATAACTTTTTGGAAATTATTCATAAGATATTCAGTAACTAACATGCCAATTTCAGATGGAACTAATTTCTTTTTTTCGCCTCCGTAACTTTCAAGCTTAGACTCTTCAGTTATAATGCCACCTCTAAGAGTAAGGGCTTCAACCTTCTTTTCTTTAGCTTCAACATCTTTAATTTCAACATATTCTCTTTTTTGTATTGTTGATATAATACTAGCGTAAGTAGATGGCCTACCAATGCCTAGTTCCTCTAACTTTTTAACAATACTTGCTTCAGAATATCTATTAGGTGGTTTCTTAAACATTTGAGCCGCCTTAATAGATATTGCATTTAGCTTCTCTCCATCTTTTAAGTTGGGCAATAATCCTGATTCATCCTCATCCTTTTTGGCATCAGGAGTATAAAGCTTTAAAAACCCATCAAAAGTTACCACTTCACCTTTGGTTATAAACTTTTCTTTAGCTTTTGATATTTTCGTTGTTATTACAGTTCTTTCGATTTTAGCATCACTCATTTGTGATGCCATAGTTCTTTTCCATATTAAACTATAAAGCCTCTTTGTATCATCTGAGTTACCGCCAGAATCATTTTCAAAGTAAATTGGTCTACAAGCCTCATGAGCCTCTTGTTCCCCTCCTTTGTTTTTATATTTTTTTGGGTTAGAATACTCTTTTCCATATTTTTTAGTTATTACAGAAGTAGAATCCTTAATGGCGTCTTCAGATAAAATAACAGAATCAGTCCTCATATAAGTTATTAGCCCTTCTTCGTATAGAGATTGGGCAGCCGACATTGTTCTTTGTAAAGAAAATCCCAACCTACCACTTGCTGCCTGTTGAAGTGTTGAAGTAGTGAATGGTGCAGGTGATGATTTTTTTCCTGGCTTCTTTTCTAGTGATTCAACAGAAAATTCTGAAATTTTACACTTTTCCAAAAATGCCTTAGACTCTTCACTTTTTTTAAATCTAGCATTTAAAACTCCGTTAAAATTTGAACTTTTATAATTAAATTCAGAAGTAACTTTAAAGTCGGAACTGGTTATAAAAGACTTTATCTCTCTTTCTTTATCAACAACTATTCTTAAAGCTACAGATTGAACTCTACCAGCAGAAAGGTTTGGTTTAATCTTCTTCCACAATAAAGGAGATAGGTCAAATCCAACCAACCTATCAAGAGCCCTCCTTGCTTGTTGAGCATTTACTAGATTAACATCTAGTTCTATGGGGTTTGCTATTGATTTTTCTATTGCCTTTTTAGTTATTTCAGAAAAAACTATCCTTCTTATTTTTGATTCTGGAGCCTTAATAACTTCCTT
>Ga0233412_10001895_pt1 | contig 10485 bp, 4 predicted proteins | sample Na_anoxic_4_MG_FD_180667 | JGI IMG/M metagenome (GOLD analysis project Ga0233412, IMG submission 180667) | Seawater microbial communities from Saanich Inlet, British Columbia, Canada - Na_anoxic_4_MG | ecosystem: Environmental > Aquatic > Marine > Inlet | place: Canada: British Columbia... | reverse complement strand
AGGTTCCATGAACATGATCGAGTAGGTCGGTAAAATACTTACCGCCAATGATCTGAACTGCACTATTGTTATCTCCAACGAAAACTCTGTCGCCACGGTTGACCTGTGTGCCAGCACCAACCGTAAGAGCAATTTCGCCAAATTCTAGTGAAGATGGTACAACTGTACCTGTACTTCTTTTAATTAGGATGGTTGATGCCATCAGAATGATCCTCCGTTTACCGTTACGTTATTTAACACATTACCAGTTTCAAATCTACTTGTTGATTGATTATAAATTAGGAGATAACCATCTCCTAAACCATTGGTGTTGGTGTCAACATCACCTAAGTTTTGAATCGTCGCAGCACCGCCAAGTGCCACACGAGACACTTGAGGTGAAATCTGATCTCCAAACCTAATCCTTGCCATTAGAGTGTTACTCCTTCTACTACTGTTAATATACCTTCTAATACTCTGGATTTAATCCCGCTAGAATCAGTCAAAACTACATCATAAACATATCTACCAGGGGTCATAGAAGCAGTGACAGAATTAGTCAGTGCTATGGTAACTGACCCTGAATTTTCTTGAGGATTGATATTAACCTGCATAGTAGTAGAAGAACTACTACTATAATGCTTTTTAATTAAGCATTCTCCAGAGAAACCAGTCAAATTAAACTGCGATCCATTATCATTAGTTACAAAGAAGGTATTTTGAAAATCACTTCCTTGATAAACAACTAAATTAGTTACCGCAGCTAACATTAGGTATATCCTATATCATCAAGTATTTATACCATCAACTAACTTAAGTAATAATTGCTTTATTTCTGTAATTTCAGTTTTTAAAGCAGAAACTTCTTTTGCAGTTGATTCTATTTTTTCATCAAATTTATTTCTATTTTTAGAAATTGCTTTATATTTTTCAAAATCTGATTTATTTGTATTAATTATAGCGCCACTGTTTGGGTCACGATAAAAATTATCATGACCATCAACAGGAATCAAGCTAGTGCTATGCATCTTAAATCTTTTAGTATTGGTACAACTGCCTGGTTTGTAGATCTCATACGAATCTTAACCTGGAACTTAGTGAATGTAGCACTGGCACTACCTCCAGTGGCAACATCAGTAATATCATAATCAAATTTATAATCTTTAAAGACAAATTCATCCTGAAGAGAACTGTAACTAGGAGTAGTAATTTCTCGCCAATCAATATCATTTGGATTAGATTCTTCACCTGTTAATGCTTTAATATAAACATCAACATTACATGAACTACTAGGATTAAATGCAGCAAATTCTACTCTTAATCCAGTACAAGCATTTTCTAATGTTACCAATTTTGTAATATAATTTGCAGGGTTAAAATCTTCAACTGATTCAGCACCAATATCAACGTAATTAGTATTGTCATTAAAGAAATATTCTTTATCAACATTACCATCAATATTAGCAACTCTATTTGCAGTAGTAACTAAACTAATTCTTTGAGTATCAATAATAGGAGTTAAATTAGATTTAGTACTACTAAGTTCAAGATAGAGATTTGTAGAGGTATTTCCCTGCATTTGGTTAATTTCATTAACAGCAGATGTTATCAATCTAGGGGTTGAATATTCATTATTTTCATTAAGAAGAACATCGTAAAATCTAGATTCTCTGACATAAGAAGGTTGTGATGGAGTAGAAGAATTTGTTGGATCAGAAAATTCTCCATCTTCTAAAGAAGTTCCAGAAGTTGATTTATAAGAAGCAATTACTGAAGTACCAGGCAATTCAATAGAATTAACTAATGGTAGAACGTTATGATACATAACATTCTTACTTGCATATACTCTAGAACCACCAAAGGTAAAGTTCAATGGACCTGTAGATGTTCTAGTAATTGGAATTGCGATTTGATAAGAATCAAGTGTAATCCATTTTAAATTACTATGAATTTTATTAATATAGGTTAGAGGAACTCCATCTTTCACATAATTTTCAACAATCCATTTATCTGCAGTTTTAAATCCTCCGTTTGGAATTGATCCTTCAACTCTAGAAATTGTAGTGATTGTGTATGTTCCGTTACTTTCAACACTAACACCACCAGCTGGATCATAACTGTAAACAGCATCACCAATCTTAATGTATCCTGGGTTAGATGCAGAAGCCCCTGCGCCATCAATATTAGTTGAATATGCAAAATAACTACGATTACCTTTAACGGTAACAGCAGTGGCGGGAGTACCAGTCCAATCACCTGCTAATTCTGCATATTCCTCTGTACTTACTCCTCTAATATCAACAAAAGATGAAGGATCATGCATACCATGATTATAATGATTAACCTTCATATAATTACCATTAACTGTTAGTTCAATAGGATCATTTCTCAATACTGAGAACTGATTTAATCCACTATTATCAGCTTTTAATTTAATTACAGGTTTCTGTGAAATATCAAATTCTGCTCTGTATATGGTAAATTTAAGATCTTGTAATTGATTTGCTGTCCATGTAGATGCGTTTTGTGATTTAAACAGAACACCAGCATACGGTTGTTCAGAAATTCTATTACCATTAATATCATCTTGCCCCATTTCGGACAACCATACTTTATATTCTACAGAAGAAGTTAAGATAGCAAAGCAATATTCTTTCTGTTCTCCAAGATATACTGGAGTTGGAAATTCAAAAGTTGTTACAACACTAGCATCATCTGAAAGATTAACCTGCGAAGGAAGTTTGTTAATAGTTGACAAGACAGTTGGTCCTGGATATCCATTAACCATCTCTCTAATCTGTAAGGTAACAGGAAGAGTTTTATCTTTAGTTCTAAAGAAAATGTCAATTTTAGATACAAATACACCACCTGAATCTTCTACTAAGAATGATTGTGCAAGAGGGTCAAACCATCCACCAAAGTTGGTTGATGAACTAGAAGAACTGCTAGTAAGAACTCTACTTTGACTAACGTTATTTTGAATAGTATCTGAGTTCCTGACTAAAAGAACATCTTGTTGCTTACTAAATGTGGTTCCCGAAGCATTATAAGTTCCAATCACAGAACTATCTACTTCTCCTGGTACAAGAGAATTAGTTGTAGAATCAGTTAATCTTAATGTGGATTCACCAACTTTCCATCTTGGATTACCTTCTTCAGATGGTTCTGGAATAAACAGAGACATATAAAGACCACCAGATTCATCGGCAATCATTTTTTTACCAGTTACAGTGCAAGTTGCACCTGATGTACGTCCAACTAAAGTATCTCCTTCAAGTACATAACCACCATATTCAGAAGCACCTAATTCATTCATACTTTCAATATCTAAATTTAATACTGAAGTATTTGCCGAATAATTTTCAGGCATTGCATTTCCAGAATATGGATCTATCAATAGATCAACATCAGAATAACTCCTTGGAGCAAGAATTTTTGATCTGAATTTTCTATTAACGTTACCACTTACAATAACATCTTCACCTACACTAAATTGAACTGTGCTAGTAACATTTACTTGCAGGATCTTTGGAGTAGAGTATGCATTTACATCTCTGCCTTCTAAGAAAGAGTAAACTTGAATATTTGGTTTTAATCTTTGGGCATTGATTTGAATGTTTCTAGATCTCTTCCAATGAGCATACTTGATATCAACAACTCTATCTCCAAGAACTTCTCTATCAACTCTAGGAGCAACTGAAGGTCTGATACCAGTTCTGGTTTGACCAGTTCTAGTAGTGGACGACGAAGATGAAGTCGTAACTCTTCGGATTGGAGCACCGCCATTAGTTCTTTCAGTTCTTGTAGAAGAACTACTGCTACTACTAGTACTTGACCAAGTGGTTTGCCATGCATTCCATTCAGTTGGTCCAAATCCAGTATTAGGATCAATTTCATTTGCCCATAATGTAGCAGCATAATCTCCTTCTACCTCAGTAAGAGATTCTGGCAAACGAATTTCATCAACCCAGTCATCAATTGCTGGGGTAATTGTCATAAATCCAACCCAAGATACGACAGCAAATGGGTTAACGTTTTCTACACCAGAAGCAAATGGTTGATTGACCATAACTTTATGGGTGTAGTCAAGCATAAGTGCATCACCCTTAATATAATTTGTAGGAACTTCCTCATAAGTTAGTGGCACATTAGTAGTGTAGTGTTGGGGTCTTAATTCTCCCAACGCCATATCCATAGAGCAACGATAATTTGGATGTCTAGGTTCACCAACACTGTGTGAAGTAAAACCATCTACAAGAAATCCATTCTTTAATCTGTTCAATCCATTGGAATCTGAAATAAATGAATTGACAGTTTCACTCTCAAGTAAACTTAATTGAGTGTAATATTCAACATTTGCCAATCTTTGCTCAAGTTTACCAATATCTTTCATGGTATAACGTTTGTTAGTAAATCTCTCGAAAATAATATCGTCTAAACTTCTAACATATGCAGGCATGCTAATAGAAAGCATCTTCATAGCATTTTTAATCTCATCACCAGGTTCTTTAGGATTTAATGCAGGAACTCCTTTTTTAGTAATAAACTCACCATCTTTGTTAATATAAAGATGATCAATTCTTCCAAGAAAATATTCTACTTCATTTGCTTCAATAAACCCACCAGGAAGTTTTGAATCACCATAAATGTAATTAAAGTTACCATAATTTGAAAGTTTTGTATCGGCAATAATTTGAGTTTGATCAATATTATGAGGAGAGTTATATTCCCCATTACCAACTGAAAATACATGTGTTTGGTTGATTCTAAAATCAACAGTATCATTCAAATAGTATTTTGTATCACCTGTCTCATAATATGGAATTTCATCAATACTAGCATTGTAATAAGAGTTTCTAGTGTAAAATAATCCTGAAGCATTATCGTCTTCAAAATGATCTAATACAACCCAAAGAGAAGTTCCGTTTGCAATAGAACTTCCTACGTTTGTTTTTACGAGTGAAGAGAAATTAAAACTATGATCTCCTTGTCCATCATTTAGGTTGTATCTACTCTTAATATTTGGAAGACCGTTACTATTTACTGATACTACAGATGCAGTTGAAGCACTTTGATATCCATAAAGTTCTTCATTAGGAATGAAATTTGAAGATGTTTCGTAAACAAAATATAATTTTGATGTACTATTTTCTTGCTTAATAACTCTTCCTTTTGCTCCACTAGATCTCCCGACAACAATTTCTCCTGGTGTGAATACTGGAGTACCTGAACCATAAGTTACATTTGGATAAACTACATCAGCATCACCTTGATTTTGACTAGCTTCATCACTATAGTTGTAAATAGCATGAACTTTACATACTCTGGTAAGACCTAAACTTAGTTTGATATCATTTATATCATACTTATCTGTAGAATCTAAATCTCTAAGTTTAACCACTCTCATTTTTTTAAGAGCTGTTAATTTCAATACAGGATTAGATATATTTTTTGGACCATATAATACAAAAGTATTATATGCAGTATTTCCATCAGGGATAATAGTAAAAGAGAATGAACTACCACTAATATCTGGCGTTGCCACATCCAGATCTCTAGTAGTGCTAACACCATCATTATTAATCCTTAAAGTGTAATCACCGATATTAGATGAAGCAAATGGGATATTTACAGATCCACCACTTCCACTTGAATTCATAGTTCCTGTGGCAACACCTAGGTGATTAAAAATAGATACACCTTCTACTGATTTGATAATATTGTTACCAGATACTTTAAAAATATATGGTTGTGTTCTACCACCAGTACCATTTACAGTAAATGTGTGCCCACCACTAACAGCATTAGTTTCATAGTTAATAGAACCATTAATAACGATACTATCTACTAAATTAATATTTTGACTAGAGTTAATAAATTCAATAGAACAAACTCTAACTATATCGTAAGTAGAATCAGTTTCAAATCCAACAAATAATCCATAACCAATTACACTTCCTCCATCTTTTAATGCTGCAATGTTTTGCGTTTGATATGCAGCATTGAGATTGTCATAGGTTGGTTCGTTACCTGTAGCAGTTCTAAACTCAAATCCTCTACCATTAGTACTGATAAGTCGATTTAATTCGATATCAGTAGTTCTTGGTTTTTCAATATCAACATAATTGGTTACAATATTTTCAATTTCATATCCAAGAACATAAGATTTACCAGGACTTACGTTGACTTCATATAAATCTGTTGAGGGAATGTTACCATTATCAGTAAGACCTTCAGTAGAAAAGATTCCATTATTAGTGCCATTATTGAGACATTCGTCTTTTGTAAATTTATATCTTTTTACTTCATAATTTCCAGATTCATCAAAAGTTCTTCTTGCTAAAGTATCTTCTAATGTACGAGCAAGTGAGGCTTGACTAGTTTGAACAATCTCTAAAAGTTCACCTTCTTCTAATCTTAATAATTCAATAAAGTCCGTTACTGAATCATCATTTAAACTTTTCTTAGTAAGTTTTGCTTGTAACTGTAATCTATGTGCTCCAGGTGCAGAATAGTTAGAATATCCCTGTGATGGATCATTAAGTGAGGTATCAGTTTCTGGCGTTACAATAGTTTCTAAAACTTGTAAACCAATTCTATAAGAAGGATATACACCGAATTGATCAAGGATAATATCTTGTTCTGCTACAGATACAAAAAATCCTTTGACGAAATAAATTCCAGGAGTTATTTTAGCGGAAGATCCAACATGTGTAGCGTTTTCTGTAACGCATTTTGCAAAGTCCGTATTTGCCTGGACTACAGTTTCTCCAATACTAAATGAATCTTCTGCTAAAATAATTTCATCATCTTGGAAAGATGCAGATGTATTTGAAGATCCAGCACTTGTATATTTAATAAAGAGAGTGGTTTTGCCCTTTTCTGATTCTTGAGAAGAAATTGCATTAACAACTCTTGCTCTTACCCCAGACGTTTGTCCAATAATAGTTTGTCCAACAATAAAATCTTTAATTGTATCAGAAGAAATTCCAAAGTACTCATCTTCAATAAGTACGGATGTATAATACAGATCATATGAAATTTGACCTGGAATCACCATAGCACCATCTTTATAGATGCTGGATCCAAATTTTTCAATTTGATCCTGCAGTAGTGACTGTAAAACAGTTAATTCCCTTGCCTGCAGGGGAAAACCTGGTCGAAACAGAACTTTATGAAAGTTATCTGTTGCGTCGAAGTCCTCAAAATAAGGAGGGGTGTTCAGATTAGTTGTCTGGGGCATCTCTTTAGAACTCTAAAATAATTTTGAAATCTTCTGTTTGGTCTGCAGCTCGGGAAATTGTATTCCTATTATCTATGTAGATGATTTCACCAGACCCTCTTACGATGTCTGGTTCAGAAACTGTATTAATAGTAACAGTTTCTGAACCAATATTAATCGATTCTCCGTCTACAAATAAGGGTCTAGATCCATTACTTTGAAGACCAGATCCTACTTCATTTTCTTGATAGTAATAAATTGTATAGATGTTGTTTGACGTGTCTGGTTCATAGTGTATAATTCTTCCAGTTGCTCCACTACCAGCACCTGGTGTAGAAATTAGAATATCATCATAATCCTCAGGATTATTCAGTAAAGGACTTACACCAGAAGATGCATAATCTAAAGTTATTTTTCTAGCACCAATTAAAGTTTGAGAATTACTAGTTGTTACTGGGTTATAAATTACGCCAACTACACTAAAATCATTACCAAATACAAAATCAGTATTTTCTAATTTACAGTGAAGTGCTAATCTATAAGCACCTAACTCTAATGATATTCCGGTAGTTGCCATACCCTCTTTAGGGGTGATAATAGGTTCTAAGACGGCGTTAGAACCTCCTGTAGTGTTAATTTGACCATAAGTGTACCCAACACCAGGATTAAGTACTTTTATCTCTGTAATAGCACCTAAAGCATCAGTAGCAAGTACTTTAATTTTTCCTCCTGTTCCATCTCCAATAATATCAAATTCAGAGTTTGCAGTATAGTTAGTACCTGCTGCTTTAATTACAACATTATAAATTGCTCCTCCATAATTTGAAGTTGGAACAATTGCATTATTGGGATCAATACCAGACAGTTCTGGAATTGGAATATACTCATCACTTTTAAATCTTTCAAAATCATTAGCATTTACGCTAAACAAATATTTCCAAACATACTTATCAGACAATGTGAATGGTGAACTTCCCGTTGAAGAAGGTTCAATTGTAGATTGCCCATTGTTATTATTATTCAAGCATTTGTATACTTTATACTCTGAGGTAACAACATAAAAATCAGTTTCATATAAACTAGTTTCTGTATTCAGACCCTCAACATAATTAGTGATATTGGCATCACTACTAATGATAGAACCATAGTTATGACGATAAATGTCATATGTTTTCCCAGAAACCCAAGTTTTGTTAGGAATTACTGATCTAATTTCAGAAGAAGGAATCTTCTTTAGACCAATCATTTGGTCGTACATATTAAATGCTGATTCCTGATTATCAATAGGATTTACTGGTTGGTTATTAACCCAACCATCAGATTTTGCAAAAAATAAGTACAGACCAATATCACTTACAGTTCTATTGCCATTGCTATCGACAAACTGAGGGTCTTCACCTAAAGCGACTCTTCTTCTGAAATTTTCAGCAAGAACTACCCTAAATCTATCGGTTAAAATTGCCGCCATCGTTAAACAGTTTTCTTTTTATTTATAGGACTAGAAGTTATAATATAATTCGTTACCAACCGTTAGTGATTGATATTCAGCAATGAGGTTATCACCACCAGAAACAACAGGTCCTATAATATTTAGATTAGATTCTAAACGGATACTGTTGCCATCAATAATAGGACTTGCAACATCATTTAATTTTACATAAAGAAGTTGGTTAGTTTGATCCCATGCAATCACTTGTGCAGAATTTGCAAAAGATGCACCATATGTAATAGTATCTTCCATATCGTTGATTGGAGTACCACCAGTTTCTGAAGCACTTGCTGCATAAAAAGTTTCACTTGATGTGCTAGAATCTAGTTTTACAATTTGATCAAAGGGTAAATTAACACCAATCTTAACACCAAAAAGTTCGTCTTTATCACCTGCAATTGATTCATTTCTTGGATCAAATGTAGTATATGATGCATTAACTGATCTAGTACCAAAATTAGCACTTGCAGGTAATATAAATGTAATTTGATTTGTATCATCATCAGGATTTGTTGGTAAATCTGAAGAGATATTATTAATTTCAACAGAAGGAACAGAAGTTGTATATAAAGTTCTACCTGTTAATGGGAATACACCAGATGTGAATGAATGAATATCAGATGTTAAAGTTCTTCTCATTCTTAAAGATTCTCTAACTTTTGCAGTTCTAACCAAATTACTTAACCACCAACCATATCCAATACTTCCTGGATTAATACCAGAATTTGGATTAGTATTTCTTTGACCTTTAGAATTAATAACTGCCAATCTCTCAGAACTTAAGATATTAATAATACCTCTTGGAGAAAATTCATTTTCTTGCTCAAGAATATCTCCTCTTTCGACTGTAGCATCAACATCAATACTTCTATAATCTGCTGCAGATCCAACAAAGATATAACCTTCAAAATCAGATCCAAATTTTGGAGGAGCTGAGAATTCAATCAAACTACCAAATAATCTAAATGAAGATAATGTTGAGGGATATGCTTTAGCAGTAGATGGAATTTGATAAACTCCATCTATAAACAAAATTAAGTTAGCAGAAATATCTGCCCCTCCTTCTACCTCAGAATTTTTAGAAATCAAACTAAATATTTCGCCGTTAACATCACGAAGATCAAATGCAGTTTGGATACCATTAAATTGATTTCCAATACTCTGAATAGAAATTTGCTCACCAACATAGAAGCAATTGAATGGTGTTCCATCTGAGGGTGGTTCAGTAAACACTAATTTTGAATAAGATGTTCCAACTTCAACCAGATTGTAAGAAGATCCTCTCTTTTGAAGGATACCATTAACGATAACAAAAATATCTTTATCTGAAGTAATGAATACGTCATTTCCATCTTCCTTTAGAATAAATTCTGTCTTTTCACTATCAAAACCTCTAGTGAATGATTGAACTGTTAAGGTATATGGAATTATTTTTCTTACAGAAGAATTGTCACCATGGAATAGGGGAGAATTTGTATTTAATTGAGGTCTAGTAACAGTTAAAGTGTTTGATGAAATATTTGTAATTTTTACAACTTCTACACTGTCAATTGAAATATAATCACCATTAGAAAGACCTACAGCACTATCTACATCAAATACAGTATCTCCGGGAGAAACACCAAATTCTTCATCAATAGATGTAATTGTATTAGTTTGCTGAGAACTGATAAATCCAGAGACAACCGTATCTGAATTTTGATAGGCATTATCTCTATTAGCAATTGAAGCATCAACATTCAAATCTTCAACCGTTAAAGTATGATGTAAGAATCTAATACTAGTATCTTGATCA
>Ga0233412_10001893_pt1 | contig 10487 bp, 15 predicted proteins | sample Na_anoxic_4_MG_FD_180667 | JGI IMG/M metagenome (GOLD analysis project Ga0233412, IMG submission 180667) | Seawater microbial communities from Saanich Inlet, British Columbia, Canada - Na_anoxic_4_MG | ecosystem: Environmental > Aquatic > Marine > Inlet | place: Canada: British Columbia... | reverse complement strand
AATGACTACGTCTGCAAAGTTATAGTAAAAACAAAAAATATCGAAAAAGTAGGAAGAGTCATCGATTACCTGGGCGATGGGCTCGGCGAGGGAAGCAAAGCTTACGAAGTACATGAATTCGAAATCACAAAAGAAAATTGGGATAAGAAAATACAAAACGCAAAATAATAACTTTTTCCGCGGAAATGAATAATGCCCATTATTAAACCAAAAATCAATATAAAACTAATTATACACCAGAACAACACAAAAAACAATCAGAACAAAAACACTATGTAATCTTTGTTTAAAAATGGATGCTTCTCACTGGCAGGAGAATAAATAATACCAGAAGAAACTATAACCACATGTAATGATATGAGTAGTTGCAGGAATAGACACTATCTTAATTGAGGTAGCAGGGATAAGCACACCAGACAACGCTATTGATGATAAATACTAATAAACTACATTATGTACCAATAAAGAATAAATAAGCTTAAATCGAAACACAGAGACTACAATGCCCTATAAAATAAATCACTTTATAACATATATATATGATTGGCAATCAATGGGGAAGCAAATGGAACAGAGTGGCAGAGAGTGGGAGAAAAGGGAAAGAATGCCCTTTTTAACCCAAAAACCCAAAGGGGGGGGCTAAAAACAGATGTTTGGGGTAAAAAGACTTGTAAATGCAAAATAATAAAATAAATATCTATTATTCATTCAATATCAGCTATACCTATAAAAACACTTTGTAATAGCACCGAATAAGGATACTCTCCCAACTATAACAAAAGTTCTTCCATCGACCCATCTCGATAAACCGTGTCTACTTTCTCTCTAAAAATTAATAAAATAAATATCTATTATGTCAACAATGATAATACTCGATATAGTTACTCCAATTTCTATTATATTTTCCAGAGGGGCAGAAAGAATATAGCACCGAATTGGTTTATTCTATGATGGTCTTTTTTTTATCCTCTGGAATCTTTTTGGCATAATTTTTTCTCCAGAGGTTGAAAAAATATGCTCATGATATATATAGCACCGAATTAGTGGAAAAAGATTAGGTTCTGGAGATATTTTAGCACTGAATACGCTCCAGAGGTAAAAATAATAAAATAAATTATTATTAAGTGTTGAAAGTGCTTTTGTTTTCTGTTATAATCACTTTGTTAAATAACTTTATTTATTTTAAATATGGAGCAAATTTGTAATGGCAGATGTTGTTAAAAATTATTCTGACATCAAAGATGGTGTCGAAAAAGTCCTTGGTGAGCGTGGTCCTATCACTAATCGCAGGGGAAATATTGTCACTCCTCGCAAATATCACATGACAGACGATCAGACAGAGAAAGCTTATACTCGTTGGTTAGAGCAGATTACTGGTGTTAGCACCGAAATCAAGTCTAAGGCATCTGCTATATTCTTCAATCCTTATAGGGAAAATGGGGCATATTATGGTGGTGTTCAATCTTTGTATCTATTGGGAGCCAATGAGTGGCATCCTTATGGAGTCGTTCGTGGCATGATGCAGTCTGATATGAGTACTCGCAAGAGTCCTACCAATAAGAGGACTAGTTGGGAGAAGTTCGCTTTTCGCAGTGCTAGAGAGGGTGCGACATCTACCAAAGACTTAATGGGTCGCATCGTTCATAACTTCCGTACTTTGCAGCGTTTGGGTGGTGTTCATCCTTATGGTTGGAAGTTGAAGGAGTTGCATACATCTGTAGACATTCGTCGTCAATCTGATGGTAGATGGGAATTTATGTTAAATACTTCTTGGTTAGATGTTGATTTAGTTAAGCCTTTTTATGATGTATCTGCTTATAGTGATCTTAAGAGGGGTAAAGCGGTTGAGGGTTCTACTGTTGTAGCTGCTGTTACTGTTGTATAGTTTGTAGCACTGAATAGGTACAATTGTATCTTTTTTCGCGAAAAATGAGGTTTTTAAGGAAATTTCAGATGGGACAGTTAGAAAAATATAAAATGACGGTAGGCATAAGTTCGATAATCTCTATTATTAGTTTTATATCTTTAATAGTTTTAATAGTTATTGGTATTGTAGCACCGTTTTCATATTGGGTCATATCTATCATTGCTTGTTATTTAGTTTTGTTGGGTTCTATTATTATCTGTATAAAAACGTTGATATCATTGTTTAAATTCGCTTGGAGCGAGTAATTAGAAAAATACAAGATGTAGTACTAAGGGGTTACTATTGAAGAGTTCATACCCACTATATATAGTGGTTTAATATAAAACTATTTTCTCGAAAAAAGGGATTTTATGGATAAGACAAAAAAGAGATTAGCTTCGGCTAGTATATTAATTATTGGCTTAATAATGGGAGCTATTGGTTTGGATTCCCCTACTGCAGGCATTGGTTGTATGTTGTTTATGTCGGGTTTATGTTTTGGTATACTTGGAGCTTTGCCTTTAATATTTGCTTGGATTAAATGGCAATTTTCAGCATAAATACAAGATGTAGTACTAATGGTTACTATTGAAGAGTTCATACCCACTATATATAGTGGTTTAAGAAAGAAGATATATGTTTCAGACAAAAATAGTTGAAGAAGGCAGTAAATCTTACTATGACGATATTCCCCGTTATAAGAATCCTTATGAATATTCAGAGGAGATTGGTGATTCTAACGATTGTTTTGAATTGTGGAATGAAGGCTGGGACAAAGCATCAGAGAATCATACTATCTTCACTGAGAATCAGCAATTGAAGGCTGAGCAGTCAGAGTGGAAGGTAGAGAAAGAGAGCTATGTAGATGCTGTATCTATGGGGCAAACTATTATTAAGATTCAAGAACAAAAGATAGCTAAATTGAAAGAATCTTTAGAAGTGGAGGTTGCTGATCTTCGTGATAAACTTGATACTATAGATGAGTTAGCTCATTCTCTTATAGGTTATATTAATGAAACTAATAAGCTTTTATTTTCCCGCGAAAAAATGATTTCTATGTTAAAATTGATGTTTTCGGAAGATTCTCCAGAGGTTAAAAAAAAGAAACCTAATTAGTTGTAAAAGTCTTGACATTGACAGATGTAGATGATATACTCTTCATATTAATTGGCTTTGTTCTTTTTCAAGGAGATACCTCTATGGCTTTCAAGAGTTTAAATAACATCAAATATGTCGAAACAGTTCGTTACCCTACTGGTATATCTGAATTAGATTGGATATATGGTGGTAAGGATTTTAAGTGGGGACTTCCTAAAGGAAAGATATCCTTATGGAGTGGTCCTTCAGGCTGTGGTAAGAGTCGCTCTTTGATTACATTGTCTAAGCAGATGAGTATGGCTGGACATAACATCCTCTATTTTCAGAATGAGGTTAATCTTAGTGATTTTCGTAGTTGGGCTGGCAATGATGAATTATCTCCTACTTTATATGCTTCTAATACTACATCCTTAGCTGGACAGATATCTGACATTACGAATAGTCGAGCGACCATTGCTATTGTAGATAGTATTGGATTAATTGATGAGTTCAAGACTGGACATGAGACTAACGTTCAACTTATTTACAAGCATTATCGTGAATTATGCAAGAAGACGGGTGTTCATGTCATTTTTGTTTGTCAGTTGAATGGCAGTTATAAGATAAAGGGTTCTACGTCTGTATTGTATTTAGCTGATATCTCAGTCGATTTAGACAGATATATTGTTAATAAGAAGATAATTAAGAATCATTTTACTATTGGGGTTAATGGTCGTAATGGTGGTAAGCATCGCTATGGTCAGATGGGTGATGACATAACGACTCTTTGGAAGTACGCTCCTGGCGGTGCTGAGTGTATCTCTGTCAATAGGAACTATGATGAATCTTGGTGTTCTGCTCATGGAATGAAAGTAGTTGAGAGGCATGAAGTGGTAGAGATTTTAGGTAAGAAAGTTAAGATACCTAGTGATCATCATTCTGTTGCTCATGTTGATTCTATATCTGGTTGCATTGTTTATGAAGCAAGGAATATTTTTTAACCTCGAAAAAGGATTTAAAAAATGTGGAAGCGTTTATTAATCGTGATAGCTGTTATTTCGGCTTTTTTTACCGTTTTGACTATGCTGATAGGTATTAATTTTTTTGGGCTTGTTATTATACTTATCCCGTTCTGTCTTATTAGCTTTGCTTTTATGATGGCAGGACTTATTGCTACGGTTATAACTATTTTTGTTCCTTTGGTAGCTTTGGTAAATATTCCTGATTATATTAAAAATGGTGGCAATATTGAGTTATTCTGGTCATTTTTATATGGAGCAGTAGTATGGGTATGTTCCTTATTATATTTAATAGTAGGTACTATTGTGTCAAACTCTGTCTGGTACAACAGTTTTTTTGATGGATTAATAGATTTTTGTTTGTAAGTGAATAAAAATATGGTATAGTATTGTCATAGCAGTTGGGTAGTTGACCTAATCGATAACGTGCTCCGGTGTCTATCCTACCGAAAAAAGATGATAGTTCTTCTCAATTGCTATATATTTAAGCTCCTGTCGGGAGCATTTGTTACGAAGAGGTGGTTCTCTGAGATGTGTGAAAAATACGTTTGCCTATTGAGTTCCTTATTTAGCGGTTTGGACTGGATAATAGGTCGCTAAACTCGCATTACCAAATGCTCGTAACTTTTTTTTTAAAAAGTAAAAGAAAAGGCTTGTAATGTGTTTTATTTTATGATACAATGTTTTTTCGTTGATGAGGGTAACTTGTCGTTGCTGCTCATAAGTGATACTCCTTAAACTATTTATGAGGTATTGCGATTAATCTTGGGGAGACCCTAATAATTAGGGTTTTTCCCCTTTTTAAAAAAAGATTGATTTTTGTTAAAGTTATGCTTGACATTGGTCGATAGATATGTTATAGTAATCATAAGACGAAGAGACAGTTGGGTTTGACTTGAATCCGCCACTTAGAAATAAGTAACAATTTCAAGTTGGGAAGTTCGAATCTTTCCTTCGCCATTTTATACGGCTTTTAACAGTTGGGTTTGTCTCTCCGTACGTGTAGTTACAGAAGAGAGTCGGGTAGTTCGAATCTGCCAATTGCCATTGATAGTATTAAGGAAGCAATAGGAAACAATAACTAAAAAATCTTATTGTGTGGATTGCGTAAGCAGTTTGGGATGTGAAAGCAAGAGTACGACTCAAGACCCTGTAATTGGTCCGCTGATGTTGTTGCGTTATTAGCAAATGGAATCATTTATGATGGGCTGTATGGTGTTAGTTCATACGACAGCGAAATATATAATTGTGTAAGTACTATCAATTTTCTAACGATGAAGATATAGACTAAGTAGGTAGCTCCTATTGGAAGGTCACTCCTTTCCATCGTTACCATGACGAGAGTAATCGCAGCTACACAAGTAGATTTGGGCGATTAGTTGGTAGGTTCGACTCCTATCCTCGTTATTTGAAAGATGGAGCCACAAGCCAGATTCTTAGGAATCAACTCGGCCAACTTTCTTTTATAGATGCTTAAGGGTTTTTGTATACTTTAGTTAAATAATAGTATAACCTGTATGCTAGAGATTAATACCTTGATTAACAAAGTTATTATGGGCATTAGCTACCCAATGTGAAATATCAGCCCTATATGGATTAGGTAGCTAAAAATATTTGGTTCTCGCTTGACCGTCCCGATAATAAGAGCAAAGGTCTTTAATATTGTCGCCAAATATTTTAAAAAATAAAAAAAGGATTATTTCTGAAGTTTAGGAATAGGATTATAATATTAATGTATGTACTTTTTCTGCGTAGAGAAGGTGCTATTTTTAGGAAATGACAAAAGATGACTACTTATCAAAACAATTTATCTGCTTCTTGGCAATGTTTGAGTATAACGCTCAGACCCCAGCAGAATGTGTATATGCACATTGTCCCTGCCAATTTTGCGTCAGATAAAGAACGTGAAGATTTGTAGCCGCTTTTGAACTATATATTCCCCCATTTCAAAGGCGACTACCAAAAAGTAGTTGCCTTTTTTTTATGGGTTGAGATAATTGAAAGAGAAGATGGACATAGTAGATAGAATAATTGAAGAATTAAAGAGAGAGAAGGAAATTAAAGATTTTTATTTTCTCGCGGCAAAAAATGGTTTCAAAGAAGGTAATCCTGAAACCGATAATAGCTAGACCCGATTAGCTGAGGGGATTAGCACTTGTTTTAATTATTTTGAAGAGATTACACCTGATTAGTTCAGTTGGGAGAATATCTCGCTTACAACGAGAAGGTCACAGGTTCAAATCCTGTATCAGGTATTATGAAATGTAGAAAATGTAAAAACGAATTTGTAGTAGGACAAAATGGTAGTAGCCATAGGCACTGTAAGAGGTGCAGGAGGTTACTTCCAGAGGGTAAAAAAAACGCTACCCTTGAGGTATTTGAAATATAGATATTAAGCTGTGGTGGACCAATTGGATAAGTCACCTCCCTTTCAAGGAGGGCATCATGCGAGTTCGAATCTCGCCCACAGTATTGCAAGGAGATATAGCTGAGGTAGATTAGCGGAACCCTGAAAAGGTTCAGACGTTGGAGCGTTACTAACTATCTCCATTTGTAGTTCTTTGAAAAGTTAATAGAGTTATAAATATTAGGGTGTAGTTCAGTTGGCAGAACATTTGGTTTTGATCCAAAAGGTCGTAGGTTCGACCCCTACCACCCTAGTTTTTTAGGCGATTAGTGTCAACAGAAGCACGTAGGTTTCCAAAACCTAAAGTATGGGTGCAAATCCTATATCGCCTGTTATAGGGGATGTAGCTCAAATGGATAGAGCAATAGCATGCGAAGCTGTAGGTTGGAGGTTCAAGCCCTTCCATGCCCGTATTACGCAGGATAAGCTTATTAGGCAAAGCACTAGGTTTTTACCCTGGGGTCTTGGCGAGTTCGAATCTCCCATCCTGTATTTAGTTTTTGTATGGTGTAAACGGCAGGCACTTACCCCGCTAAGGGGTAGATCGAGAGCTTCAATACTCTCCCTTTATTAATTTAAAGGCATGGGGAATGGAATATAGGTTCGAGTCCTATTGCAAAAATTATTTAACTCTCTGTGGTATAATGGCTAACATGCATGGTTTGGGACCATGTGATGCAGGTTCGATTCCTGCCAGAGAGAATGTTAAAAAAATAAACCTACCCAGGTACTCTAACTGGTAATGAGGCTTGACTGTTAATCAAGTGTAGTCCGTCTAGAACGGTATGGAGGTTCGAGCCCTCCTCTGGGTGTTTAATATTGTATAGTGTATTGGAAGCACACTTTAGCTAAGGTAGTAAAGGAGTTCGATTCTCCATCTGCGTAAGCGAAATGGTATACGTAAATCCGTATGAAGTAGTATAGGTTCGAATCCTATTACAATAATTAGAAGGCTATAGCTTAAATGTTTAAAGCGTCCGACCATTTAAGTCGGGAGATGTAGATTAACGAACTACTGGTTTTCGCCAATTGTTTATTAAAGATTTTTTGATATTTTCTACTATAATCCATATCATTTTATGGGTTGCGTTGGTAGATGTCAGTTTTATAACTCTATTTATATCGCAAAGTATTACGTTCTTATGTCCTATGACTCGTTAAGTCGTAATGTATTGCGAGTTCCTTTACAAGTTAATATGAGTATATTTAAAATGTTAAAACACCTCATTAGAGATGCCTAACACCGAATAGGGTTCCCCTATAAAGTGTTAGCTCTCTAATTTATGGCTCCTTAGTTCAATTGGTTAGAACGCACGACCGATAATCGTGTAATTCTGGTTCGAGTCCAGGAGGAGCTATTTATATTTTGGGGGACACATGTTCCAAGGCTGGCGAGAATGCTTTGCAAGCAATCTGAGATGGGTTCGATTCCCATTGTTTCCATTTTTTATCCTATAGCTCAAAAAAGAAACACTGAATCATAACCACTATATAATAATAGGCGTTTCGGTTTCTCTAACACTGTATCGTTGTAACAATCGCATTGGCTTAGCCAAAAAAAACAAACGTTGGGAAGGTCTTCGTAGGCAATTGATATAAGATTTAGCGATGTCAGGCACGATGAGATTTGTATATGTTTTGTTCTAGGTAAAATTTTTGTGGTAGAGCACTGAGCCCCAGCTAATGCGATTTAACTCAGGTGTACAGGTTCAAGCCCTGTTAGGATAGTTTTAATTTCATCCCTTCCGTAGCTCAATTGGCAGAGTATCGTCCTGTGAAGACGAGGATATGGATTCAAGTTCCATCGGTCGGATTTTTAACGCTCGTTAGCATAATGGCAATGCACTACACTGTCTATGTAGGTTATATCGGTTCGAATCCGTTACGAGTGGGTGTTAATTTTTACGCCAGTATAGTGGACGTGGTGAGCCACAGCAGTCTGTAAAACTGTTCCCGCAAGGGTGTCTCGGTTCGACTCCGAGTGCTGGCATTGAATCAACAATTTGCCATTATGTCAATACGTTGTACAGAAGGTCTGGCTTGCCCCGAGATACACGGGTTACTAGGTAAGCGATTGTTAAAAATGTATCTTACTAGATAAGCATTAGATTGGTGACTTAAATACTTTGCTAAAGTATCGTTCTCGCAAGAGGCTTGGAGGTTCGAATCCTCTCTTATCTGCTTAACCTGTAATTTTCGTCTGGCATAAGAAGTGAAAGTACGATTTTAATATTGTAGCGAATAAGCTTGACATGGAAATATAATTATTCAGTACAAGAGACTGCTGGAATCCATGAATGGTACTGGACAATACCACACTTTAATATAGATATGACTGATGAATCTTCATAGGTACAATTTTAGTCAGCTTAACTGATTTTTTATAGTTATAACACTGAATTGGAGTTTAATTCTCCAGAGGTGAAAAAAATGGTTCTTGCTATCAAAAACAAGGATTATTTCTTTATTTTCCGCGAAAAAAGATTTGTAAGTGAAAAATATTTTGATATAATAAATAACATAACAATTATCGCGGGGCAACCAGTATTGGTGCTGGAACGGTCTCATAAGCCGTCAATAGTGCAGTGTTCGATTCCTGTCTCCGCCAGAATTAAATCTTCAATGATAACTTTTACGTCATTGAAAGCTTGTTTTTAATAGGGTAGGGTAGCATAATGGCAATGCACCTTTTTCATACGAAGGACCATGTTGGTTCGAGTCCGATCCCTACTATTAAGGTGTTATCACCTAAGATGTCGCACTGAATGCAAACAGTTTAGTGCATTGTTGGAAGTAGAAATATGAGTGATTCAAGTAGTAGTAGTCATGGCATGGGTATTTGTGGCATATTAACAATTATCTTTGTGGTACTTAAACTATGTGGAGTTGCACCAATTGCAGCTTGGTCATGGTTGTGGGTTTTAAGTCCCCTTTGGATTAGTTTCCTTCTTGGTATTGGAATTATAGCACTGTTTATGATATTAGCTGCTTGTTCAAATAACTAGTTGCTTTGTGATTGACCTGTCGATATAATAACGGGACAATTATAAATTTGAACAAGGGAGTTTTCATGAGCGAGGGAATAGTACGCTGGTTTAATTATCAGAGGGGATATGGGTTTATTGGCTCTACGGAGTTTGAAGGTGACATTTTTTTACACCATTCGGAGTTCGCCCAGGACGACATGTTCGTACATGAAGGCACTGAGGTTTTGTTTGAAATTATTCCTGGAGAAAAGGGATTGAAGGCTAAGACTGTAACACTGAAATAAGTGTTTAATAATATTGGCAGTGATGAGATGCCAGGTAACGCACGGCGGCTACGTTCTCATCGACGTAGAATGAAGTTCGACTCTTCACGTTACCATTTCATGCCTTACGTAGCTCAAATGGCAAGAGTATCGCCCTGTGAAGGCGAGGATGCGGGTTCGAGTCCCGTCGTTCGGATAAAACTGGATTAGTATAATTGGTAGTACACAAGTTTTGTACTCTTGAAGCAGGGGTTCGAATCCTCTATCCAGTATTTTTACTATCTTCTCTTTAGTGTGTTTAAACTAATAGAAAAGTAACTTTTAATTTCGCGATAAAAAAAGTTCATGCACTGTAGACGACATAGTAATGTAGTTATCCAGGCTGAGGCTATCCAATGGTCTCTGAGGCAAAGTAATTTGTCTCTATTGGAACCTGGATTTGGCAGGTAGTGTAACGGTAGCACGCCCTCTTTGAACTGAGGGAAGCATTGGTTCGAATCCTTTTCTGTCAGTTTTAGTTTGAAAGTGTTTTAATTTATGTTATAATGCTTTTAATGCAAGTACAAAACATTTTAGCTGAGAGCTTAAATGTTTTGTCAACTACCCGGGGTCACTGGGGAAGTAACGCTTGTGGAGATGATAAGGTAACAAAATTTTCTTGTAAAGGAAATTTAGTGGTCGTCAGTGAAACAAGAAAAGTTCTAACTAAAGTAATAAGTTAGAAGCCAAGGGGCTTGCCCTAAGGAGTGTCACAATGACTTTCAATGAATAGTATCAATGAAAAGCATATTTCAGCATAGTCCTATAGATAACTTCACAGTTATCTTT
>Ga0233412_10001892_pt1 | contig 10487 bp, 7 predicted proteins | sample Na_anoxic_4_MG_FD_180667 | JGI IMG/M metagenome (GOLD analysis project Ga0233412, IMG submission 180667) | Seawater microbial communities from Saanich Inlet, British Columbia, Canada - Na_anoxic_4_MG | ecosystem: Environmental > Aquatic > Marine > Inlet | place: Canada: British Columbia... | reverse complement strand
CCCGGCCAGCCGTAGATATTAAAGTCGAAATCGAACAGCTTGGGAATAACACCGGATCTTCCCCCCAGAAGAATCAGTGAAAGGGAAAAGATAAATGGTGGCGCAACCAGGGGAATTAGCCCCAGCGCACGCAAGGGTCCCCTTGCCCAATGAGGGCCCCTGAGGCCTACATAGGCGAAACAAAACGCCATCAGGACAACGATGGTTGTTGAAACGACAGCCAGGACAATGCTGTTTCTCAGGGAATGCCAGTACCGGCTATGGGAAAAAAAATCCCGATACGTCTCGGTACTGTACACGCGTTCTTTTCCGAGCCTGTACCTGACCTTTTCGATATGGGGAGCAATGGTGTCCTGAACCGGCAGGATTGCCCGTTTGGTATCGTTGAGCCCCTTTAGATCATCCCACCTTTTCTCGAACCGAAGAATGATGGAAGCATCCTGCACACCTTTCTTTATTACCGTTGTTTTGATCAGGCCGGGTATAGGCTTCAGTACCGTCATCACAGGTTTAACCAATTTCCTGTCGAGATCGGCATCGGATGAGAATTGATGGTGGTATTGAATGGTTACGATGGGATACCCCACGGTCATGCTTTTCTCCAGCACAAAACCGATGGGAAGTACGATAAAGATAAATATCAATATCGTCGCCAGGGCCGTCAGGCCAACAAGCCCGGGATTTCGAATAAATCGTCTTACATCCTCAACAACTCTGGAGAAATAGCTTTCCGTGTTCGCCATGTTCATGCAGCTCTCCGGCTGGCGATTGGATTCCTTGGGTTCAGTATGGACCGACTTCGGAAACATAAGCGGCGGTCCTGTTCGTCAGCACCGCCGCCATGGGATCCGATAACCTTGTCATTAATGGTTTCCAGGTAAAATGAAAACCTACTTCTGAAATTTCTCTTTCCAGGTGCTCATGATGCGGTTTTTATTTTCACCTGCCCACACCGCATTGTATTTAATCAGTTTCGGCTCCATGCTGACTGTTGCTTTAACTCCCGGGCGAGTGACCTTGGAACGGGTCTGGCCAAAGAGTTCCATGGCCTCTTTTGTCGCAATCCAGTCGATAAGTTTTTTTGCGGCCTTTAGATTCTTGCATCCCTTTAAAATAGCAACGGAATCGAGGTCATAGGCAGTACCTTCGGACGGAATTATTCCTTCTATCGGAAAGCCTTTATCCACTCGGCTGTAAATAGCATGATCCCAGCTGACACCTACGGCATATTCACCATTGGCAACGAGTTTGGCTGGCGCACTACCGGATTTCGTATACTGGCCCGCATTCTTGTTCATGCCATCCAGCAGTTTCCAAGCCTTTTCTTCACCGAAAATCTGCATCATTGCAGACACGGAAAGAAAAGCTGTTCCGGAAGTTCCGGGATTGGGCATCACCAGTTCGCCTTTATACGCCGGGTTGGTCAAATCAGTCCAGGAAACAGGTTTCGGCAGGTTTTTCTTTTTCAACAAATCAGTGTTCACAACGGCTGCCGCAAACCAGTAGTTGAATCCATACCAGTAGCGATCCGGATCCTTGAATTTTTCCGGAATATCTTTCCAGGCAGGCGAATCATAGGCTATAAACCAGTCCTTGGCTGCGCCGATCATGGCTTGCATATTCATAAAGCCCCAGATCACGTCTGCCTGAAAATTCGGTGCTTCGGCCTCAGCCCTGCTCCAGAGCTCATTGGAAGAGAATCGTGGGCTCCATTCGATTCTTGCACCAATGGCCTTCTCGGCAGCAGGCGCCCATTTTTCCATTTCGCTGATGTCGGTATGGGTGTAGACCTTTAATACGTCCGCCGCCAGGGCTTGGGTTGAAAACAAAAACATCACTGTAACTGCCACTAAAACAACCGCCGATAATATCCCTTTCTGTTTCATTTTTCAGTCCCTCCTGAATTAAAGATTGTATCCAATTGCTTCTCGATCCTACTAACGTGAAACATATCCTGTAGATATTTCATATGATCAAGTTGTGAGGAATGCGCTCGTTGCTTTAGTTCACTCCCCTTCAAACCATTTCACAATCCTGCTTCCCATATCTGACAGGCAGTGTTAAGCGAAAATTATCAAACCTTTTTGTGTTTATTTTAGTTCATATCAAAGACGTGTGAAGTTAAGGAATTAAATTAATTCGATTTATGTCTTTATAAATTAACATGATACTTTAGTCAAGGAAATAATGTCATACCATTTAACTTATCGTTATTACTACTTAAATAATCACTATCTTCCGAGATTAAGAATTCGGAATCCGATTTACCCGGGGAACAAAGCCAAGGCAAAGAAAATTTTAATATGTTCGTTTTATTTTATAACTTAACACTTGACAACATTTTCGAACATAGTATAATTGTTTTTCTACAAACAAACTTTATGCCTTTGCAAAGGTACTACCATGAAAAATAATTCGTCACTTCTTCCGGCCGAACGGCAGCAGCGGATCCTCGAAATCCTCGGTGAAGAATTTACCATCCGCAGTTCCAATTTGAGTGAATTGCTCTGTGTGTCTGAAATGACCATCCGTCGCGACCTCGATGCTCTTGAGCAAAAGGGCCTTGTGGAAAGAACCCATGGCGGGGCAGTTTTCAGGCAGGAGCGGGTGGCAGGCAAATTTCATTACCAGAATAGTATAGAGGTAAATCCTAAGGAAAAACAACGAATTGCACAAGAGGCTGCCTCCATGATCGAGTCCAATGACATTATTTACATTGGGGAAGGAACAACGGCAGCGATGGTGGTTCGCTTCGTGGAGCCCGCCATGCCTTTTACCATATTTACCAATAACCTCGGCATTATCGCTGAAATGGAAAATACGACTGCCGAACTGGTTTTACTGGGGGGGACCTATAGTGTCACCACCCATTCCCTTGCTGGCCCCCTTACCATGGAAATGATCAGGCAGGTAAATGCCACAAAAGTCTTTTTAGGCGCAGATGGCCTGAGCCTCAGCGCCGGACTTACCACGCCCAACCTTGAAATCGCAGTAATTGAGCGGAGTATGATCCGCCATACCAGAGGGCAGATTATTGTGATGGCGGATCACCCAAAATTCGGCCTGGTTGCCGAAATGTCGGTTGCACCGCTGAAGCACCTTGATGTCCTGATAACGAACCGGAAAATACCTGTCGATTTTCAGAAAGACCTCGAAAAAATGGGGGTTCAAGTAGTGATTGTCTGATCCGTAATTGATCGGCGGTTGAAAAATACACTCCTTGTTTGGAGGAAGGAGAATAGAATGCTTATTGTCGGAGAACTTATCAACGCCAGTAGAAAAGCGATGGGGCCTGCGATTGAGGCCAGAGATGTAGATTTAATAAAAAAAACGGCGCGTGATCAACACCAGGCAGGTGCTGATTACATTGACATAAACGCTGGAATCTTTGTCAAACAAGAAGCAGACTACATGAAGTGGCTTGCCACCACAGTACAGGATGCGGTCGAGGCTCCCTGCTGTATCGACAGCCCGGATCCAAAGGTAATCGAGGCGGCTCTTTCACTACACAAAGGTACCGCAATGATCAATTCCATCTCTCTGGAACAGGCGCGCTACGATAACATTCTCCACCTGGTCGCCGGAACGGACCTAAAAGTTATAGCACTGTGCATGAGCGATGAAGGGATGCCTGAAACCGCCACAGACAGGCTGAAGATTTCAGAAAGTTTGATCAGCGGGCTGGTGAAACATAACGTTCCTCTGGAGAACATTTATATAGACCCGCTGGTTCAGCCGATTTCCACGAAGGATAATTTCGGACTCGAATTTCTCGATGCGGTCGATGCCATCATGACTCGGTTTCAAGGTGTACATACGATATGCGGCTTGTCCAACATTTCCTATGGGCTGCCGATGCGAAAACTCATTAACCGGACATTTGCGGTCATGGCAATGGCCAGGGGACTCGACAGCCTTATTGTCAATCCCCTGGACAGGCAAATGATGGCAAATCTGATCACAGCGGAGACCCTTGCCGGTCGCGACGAGTTCTGCACTAATTTCCTTCAGGATTATCGGGAAAAGAAATTCGAACTGTAAGCTGAAAGGGTGTCATGAATGGGCTGGTGATGTTCGACTACGACGGTGTCATTGTTGACTCTTTTGATGTCTTTACTTCTGCATTTCTTGAGGCATGCCGGAAATGCAGCGGTTGCAGAATAGATTCCAATGCCAGACTCATGGAATTGTTCGACGGAAACCTGTTCGAAGGTATGAAGAATCTGGGGATGGATAACCGTGAGATCGATCATACGCTAAAGACCTTCGAGACAATCGTATCGGAGCATCTCGATTCGGTAAACTTTTTCAGCGGCATGGCAGATGCACTAAAAGCGATTTCCCTTAGCAACATAGTCTTCATTATCACCTCAAATGTTTCGCACATCGCCTATCGGGTATTGAAAAAAAATGGCGTCGATTTTGTGAAGGATGTGTTGGGTGCCGATAAGGAGAAAAGTAAAGCCAGAAAAATAAGCGGTACAATGGCACGATATATCAACCATCCGGCATATTATGTTGGGGATACGTCAGGTGATATCATTGAAGCCAGAAGCACCGGCGCACTAACAGTGGCAGTCACCTGGGGATGGCACGATGCCGGAAAATTGGGAGAGTCTTCACCGGATTTCATGGTCTCCTCCCCTGAAGAATTGACAGCGCTGATGTGCGCTACAGGTTGAAAGAAGGATTGAAAAAATTTCCCATCCGTTCAACTGATTGACGGCACATCACACGGGCATTTAAGGCAGATTTTTTTGCAGCAAAATACAGAAAATTAACAGATGATACTCACAAAAGAAAAGGAGCATTAAATGGAACATAGTGAGCACTTTGATAAACTAAAAAATGCAATGATCGCATTAGAAAAGGATGATGTTGTTTCCATCACTGCGAAGAGTCTTGAGGTTGGAATCGAGCCTCTTGAAATTATTGAGAATGGATTGTTGCCCGGTCTCAACACGATTGGAGAAATGTTTGAGGACGAAGAACTTTTTCTCCCCGAGCTTATAAAATCGGCACAGATCTTTCATGGGGCGATGGATCTTCTTCAACCCAAAATCCAGGAAATGGGGACCAACGTGAAGAAAAAGGGTACTGTCGTCATTGGAACGGTGAAAGGTGACATGCACTATATCGGCAAAAACATCGTTAAACTCCTTATGGAAACATCGGGTTTTGATGTCCACGATCTCGGCGTCGATGTTGACCCTTTTGCATTCATTGTAAAGGCTGATGAAGTAAATGCCGATATGATCGCTCTTTCCGCCCTTCTAACCACGACCCTCATCGGCCAGAAAGACGTTATTGAAGCCCTCGAAGGACAGGGCAAGCGTGAGAAATATAAGGTGTTGTTGGGCGGCGGCGCCGTTACAAAAGCTTGGGCAGATGATATCGGCGCAGACGGTTACGCCGAAAACGGCTACGGAGCAGTCAAACTGGCCAAATCATTTATAGCATAGTTAATCAATACGCTGACTTTCTGAACCACAACAAGGAGCAGCGGTTAAAAGCAGGAGGAATCACATGCTGGATTTAATCGAGGTTTTTGAGAGAGCGGACAATGGCATTCTAATTTTGGATACCGATTATTATATGAATCGCTTTGTACCGAAGCTTGCTGAAATTATCGACCGGTACAAGATCAAATGGGACAGGCAAACCATTGTAAATTCAGACGACGACCTGGCGGATCGAGTGTTCCAGGCTGCCGTAGACCTTATAGCAGAAGCAGGGGCCTATTGTCCCGACACAAACCGGGTAATGGAATTTACCCGTGATGAAATCTTGAGGGCGGCGGAGCAGGCACCCCAATCCACCCGATTCGGGGAGGGGCGTGAAGCCAAAACCATGTACGGCCGAGACGTGGATGAGGATTCCGTGCCCTGGATTCATGTGGGCGGCGGCATTTACACTACCGATGAACAAATTTTCCTCGATACGGTCGAAGGCCTTGCGAGTATCAATATCGTAGATTCGCTAAGCGTTCCGTCCATCCTGCATCTTCGGGGTAAAGACGCGCGGGTAAGATCTCCCCAGGAACTGCTGTCAGCCATCAAAACCGTGATTTTAGCCCGAGAAGGTATCCGCCGTTCCGGGCGCGCCGGACTGCCCATCATCAACGGAATTTCCGCAGCGTCCAACTCGGTTTCCATGATTGCCGCAGCATCACCCCAGTTCGGTCTCCGACCGAGCGACGGTTTCCTTATTGATTTTCTCTCCGAGATGATGGTCAACTACGAGGCATTGCAAAAGGTGGCGTACTTCAACAGCATCAGCGCGAATATCGGCTCAACATCGACACCTCTCTTTGGCGGATATGCAGGTGGGGCTGAAGGCGTGGCAGTTTTGGCCACAAGCTATTTCATTATGGGCAATCTTATTTACCGGGGCAGCTACCACTACAATGCACCGCTGCATCAAAATTTGCGTCTGTCCTCCACCAAACCGCTCCTGTGGGCCATCGGCATGTCCAATCAGGCCAATGCCAGAAATATGCGATACCCGGTGGTAAACCTGCCCTATCTGGGTGGCGGCGCCGGAACCAGGATGTACCATCACGAAATGGCGGCTTACATGCTTTCCGTGGTACCCGCCGGAGGAAACATCTTTTCCGGACATCCTGCAAAATCGGTGGAACCGAATTCACTTCTTCCCAGGGACCACCAATTCCATGCGGAACTGGGTCTGGCGTCCGCTAAATTTTCGCGCAAGGACGCCAACCCCTTAGCACAAAAATTCTTTGAAAAATACGAAAAACTCATTAAGGATCCAACACCGGGGTTCAGATACGAGCAGGTCTATGATCTGAAAACCAAAAAAATCGTTAATGAAGAATATCTGAAGATTCAGGATGAAGTTCGAGTCGAATTCAAGGAAATGGGGATAGAAGTACTTACGTCCTAGGTTGCTCTGAAGTGAGCAGATATCGATTTACAATGTAAACAAGCGGCGTTATTTAAAATCGCGCAGACTTTAATAGGGAGAATCATCATGAAAGACAGTGCCCAGGTAGTGATCATAGGCGGTGGTATTATTGGGTGCAGCACAGCCTATCATTTAACGAAGATGGGTTGCACAGACGTGGTGCTGCTTGAAAAGAACGATCTGACCAGTGGTTCCACCTGGCATGCGGCCGGTCTTGTCGGACAGTTTCGCAACGAACGCAACATCACCCGCATGCTGCAATACAGCGTCAGCCTTTATGAAAAACTTGAAGCGGAGACCGGATTGGCAACGGGATGGAAAAAAAGTGGCTGCCTGCATTTGGCCAGCACAAAGGAGCGGATGTTCGAGCTGAAAAAGGGTGCGACCACGGCGCGAAGTTTCGGGCTGGAGATGAATATCATCTCGCCAAAGGAAGCCTATGACCTTTGCCCGATCTTGTCTTTGGAAGGCATCGTCGGCGCAGCCTTCATGCCGACAGATGGCGAAGCCGATCCCTCGGGCATTACGCAGGCCCTGGCCAAAGGAGCCCGTAATAGCGGGGCCAAAATCTACATCGATACGCCCGTGACCGGATTCGAGTTCGACAAAAAACGGGTGCCCGCGGTAAAAACCAAAAAGGGTGATATCCAATGTGAAATCGTCGTCAACTGTACGGGCATGTGGGGATACCAGGTGGGAGAAATGCTCGGCGTCAACATCCCGGTGGTTCCCTTCCAGCACCAATATCTTGTGACCGAAACCATTCCGGGATTGCCTCCGAACCTGCCGACCATTAGGGACAAGGACAACCTGATTTACTATAAGGGTGAAGTGGGCGGTATAATAATGGGCGGTTATGAGCGCGACGGCATCCCCTGGCGTGTTGACGGAGTGCCGAACGACTTCACCGCCACGCTCCTTCCACCGGATTTCGATCATTTTGAGTCACTTTCCGTTCCGGCCATGAAGCGTACCCCGTGCTTGGAAGATGCCGGCATCGTCAGGCTGATAAACGGTCCAGAAGCTTTCACGCCGGACGGCGACGCCATTATGGGCCCAGCCCCTGAACTGGAAAACTGCTTTGTCGCGGTGGGGTTTAATGCTTTCGGCATTGCTGCAGGCGGGGGCGCGGGACGGATGATGGCGGAATGGATCATGGAGGGGGAGCCGAGCCTGGATATCTGGCCGCTCGATATCCGCAGATTCGGCAAGTATCACCACAGCCGAAGATACAACGTGGAAAGAACCAGGGAGATCTACGGCAAGCACTATACCATTCACTGGCCCCATGAAGAGCATGACTCCGCGCGGGGGGTAAGACGCAGTCCCCTTTATTACCGGCTCAAGGAGAAAGGCGCAGTTTACGGGGCAAAATACGGGTGGGAAAGGGCCAACTGGTTTGCACCGGAAGGTGTCGAACCGAAAGACGATTTCACATTTGAGATTCCGAGCTGGTTTAAATACGTGGCGGCCGAACACAAGAACGCACGGGAAAATGTGGTGCTCATTGATCAGACCTCTTTCTGCAAATTCGAGGTGGAAGGACCGGGCGCTCTGGGCTTTTTGAACCGGCTTTGCGCCAACCAGATCGACCGGCCCGTCGGTAAAGTGATCTACACGCAGATGTGTAATAATCGAGGCACCATCGAATGCGACATGACCGTCGGTCGGCTGGCAACGGACAAATTTCTGATCGTAGTCGGCACCGCCTTTGGCCTGCGTGTCTCGTGGTGGATCCAAAACCATATGCCCGACGACGGGACGGTTTTATTTCAGGATGTGACGTCGGCCTATGCGGTTATCAACGTCATCGGCCCGAAATCGAGAGCGCTTTTGGAAAAATCAGCGAATGCCGATTTGAGCAACAATGACTTTCCTTTTGGGACATGCAAGCGGTTCACGGTGGGGTATGCTCCGGTCATCTCGTTCCGTATGACCTATGTTGGAGAGCTCGGCTACGAACTGTATATCCCCATGGAATTTGCCAGCCACGTATACGACACCCTCTGGGAGACCGGTCAGGAGCTTGGTGTGAAAAATGCCGGGTACCGCACTATCGCCTCCACCCATCTGGAAAAGGGATACGCCGACTGGGGTTCCGAGCTCACACCCGAATATACGCCGTTTGATGCCGGGCTGGGATTCTGTGTGGCCCTCGATAAGGATGATTTTATCGGGAAAGACGCCCTGGAAAAAATCAAGGCCGAAGGCGCCACATGGAAGCTGTGCATCTTTACCATTGATGTCGGATCACCTCTTATGCTCCAGGGAAGCGCGCCTATTCTGCACGACGGCAAAGTGGTGGGGGTGACCACCAGCTCGGGGTACGGGCACACCGTGGGTAAAAACATCTGCTATGGATATATCCCTGCAAACCATACGGATCAGGACGGCTTAGAAATCGAATCATACAAGGAACTATACCCGGCCAGGCTTGAATCCAACAGGGTCCTTTACGATCCGGAAGGTAAAAAGATACGGGCATAAGACTCAAAGTAAACCGGCTCGTTTCAATGGCATTATGGATTTTACGGGGTCGCTGATCAGTTTTTACAAGAAAGCAGATAGGATCGAAACTTTTTAAAAACCACCCATGACTGATACTTTGAAATGATCGGAGAAAACGGCGTGACGAATATCGACAGGGCAATTGAGCAGGCGCCCGATGAATTTCGCGATGCTCTTAAGTCGGAGAGGGAGACCTACAAACGGATCCACGAAACGACAAAAGCTGTGTTGGCCGAGGTCGGAATCGAAACCCGAAATAAAGCGGTTATCTCTATTTTGGAGGGCACAGAGCTTGCGGGCTATGATGCTTCTAACAGTCGCATTTATCTACTCCCGGACCTGATCGATCAAAGCATTGAATCGGCAAAAAAAACATTTTCGGGCGACGAAGGTCAAAACACTCTCGGGATTGGCGGCATCCCGCCTTTTCTCTACCGCGAAACAGATTCCTACCCCATGCCGGCAACCTACGAAGAACTGGAACACCTAATAGGTATCGTGGCGGAAAATCTCGATGTGGTAAGGTTTTTGAGCCAGCCAGTCAAGGTGCACAAGGGAGCTCCGCTGAAGTGTAACCAGATCATGGACCGTCTGAACGGCTGTATCAAGATCACCTGCAGTGCATATATGCAAGATGATGCTGCCGTGAAATGGTTTGCCGGACGGGATGACTGGCACGATTCCATATGCGGCGTCAAGTCCCCGCTCATTTGCATGGACAACATGATGGATGCACTCATCAAAAGGGCTCAGGTAGGAAATAACCTGCGCTTGACCACGATGCCCCTTGCAGGGAGGACGGCGCCGCAAACCCCTGAGGCCTGCATCGTGATCACCCATGCCGAGATCATGTTCATGCTGGCCGTGGCGCAGACCGTCAACCCCGGAATGCTGTGCATGCTCGGCGGTATGCCCTGCACTACCCTGCCCGACGGCAACCTGGCGTATTCCCATGATGCCATGAACCTTTTAAATGTAGCCGTGGCCCGCCTCAACATGTGGGTGACTGGGCTTCCCTCTGTCCAATCCGGGGGAAGCACGGAAGAAAAATC
>Ga0233412_10001890_pt1 | contig 10496 bp, 23 predicted proteins | sample Na_anoxic_4_MG_FD_180667 | JGI IMG/M metagenome (GOLD analysis project Ga0233412, IMG submission 180667) | Seawater microbial communities from Saanich Inlet, British Columbia, Canada - Na_anoxic_4_MG | ecosystem: Environmental > Aquatic > Marine > Inlet | place: Canada: British Columbia... | reverse complement strand
GTTCTTCTATCATCTCTTCTTTTGTTTTATCATCTATTGTTCTGTTCATTTTTATTCCTCCTCTCCGTATTTCTCAAGTATTATTTCATTTAGTTTTTTCATTTGCGCTCGGAAAACATCCTTTGCTACATCACTATGATGCCTTTCCATTAAACTCATACTCGCATTTCGATAGCGATACAGTAGTTCTTCAAGCGTGATTTCTGTCCACATGATGAAGGGAAATAGTTCTTTATCGGTCATGTTTCTTTTATATTGCATCTTCATTCCTCCATATTGTTCGCTATTTCTTGGCTCATCAATACAGGCCACCCCATATATCCTATATGAAGTTAAGGTAACTTCACAAAATCGAGTTATATCATCAAAAATATAGTTTAGATAAGACTTAGTATAGCGATTTTGTGTAATCAACTATATTCATATATGGGTAATACTACGGCTAGTCGAGGTACGATAATATGTCAAACAAGATAGATTGGAACGAAGCATTGAAGCCCGCACCTAGCGAACAAGTATCGCTAGCAGAAACCACCATAGATGAAGCACACGAAGTAACCTTCGTGTCGCTAAATCAAACGCCACAAGGTTATATTGTTGATAATGTAGAGAGCGAAACATTAGAAGGCGATACACTTTGGCTAAGAGGAAAATATGGTAGTCAAAACGGTTTTGGTTCTTTGTTACATGCAGTTGAAAACGAAGGTGAAATGATTGAAGGAAATTCCTTCATCTTTACTAAAGTTGAATCTAGCAAAAGTCCAAAAGGGTATGCATATAGATGGCAAAAAGTAAATTGATTTCACAAAATCAATAATTTATGATTAATATATTCCGAGGAATATAACCGCCCCTCTTGACCTGTTCGGGGTCTTGAGGGGCTTTTTTTAATTTATTTTTGTTCGTATTTTGAAGGGTCGGGCATACCAAAAATTGCTATTTTTCCTATAATAAGAATAGTAACTCCAATTATTACGGGATGAAATAAAATATCCTTCCAAGACATTTTATAAAAAGGGCTTAATCTAGGGTTATATTCCATAATTTTCACAACCTTAATTCTCCAAACACATAAGGACACTTCCAACGCCTTCTTTGAACTAGATTTTTTGAGTTAGGATTTCTTTTCCAGTTTCCTTTTATCTTAGCAGTTCTAGCGCAGTAAGCAGTTCTCTTACTTCCAGTTCTACCGGCATAAGGAACAAGACTACTAACAGTAATCATTTTTCCTGTATATGGATTTCTAGTTCGTGGCAATTACTCGACCTCCTGTTAGAGTCTTTAGACTTCTAAATCCAGCATAACCAATAAGCAACGCAGTAATACCCGTCATAAATGCCACTTCTCGACCTTCTAACGCCTCTATCACGCCGTTAGTTGCTGATGCCACACCATCTACTAGGGCTGGTGCTAATTCGGCCAATACAGTAGGTATAACTTGTACCACGGAAACCGCCGTATCAATAACCAAATTTTGAACCTGCTCTCCTACATCGTCAGCGTCTAGAATCCCTAGTTTATCAGCGAGATAAGCACCACCTCCAATAGTAACACCGCCTAATAGAAGTAAAGGAAGTACCATTTATACCCCTCCTAACGCTCTTACGGGCGTTCTAACGGCTAGAAGGCTAATACCTACTACCGTACCTAAAAGAAGCATAGGAAGAAGCATTAGAATAAAACCGGACATTATACCTTCTACAACCATTGGAGCAGTATTAACCGCCGATTTTGTGTAATCCTCAATATTATTCGACACTTGAACCACCATCACTAGGCGATTTTGTGAAACTCTCACTACTACTTGCTCTAGAATTTCTAGCGAATCTAAGCAGTAAAACAATTCCAACAACAACCGCACCGATAATTAAAACGCCCTTCCAAGACATACCATTAGAAGGCATAGGACATTCATCCATCGAATGAACATAACCTAATTCAGCGTATGAATCATGTTCTTCTTGGGTATTAGCCGTATATTCATCACCTGTTTTACAATCGTACATCGTATGTACTTCAAACGGTTTTGGTGTAGTTGGTGTAGGTACAATAACGGGTGCTGGTGGTAAAATTACGGGGTCGGGGTCTGTTGTAATATCAAAATCAATTTCTTCTAATTCTGTATCGTCAAAATCTTTAGCAGTAATTTTCATCTCATCTTCTGTTCCATTTTCTAATCGAGCATAAACCAGTCTAACCCAAGTTTCATCGTCAATTTTTTCGGGGTCGTTTACATTGTAATTTTGACCATTTAGATTTAATCTAAAACGATAAATGCCCGAATGTTCTTCGTCAATATCTAGCGAGATATAATCTCCCCCAAAGAGTATAACGGTCATTTTGCTATCAAACCCTAAACCGCTTTTTTCAAGTTCTACATCATTTTTAGAAGGTGTAGAATTTTTCACATTATCTTGAAAATATTTATGATTATCAGTTTCAACGATTAATTTGACTTTATAACCATCAGCCACTTTAGCATAAAAAGCACCGGAAGAGTCGCTAGACCAATCTATATCATCTATGAATAAATCCGAATCTCTTTCCATATTTCCTATTGTATCATATCCACCTCTAGTGAATCTAACCTCACCTTTAGTTTCAACTGCTTGAAAGGGAACTCCATAGATTTTGGAGTATTCAATAGCAACTTGTAAATTATCAAATTGAACCATTAGAAAACACCACCTTTCGATGATGTATAGTCCTCAAAAGTTAAGGGTTGAGCAGGTTCTCTTTCTTCCTTTTGTGGAGAATTTTGAAGGTCTTTTTCTTCTTGTAGTTCTTGTAAATCTTCTAACTCTCCATCACGGTAAGGTCTAACCGTCTTTTCAAATTCGGCTAAGGCTTCTTCCTCATCACGATAACCCGACCTAAGCACTCTTTCTTCTACTCTAATTTGATATTGTGAAAATAGAACTTCTTTCCCTTGTTTGTATTGTCGCTTCCATAAAGAACAAGTCGAACCAAATCTGTTTAGTTGTTCTCTAATCATAGTCCATTCTGTAAATTTAGCAGGTAAATTTTCGGGAGGATTTTCAGTAGTAGAATCTTGATTTTGTGAAAAATCTAAATCAAATCCATCAAAATTTTTACCAATCCAAAAAGCAAAAATTCCTAAAATTACTAAGTCCATCATTAGAACATCAACTCCAATTTCTTCATCATCTTTTTGACCGAGAAGGTACTTTGTTTTCTAGATTGTGGCCTTCTAGACCCTCTTCTCTTTTTGTAAGTTCTACGCCTTGTTTGATACTTCACAAAATCACTTCCTATTCATCCAATCAATATATTTTTGTCGTTTTGATTTAGGAACTAAATCTAGATTTTTTGAATAATAATTCATATGCCATTCATTAACTGCTCTCTTTCTTTTGAATCTTCTCATCCAACTAAATAACATAATTTTCACCTTTTCTTTAAGTTTGAAAAGTTAATAAATACACTTCTTGAACCATCTTTTCTTTTTATTTTAGCCTTTGTATATCTAAATGATTTACCTTGACCTTCGCCTTGCATAAATGAAATAATACCTTTACCAAAAACCCCAGCATCAACCTTATCACCAATCTTAAACTTTTTAGCCATAATTTTCACCTTTTATATACAGTCGAATTTCACAAAATCAATATTTTTTAAATTTTAAATCACTTATTTTTACTGTTTCTATTCCGCTAAAAGTTTTCCTTTTCATGTTCACACCAGTTCTAAAAAATAGAGTATCAACCTTGACCTTTCCACCTTTACCAACATATCCGGCTGAACCTCCAAACATATTTTTAATTGCTCTTACCATTACTTTTCCTCCTTTGGTTTGATAAATACAAAATATACAACTGCTAGACCTGCGAGTATCATAAAATCTCTTGTTGTGAACATTATTATTACCTCCTGTAATCAACTATTTTTGTAAAACCTTTTTCTTTGATTGAAATAAATTTAATTCTTGACCCTACTATTCTTTTGTTACCAAACATAAAAGCCGTAGGTTTGACTCCATAAGTTTTCCCTTTACCCGTTGTTAAGGCTGAAATAATATCTCTACGACTTGTTCTTTCCATTATTTTCACGCTCCTAACATCGGTATAACATCAATTCCTATCGCAGTACCCGCTAGCATAGCCAAAGCCTTTCCAATGCTCGTTAGGGTATCTAGACGAGCGAGAATTGCGCTTAACTGATTCTCGACCTCATTAACACGGTTCTCAAGATTTTGTATTCTTGAAGATTGTTCCATGTCTAAAGCATCAGTAACCATTAGTATTACACCCGCCTATGATTTGATATTGAACTCCAAAAGGCGCGCCATTAACGCCTATTTCATTATGAGAAAAATAAATAGTTTTTCCAAAAGATGTAGGATTTCTAATAATGTACTGTTGAGAATAAGTGAAAATTCCATCGGTTAGCGTATTATCAGCAGGCATTATCCAATAATCTAAATTTTGACGGTTAGTATCACCAGTAAATGAGGCAACATTATATCTGTCCGAAAAAGAATAAAAAGGTACATTTTTAGTGGTATTGCTATAATATTGAAACCTTATTTCATCGCATTGTTCCGGTAAATCAATACTAGCAATATTATGCGTAGAACCACCAGTACCAGCACTTCTTATACCGATATTTTTTGTTTCGTTTATTTTGTATTGTACCATAATTCTCACTTCACAAAATCGCTCTCAACACTCACGCCCTACCCCCTCAAAATGAATCTCATTGAGGGAGGGTATGATTATTGAGAATCTTAGTTTTCTGTTTGTCTAACAATGGTTTGTGCCGTGTTAGAAGGAGCGGATTGTGTTTGTCTAACCGTGTCCATTTGAGAACTACCTACACTTGAAGTTATAATTGGGGTGTATGTTCTAACACAAACTGCGCTTGAATCAACTTGAAGAATAATATCTCCACCTGTTAAACCGTATGTTGGCATCAAAAGAGTTCCGTCTAGAGAAGTTTGTTGAATCTGTTTGTAGGTTGCTACAGATGCATTAACCGCCTCAATACCGTTCATAATATCGCCATTAAGCCATCTCCACATTTCAACCTCTAATCCATAGTCACCAAGAGAATTAATTCTAATTCCTTGTTGGCCATATTCATCCGCTCCATTTTCATTTTGTACCAAAATTCCGCTTACAACGCCTGCGACATTTTGAGGGATTCTTACAACAACTTGCTCTAGTGAAGCGGAGTGATTAAATGAAGTTGCAGGTACAACAGTAGTTTGTTTTTGTGTAGCAGTATTGAACTTTAACCACCATTGAAGAGAACCGCTATCGGGAGTTGCACCAGCGGCAGTAGCCTTCCATTGAACAATTATCTCATATCTGTTTACACCTGTTGGAGTGTTAAGACCTAGAGGTATTCCAATGTAACCTTCTCTTGTTGTAGCACCAGCAGGTACTTCATAAGCACGACCACCAATATGATTTAGCAATACATCGTATGAAGAAGCACCTTTTGAGGCGTTATCTCCCGATTGACTTCTAAAGTCGTGAACTACTTCACCATTAACAACAATACGAATTGAGTCTATCAATTGCATAATGCTTGTATTTTCACAAGGATTACCTGCGAAGGTCATATCATATCTAAGACATAGATACTCGACTAATCCACCTTGAGCATTGATACCAACGCTATACTGATTTGAAGAGGTTGTAGGCATGTTACCAGTAGTATTAGTAGATTCTATCATAGCGAAGCGTACACCTGCTCCGGCTGAATTTCCGTTCATTCCATAAGCCATACTAAATCACCTCAAGCACTTAGGACACGGCCTTTAACCGCATCTACTATATCGTTTCCAATTCTGTTAGTAATAGCATAAGAGCCTACACCGAAAACGACTAGACCAATAGCCAAAACCATTCCACCGCCAAGATTTTCAATTGCAGACATTAAACAGCACCTACCGACTTTGAAACCGCCCAATCTACTGTTCCTGTTCCTAGTAGTTGGAAGGTTAATATATTCAAAAATCCTAGGCCAAGACCAAGTCTCAAGCCCATTAAAGCACCAGTTGTAAAGGATTCCGTTCCTAACATCAAACCGCCCGAAGATAACCAAGTAAATTATCTTTTTGGTGAGTAAAAATAGTCCTATTTTTGAAGGTAAAATCGAATAAATTTTTGTTATCTTAACCGAAATGGTGTAAAAATTACATTACCCTTATTTTGTGTTCTAAGGGGTCTATCTCGCATTTGTCGGTCTAGAGGTATGTATGTACCTAAATTTCATTTGCTTAGAAATGGGGTACTGCGCTAATGTACTTTATGCACCAAATTTACTTTTACACCTACTATCTTAACTCAATTATTTTTGTATTTGACGAAAAATCGTGCTAAAATTAACTTCACAAAATCGAGATTTTTTCTTAGGTTAATTTTGTGAAATCCGCTTCCTTTTTAGATAACTACACTATGGGATATTTTGATGCGAGTTAATAATTATACACCCGACATGAATTATAGACTGACTTCAAGAGGTATAGAAATTTCAAGAAGTCCTGTCCGAATAAAGTTCAAGCGTAAGTGCGGAACAATAGTAGAATTTCATAGGAGGGTTGAAGAATGCACATGCTCAATTTGTCAGTAAAAATGCCCGATGGAATAACCTACTATGGCTCAACTCCTAGAGATGTACTATTACAAATGAAGTTAGACGATTGGACTTTTCCAAACAGTATCTTAGAATACAAAGAAGGAGTCGCTTACCGTAGTGAGGTTTGTGGAATGAAGTTGCTCTATTGGGATGAAACCTCTTTCCTCTTCGCTATGCAAGAAGCCGGAATTTGTGAAATAATCATAGGGGGTGAAGAGATTGAAGAGAAGAAATAGAAAACTATCGGTTGAACAAAGAAAAGCCATTTTTACATTGTATAGAGATGTAGGATGGACTATGGCTAATTTAGCCGACCAGTTCAAAGTAAGTATTCCAAGAATCAGCCAAATAGTTAAGGAATTTAACGAAGGTGGCTATGATGAAGAATAATTTACCTATCGTAATGTTAGGAGTCTTAGTCGGTTCGATAGTGGGCTTCATAGGTTCACAAATGATGAAAGATAAAGAAGATGATTTGATTTACAGTATTAACGATAGATACGAAAAAGTTCTAGTGCTTGTTGCTATCGTAGCAGTTCTCTTAGTGGTGTTGGGGGTTATGATTTATGGTAAGTAGAAGAAGTTCTTCAACATTTAGAACTAGATTGAGAGCAGTTGTAGAGCGTGATGGAATACAAGGAGTGCAAAACTTCTACGGAGTATCTAGAAGAACGGTTAGACGATGGATAGCCGGTGAAACCGCCCCTCAAAGTCCTAGAACTATACGAAGTGTTACTAGAAGGGGATTACCCCTAACAGGAGCAGTTATTCAGCGTAGAGTACCCGCAGGTACGATTAGAGAAGGTGTTAATATCGGTGGTCAATTTGAAACGGTTCTTACTGGAAGAGGGGCTAGAGCATACGAAACAAGAAGGACTGAAATGCTAGAAGAAAGACGAGTTGCTATTAATAATGCTCAAACGCCTAGCGATATGGAAATGGCCGAAGCCATGATGGAAGAACCGGACATAGAACAGTATAGAGATTGGGAAGAAAGATTAGATAATTTACAACAAGCAACTCAATTAGGATATTATGATGACTTCTACGATTACTACGGATATTATGATACTTGGGATGATTGGAGAGCCGATTATACTTCGATGGGAAGGTGATTTTGTGAAAACTACACCGCCAGTTATTGCACGACTTACACAAAATCCAGTTGATAGTTTGAATTTACCTTTGAGAGAATTACCTAATTTGAATAAACAAAAACGACCTAAAGTTGGTAGAAGTTCTTCTCTACAACCTCATAAAATGTGTGGGGCTGATACAGAAACTATAGACGGTAACATTTGGTTGTTCTCTACTGAATTTGGAGTTTGGGAAATAAACACACTAGGAGATTTAATCGCCGTTCTCTACAATAAGAAACATGCTAAATCATGGTCTAGTGGAAAGAAAGCGAACAAGAAATTAAAGCGAAAAGCCACTAGAGGAATTACAACAAAACAGTTTTTCTTTTGGAATTTGAAATACGACGCTCAATCAATTATGCACTTTTTAGAGCCTAGTCAAATTGATACTTTGTTGGTAGGAGATAAAGTTACAGTTTATTGTACTCCAACAGGCTATGAAGATGAAATAGAAATTACTCTAAAATATCTAGAAGGAAAATATCTAGAAATTAAACCTAAATGGTATATGGGTGAGTTCAAAGTAGGGGCTTGTTATTGGTGGGATATTTCACAATTTTATTTCAAATCTAGATTGAATAATGCTTCTAAAAAATTTCTTGGTGAAACTAAAATCGAGAAGTGTTTTGACGGTTCGATTCTAGATGTTACAAAATTAAATGATAGTGAATATCGAGATATGTACCGTGAAGATATTGAAAAATATGCAATACAAGATGCGATTCTAGCCGGTAAATTAGCACGATTGAAAAGAGAAGATTATGTGAGTCAAGAGATTCGATTCATTCAACCTTACTCGCTGGCTAATGTTGCTCAAAGAGAATTACTTTCAACTTGTGAAGTACCTACAATAAATTATTACATGAATAAACCCCATCTAAAGAGAGTTTTACAAGTTGCTAGTTCTAGTTACTACGGAGGATGGTTCGAGTGTAGTGGAAATGGTGCGTACACACAAGGTAAATGTATGGGCGTAGATTTGGCTAGTGCTTATCCTTATGTCATGTACCACCTACCTCATACAGATAGAGGGGATTGGATTCATAGCGATTCTAAAGAAAGTTTGTTAGTTTGGTTAGAAAAAAGAAAAGCGTTTGAAATTGGATTTTGTGAAGTCTATATCGAATTTCCCGAAGGTAGAACTTTCTATCCTTTAGTTACTAAATCAAAATCAAAAACTCTTGTAACTCCAAGAATCGTAAAAGGTTGGTACACCGCCGATGAAATCAGCGAGGCATTGAAATGGAATCCAAAGAAATTTATTGTTGGTGAATGGTATAGATTTGTTGAAGATGATTCAAACTCTAGACCCTTTCAACCATTTATTGATAAATTCTACGAACTAAAAATGAATAGCGAAAGTGGAAGTGTTTCTTACAATGTAGCAAAGGTACAATTAAATTCGATTTACGGAAAATTACAACAATGTATAGATGGTAAAATAGGCAAAATGTGGAATCCTATTCTTTCATCTACTACAACGGGTGCAACAAGGGCTAGATTAGCAGAATTGATTAGACTTAATGATTACAACGCTCTAAGCGTGGCTACAGACGGAGTAATATTCCCAAAGGACAAATTACACACAATACCCGAAAGACCGTTAGAAGCCCCTCATAACTTAGGAAATTGGGAACATGATGGAGAAGGAGATTTGATAGTGATTATGTCGGGAGTTTATTCTTTGAGAACAGAACATTACACAAAAACGACTTTTAGAGGAAGTGCTTCTTACTTTTTGAGAGGTTTTGATGTTGGAGGAATTTTTCGATTTTGTGAAGAAAACTTGGAGAGTCGAAGTATTTCTACAATAATTCAAAAGCCATATTCAGCAAAAGAAGCACGAATAAAAAAGGATTATTCTTTAATCAATGTATTCGATGATAGAAAATATTCTATGACGGCTCTAGGAGATTCTACAAAGAGATTATGGGGTAGAGAGAAGGCTAACACTTTTGGAGATTTGTTGACTCGATGGTGGCCTAGTCAACCACACCGACAGGTTGAAGATATGATGTCAACTAGCATGGTTGATGACATGGGAACAAGACCCTAAATTTTGGCTTGCACTAGACGATTTAACCGATATAGCGTGGACTCCGTTACTTGATTTATTGAATGTATTACACGAACATGCCGACTCTTTACCAGTTCAAGCGCAAGCGTTTATCTTTGGTGGACTTGGTAAATTTGTAGGAACATACAAACAAATGAGAACAGATTTGAACAACCATGAAAATTCTTTTTTCCATGCTATGAACGCTGTTGCTCAAGACCGTAGAATGATGAAGTTACAAGAACTAACGGCTCAACAAATGGTTGATTCTAAGGTTGAAAGATTCAAGGAGGCTCAAGAATGAGTAAAGTCGAAAAGCATTCTACCGATAAAGGAAAATTCCAATCTACATTTGATAATTACGGACATGGAAAAGGAAATGGAAAAAGTCGAAATGCAATATACAAACATGCTAAGAAAATGAGTTCTCAAAATGAAAAACCCGATTTTGTGAAAAAATCTCAAGAAAAACAGGCTCGCAGTACCACGAAAATTTTTGTTGATGAAACTAGCGAAAAAGACGAAAATATGACAGGCTCGCAGTCTAGCGATTTTGAAACTTCACAAAATCATACTGATTGGTCAAATGTTTCATGGGCTGATGAGGATTATGGAGATGTAAAACCTAAATCAATTCCCGAACCGATTCAACAAATGGCTCAAGGTAGAATAAGCGAAGTAACCATGCAAGCGCA
>Ga0233412_10001889_pt1 | contig 10508 bp, 9 predicted proteins | sample Na_anoxic_4_MG_FD_180667 | JGI IMG/M metagenome (GOLD analysis project Ga0233412, IMG submission 180667) | Seawater microbial communities from Saanich Inlet, British Columbia, Canada - Na_anoxic_4_MG | ecosystem: Environmental > Aquatic > Marine > Inlet | place: Canada: British Columbia... | reverse complement strand
AGATTAGGAATATCGGAAAGATCGGCGATTATTAATTCCTGCAATATTTGTCCGAGCCGATTGGGATCACTAGGTTCTTGTATATTATCAAAATTTAAAACAGCTAAGGAATTAACAATTGGCGCAGATCCCTTTTCTCCATAGATAAATGGGATTATTGCCGCCAATGCAATTAATAGAATTGCAATAAATCCACCAATAAACCAAGCTCGATTTATTTTCTTAGGAGTTGATGATAGCCGAGATAATTTCTTAATACGCTTTTTGAATGTTCCATCTTTCAAATCCATCAAATCATCAAATAATTCAGATGCATTTTGATATCTTGCATTTGGATTTTTTTCAATAGCTTTATCTATAATTGCAATTAAACCGGTATTAGCATCAGGATTTATTGATGCAATATCAGGTGGTAATTCATTAACGATTGAATAAAGTGTAGCGGCTTCGTGTTCCCCAACGAATGGCAATCTACCTGTAAACAGTTCATATAATACTACTCCAAAAGAATATAGGTCTGACCGCCGATCTACTTTTGATCCTTCTATTTGTTCAGGCGACATGTAAGCTATAGTCCCCAAAGTAGAACTTATCTTTGTTACATTCTTTTTATCCAATTCTCTTGCAAGACCAAAATCCATTACTTTCACTGAACCGGATTCATTCACCATAATATTTTCGGATTTAATGTCACGATGAATGATGTTATTATTATGGGCTGCTTTTATACCATTTAATGTTTCTATTGCAATATTTATTATTTCTTTTAATGATAAAGCTTCTCTTTTGATTTTACTTTTAAGAGTTTCACCGGAAATGCATTCCATTGCAATAAAATTAAACTTGCCACCATGCCCTATCTCATAAATAGTTGCTATATTGGGATGATTGAGCTGCGAGGCAGAACGAGCCTCTTGATATAATCGTTCTAAATCTTCTTTATTGTCAGTTAGATGCGGAGATATAAACTTTAGGGCAACAGTTCGCTTAAGATCAATGTCCTCGGCTTTATATACAACCCCCCTACCACCCTCACCGATTTTGCTCAGTATTTTATAATGGGATATGGTTTTTCCGATCATTTTACAATTGCTAAATCTTTTTAACTACTACAATAGTAATATCATCGCTTTGCTTTACATCTTTGACAAATATTTTTACTGCCTCAAACACTTTCTCAATTAATAATTCAGCTGTGTATTTAAGATTTTCCTTAAGTACAGCAAACAATCTTTCTTCCCCAAATTCTTCATCTTTGTCATTAAATGCTTCTGTTATTCCATCAGAATAGATAATTATTGTATCACCAGAATTAAGTTTTATCGAATCCTCTTCAAATTGATAATCTTCCATGAAACCCAAGACTGTACCACCTTTTGTCAACATAGTTACTTTTTTATTAGAATTGATTAAAAACGGAGGATTATGACCGGCATTTGAAAAATGAAATATATTTTTCGATGCATTTAAAATACCATAAAAAAGTGTAGCATATTTTTGCATGTCAGTACTACGATATAATAATTTATTTGACCGTGTCAAGCATTCCCCTGCCGATGATGTGAACAATGCTTGTCCCCTTAATGTGGCTTGTAAATTTGCCATTAACAAGGCAGCGGGCATACCTTTTCCTGATATATCGCCTAAACAAATTACAGTATTGTTCTCATCGATTGATATGAAATCATAATAATCGCCACCCACTTCTTTTGCAGAGATATTCATATTGGCGATATCATATCCAGCAATCTTAGGATTGGATTTTGGTAATAAATTTGTTTGTATCGTTTTAGCAAATGAAAGTTCTTCTTCAATCTTTTTCAATGATTGTTCTTCACCGTAAAGTCTCGCATTTTCAACTACTTGAGCTGATTGTGTAGCAATTATTGATAAGATTCTTTGATCGTCGAGTGTAAATCCATCTTCGCTCATTTTATTAAATACATTTAGCACACCAATAAGCTTACCTTTGGCTTTTAAGGGCGCACTTAAAATGGAATTAATTGGAAATTCGCCATCGGAAAGATTTGTAAATCGACTATCATTTGCTATATCATTTATCAAAAGTGGCTTCTGATTCTTAATCATCCATCCTGATAACTGCACACCAAAATGATACGGAACAATATCCGTTTCTGTTTCAACTTCTCGGATAATTGTATGAAATTTATCGTCCGTTTCAGTTTGATCGAGCAACATTATCGCCCCTTGCTCAACGTTTAAATGATTAACGCATTCATGTACAATCAATTCTATTACTTGATCTAAATCATGAGTAGAACTCACTGCAGTAGCGATATCATTTAGCACTGAAAGTTCTTTAACCGCTAACTTCAGTTTTTGGATTTCAGTTAGATCATTCACTTTAATTCAAAAAATAATTGTTATTTAATTGCGGCTATTGCTTCATCCACAGTATCATAATTTTCTAACACTTTAATGATTTGGGTAAACATAAACACACTTCTTATCTTTCTTGTGGCACGTGCAACCTTTAGATCACCGTCATTATCTTTTAATGAAGTATAAGAAGCTAATAGTGCGCCAAGTCCGGTACTCCCAAACCAAGTAATTTTACCCATGTCCATCACAATCTTAGTTCTACCTTGTTCAATTAGGTTTTTAACATAATCGTGCAAACCGGCACTTTTAGCATCCAGCATCATTTTCCCCGATAATGTTAATATAACTACACCATCTTTTTCTGTTTCTTTTATTTTCATTGATATACTCCTATTGATTTTTTATTAATTTTTTCACAATAATTAATTCATTCATATTGTCAGATTTTCTCGAGTATTCTACCGAATCCATTAAAGACTTAATGAGTGGAATACCTAAACCACCATTTTTATACTGAAGAAAATCTTGGTCAATTGAAAAAGTTTCTTTTTCAGCTACAATAAACGTCTTGCCATAATTTCTGACAATCGCTTTAACACTTTGGTTGTCGTAAGATAGTATCAACTCACAAAGGGGTTTGTTTTTTCTTTTCACACTATATTGGACAGCGTTATGACAGGCTTCTAAGAGTGACATTTCAATAATATCTATCTCATCATTGCTGTTGCAATAATGACGACAAAAATTAATTACAGCTTCCCGAACATTCTCCAGATCGTCGAAGCTGTTCAAATTGATTTTGAGCTTCGTTTTATTATCATCCATTTGATAAGTCTAATTGAGTACTGAAATTTATGTTTTGAGCACTAGTTTAACAAATGGAATCTTAATGATGCAATTTAAATTAATTTTGATTGATAAATGTCGTGTAACCGTAGGAGTCCAACACATTTATCATCACTTTCATCTAATACCGGTAAAACCGAAATTTGTGAAATCCGATCTTCCATTAATGTGACCGCATCTTGAAGACGAGCATTGGAATAAATAAAGATTGGATTGTTATTCATTACATCTATCACCATTAATTCATTGATATTACCATTTTGAGCGAATCCACGACGTAAATCACCATCAGTTATTACTCCAATTAATTTCTCAGAATCATCTGATACTATTGCAGCACCCTGCGGTTTTTTAGTCATTAATAGAATAGTTTCTTTAATACTTTGCTTTGGAGTTACAACTGCAACTTTATCTAAAGGAGTCATTATATCCATTACATGCAATTTAAGTCTCCTACCCAAATTTCCGCCCGGATGGAATCGTGCAAAATCTTCCTGATTGAATTGTTTGGCAGTCATTAAAACTGCTGCTAAAGCATCACCGATTGCCATGGTAACAGTTGTGCTATTAGTTGGCACAACTCCCAAGGGATCAGCTTCGGAGGATACTGTACCATCAAGTACAATATCAACCTTATCAGCTAAGATTGAATCATTATTACCAATAATTCCAATCAATGGAGAATTAAATTCACGAAGAAGTGGAATCAAACGCACAACTTCATCGGTAGCGCCACTTTTGGAGATAAGAATTGTCGGATCGCCTGGGCGATAGACTCCCAAATCCCCGTGAAGAGCATCGCTTGCGTGTAAAAATACAGCTTGAGTTCCTGTACTGCAGAAAGTGGCTACAATTTTCTGCCCTATCAAACCGGATTTTCCGACTCCGCAAACAATAACTTTACCATCGTGTTTTAATAACATCTTTGCGGCTTTTACAACCGACTCGTCAATACGGTCAGCTACATTTAATAACTCATACGCTTCAGATTTTAAAATCTTTGAGGCGATACCTTTTAGTTTTGGATGTGTTTTTTCCATAATCAAGATTGTGCAATTTACACAATCAATATAATTAAGAAGAAGTATTACATTATGTAGTAGTGATTTCGAATTTAGGTGGATTCTCCAAATGCTTTTTTACTGCACATAAATTGGCCGAATTAATTACTGCCTTCTTATATTTATCGGGAAAATCATGTGGTAAAATTATATTTAAATTTATTTTATCGATCATTCCTGAAAACGGATTGAAGTTCATTGATTGAGCAATTTCCATACCATCGGTATTGATTCCACGTTGCTGACAAAACCCCAAAACATAAATACCTGCACACGTACCAATTGATGCCAGAAATGTTGTAAATGGCTCAGGTGCGCTTTCTTCCCCACCACTTATACGAGCTTGATCAGTTTTGTGAGTAAATTCATTAAATTCAGCATTCACTTTTTTCCCACCGGGAAATGTGATTTTCATATCCATGTAATTATCCTATAAATTCTATTAGATAATAGATGAAAAAAGAATAGTAAGGTTACAATAATTAGGAGGCAGGGTTTAGAGAACAGAGATACGGATTTAGAAAATGCCGAAAAGGAACTAACATGAGCAACTAATTAATACAAAATTTAACATTCATAATTAAAAATTATATGTGATCTTAAATCCCATATTGTTAATTGTTATATTTGGTATATATTTTTTTTCTTGATACGTTTTTGCAAATCCTCTGCCAATTACTGTACCTAATCCAGCGCCAACAATAACATCGCTTAAATAATGATTATTATCATTAATGCGACTTATCGCAACTAATCCGGCAATTAAATATGCAACGGTTCCAACTTTACATCCGTAAAGCTCATTGGCTACAGCCGCCACAGCAAAGCTGTGCGAAGTATGTCCTGAGGGCATCGAACGGTTATTACTACCGTTCGGTCTTTCCTTGCCAATTAATTGTTTCAAGATAACAGTAGTGACTCCATTTGCCACTAATGCAGAAGCTGCAAACTCTAATTTTTCCAGCATTTCACGATTTGTCTCATCAGATGCTTTAGATGTAATTATTATTGATATCGGTAACAACCAGGCTGACCAAATTCCTCCATATAGATCTCCTACCTGCGAGACTCTATCGGGGAGCAGTCCTTCTCTTTGAGCATAATCTTGAATTCGGTCGTCATATTTATAGGCAAGTAAAGCTCCAAGTCCTGCTGTTCCAATAATTAATAAATTAGATTTTTGAGTTAAAGAGTTTTGCATTCCATTAAATCCATACTCTGGAACACTTTTTATCCAAGTCGGGAAAGATTCATGTCGTTCCTGAGCGTTAAGTGTATAAATAAATACTACTGAAATAATTATTGTTTTGAAAATACGTAGCATTGAATTATTATAGTAAAACAATAAACGTGAATTTCAGATAGGAATTACTTATTACTGGGCGTAAAACAGCAATAGCCAATATTTTCAGATTCTTTGCGCATCTTTTTCCAACGATCTTTGTCAGGGATTAATTTAACTGCTTGCGGATATAGAATATTTTCTTCAATATCCATATGAGATTTAAGATCTTTTATCAATTTTCGGCTTACCGACTGAAATTCTTTTTGAAAATCATCGAAAGGTGCTGTATAAATACCATAAATAGTTCGTTCTAATTTCCGTTTTAAAATACCTAAATTATCATGCTGCTCGCGAATTTTTTGAGAGGGGACATATTCAGCCATGCTAACCAAACGTCGAACAAAAGTATGCTCTTCCCGGATCTGATGCTTCTCTGTTCTTAACAAGTGTCCTGAAATTAATTTAATATCTTTAAGGATTTCCTGTGAATCATTAATTGATGTTTTGTGTTTGATATCTTTTACTAATTTTTCCAACACGCTCAAAAAATTTAAAATCACTTGATGTTCTTCCATCAAAGTACGGATGATATGTTTCTTGCCCAATGAATTATAAAATTCATTATCAATTGTGAAATCTTGAAAGATAGGTGAATGATAATTATAATCGTTCAAATGTATATATTCCTTAAAATTATTATTATTATTTTGTTAATAAATATACGATAATGTTATCCTTTTTAAAAGCAACACTTCTTAGATAAGTTATTCTCCTTTTTTGTAATTTATGGTATGTTAACAAATACAAAAATAATACAAATAATTCTATCAGTAATATTTCTGTGGAGTTGCAGTCAAACCACAATTATAAATAATGATACATCTATATCTTCCAATAAAAATATTATTATTGTAAAAACCGGATTGGAGGTTTTATTAGAGGACTATCTTTATAAAATCTATGATAAAAATATAGCATTAGTGACAAATCATTCAGGAATCGACAAAAGTGGTGATTCAAACGTATCACGATTTCTAACTCTTGATTCATTAAAATTAGTTAAAATATTTACCCCAGAGCATGGTTTTACAGGAATGTTTCCCGATGGTGAGTATATCGATTATACTCCTTTTCTTTCTAAACTTCCCCCTATTATCAGCTTATACGGAAAAACCAGAAAACCTACTCAGGAGATGCTAACCAATGTCGATATTGTAATTTATGACATTCAAGACGTTGGAGCACGTTTTTATACATATATTAGCACACTTGGACTTGTTTTGGAAGCAGCTGGTGAAGCAAATATTCCTGTTATCATTCTCGATCGACCAAATCCTATTGGGGATAAAGTTGAGGGACCAATTCTTGACATAATTTTTAAATCGTTTGTGGGACAATATCCAATACCAATACAATACGGAATGACAATAGGGGAATTAGCGAAAATGATCACTGGTGAAAAGATGATTAGCACGACACCACAATTAACTGTCATTCCAATGGAAAATTATATCAGAAATCTCTATTTTGATGAAACAAAATTACTTTGGACAAATCCCTCACCAAACATTACAGATTTAGAAACAGCCATCATTTATCCGGGATTCTGTCTTTTTGAAGCTACCAATGTTAGCGAAGGACGAGGCACTTATTCACCATTTAAACATATTGGCGCCCCTTGGATTAATGCTGATAGTTTAACTAACCTTCTTAAGACACAAAATTTACCAGGTGTAAAATTTGAACCAATACAATATACTCCAATATCAATTCCAACTATGTCGAAATATCCCAAATATGAAAATCAGAATTGTAATGGAATAAATATTTCTGTAACAAATAGAGATATTTTTAATTCAATTCTAACAGGCGTAACGGTTCTTTGGGCAATAAACAAATTATATCCAGATAGTTTTGTTATCAATAAAAATTCTATGGGAAGACTTTTGGGATATGATAACCCATATAAGCAACTTCAAGAAGGTAAAACACCTTCAGAAATTGTGAATTCATATCAAAATGAATTAAACAATTTCAAACAAATTCGTAATAAATATTTGATTTATGATTAAAATTGTTTTTCTTTGTCTCAAGTTTTAGATTTTCCGATTGGTACAAATTTATAAATCATAATGCCGTCAAATAGTGGATTTTCGTCACTAAAATAATAATCCAAAAGATTTACTCTTACCGTCTTATTAGCATCCGATGAGGCATGTATTAAATCATTTTGATTAATCAATATTCCTTCATGCGCGATTGCTAAACCATCTTTGAAATTAGATTCTCGAACAAATGCGACACCGCACACCTTTGGCAATTTTTCTAATAATTCTAGATCAATTTTATTATTCGGAATAAATGATAATTGAATTTTTTTTAACCAATCTAATTTTAACAATTCTGAACCATCATCACTTAGGTTTAATGTTATATCAACATTTTCTAATTCGCTTGAATCAATGATTTCATTTGTAATATTTACCGTATATGGATTCGATAGAATTCTATCGGATGTAAAATGCCATCGCGATTTATAAGTTGGAATTTGATTACCATCTTCAGCAACTTTATAATGAATTTTAATAATTTTCTCGCGCGCCTCGTCCCATGTTTTACTTTGTACAATAGACAAACTTGTCAATACATGTACAGTGCAATCTGAAACATCCAATCGGATTATCGGATCGGTATCAGGTGGGGTTTCTTCTCCTAACTTAAATACTTCATATGGAGTTCCGATCCTCCATATTACAATTGCTTTGAGACGATCTTCGAAATTTGGGAATCGTTTATGAAATTCAGGTAAGATTTTTGATACTTCAGCTTCGTTTAGCAACCAAGGTTTAGACAACGTCTCAATCCATAGCTGATTATCTGTCTCACCACTGCAAGAAGTGATAATTATTAAAATTAAAACATTTATTAATTTAAATAATCTATTTAGCATTCCAATTTTTACGCCATCTTAAATTTGGATTCATATCCGTAAAACCTAATGACTCATACACAGCAGAATGAATACGCTGTCGCCAATCATAATATTTTGGATCTTTCCCTCCCCGAAGTGGATGCACAGCATTGGTTAGAAGAATCACAAATATATTATTTTCAGGGTCTATCCAAAGTGATGTTCCGGTAAATCCCGTATGACCAAAACTGCTGTCGGATAAATAAACTCCCCCTGAAGATTCACCGCTTGGCATATCCCAACCTAGGCATCGATTATCATCATTCAAATTGAAAGGTGTAGTAAATAATTCTACAGTCTTTGAGCTAATTAATCTTTCACTTTCATATTTGCTTTCACTCTCATATTTGCCTTCATTCAACATCATTTGGGAAAAAATCGCCAAGTCGTCAGCGGTAGAAAAAAGTCCGGCATGTCCTGCAACACCACCTAAACTATTAGCGTTTTCATCATGAACGTAACTGTGTATGAATTTCCCTTCAGTTTTACTGTATTCCGTTGGTACAATACGACTCAGTTTCATTTCAGATGGATTGTAATAAGTATCCATCATTCCTAACGGAATAAAAATTTCATCCTCAACAAATTGATCTAACGATTTACCGGAAATTCTTTCAATTATTTTACCTAACAATATAAATCCAATATCTGAGTAAACCATCTTTTCACTGGGGTTTGAATCCAATTTTGTTTTATATACAGAATCCATTCGAGTTATATAATCACCTTCAATTTTATAATATAACTTAAAGGGCGGTAAACCTGACGTGTGGGTCAACAGATGTTTGATCGTAACCAGTTTACGGCTTTCTAAATCTTCTAACTGTTCATCTACAAATTCAGGAATATATTTTCTAACAGGGTCATCTAAATTAATTTTCCCTTCATCTAATAATTTCATTATTGCTGAAGTTGTAGAGATTACTTTTGTGAGCGAAGCCAGGTCAAAAATATTCCCTCGTCCGATTGATTTTTCTTTTGTATAAGTGTTATATCCAAACGCTTTATGGACGAATATCTTGCCATCTTTCGCAGCTAATAAAACACCACCCGGGAAAGCAAAATCAGCAACTGCTTCATTCAATAATTTTGATAGATTTTCAATTTCTGCGCCAATTTCATAAGGCATAACTGTTTGTAATATTTTACTATCATTAACCGCTAATTTTTGTAAATATTTCGGAGATTTATCTAAATTAATTCCAGTACCACGTTTAGCAACTTCAGGAATATTAATCGGCAATTTGCCTCTAGCACCATTAAGACCTAATAATACCCTTGCCCCTGCTTCTTGCAAATCATCCTGATTTTCCCAAGCACAGATATAAGTAGAGATCTTTGGAAAATCCCTAATAATATAAGGGTTTCCATAGCTGATCATAATTGTATTTTTTATTTTTTCCGTCAGAATATTTATAAAAGTAGTCTGATTTTCATCTAATGCTACAGTGCCCCGCCAGGCGCTTGGTTTGGAAAAAATATTAAAAATAACAGTACTCTTTTCATTTATTTTATTGGCAATTGATTCTAAATATTCAAAATTATCCGTTTCATCAATTACATATGAATTGACATTGATTAGATTTTTAATAAAAGTCTTTGTTGCTATGGATTGGGTATGATTAAAACTGCTCCCATAAATATCAATCACATTGATCTGCTTACTATTTAGGTAATTCACCGGAATAAGATTGCTATCATTTTTTACAACGGTAATTGATTCTTGTGCAATTTTTTCCACAATGCGATGCGATGTTACCAATCCCAAATTCCTTTGCATAGTTTTAAAATCTATTTTTTTTGATAGATGCAATCCAGCCTTCTCTTTCAATTTCAACATTTGCAGTGCGGATTCATCGATTCGATCTATGGATACAATTCCGTTATTCACAGCATTTTCAATAATATCAATCGCTTTTTGGTAATTATTATTTTGTATAATTATATCACAACCGGCGTTAATGGAATTTATCAATGCATAATCATCAGAAAATCCACTGGT
>Ga0233412_10001886_pt1 | contig 10514 bp, 13 predicted proteins | sample Na_anoxic_4_MG_FD_180667 | JGI IMG/M metagenome (GOLD analysis project Ga0233412, IMG submission 180667) | Seawater microbial communities from Saanich Inlet, British Columbia, Canada - Na_anoxic_4_MG | ecosystem: Environmental > Aquatic > Marine > Inlet | place: Canada: British Columbia... | reverse complement strand
CATTATTTCTTATCGACTCCCTTAATTTACCTTGATTTTCGTTTTTACACTTGTAGTGTACTGACATTGATGTGAGGAATTTATCCTCTTCTTGATTTTTTCTATAAACAAACTCCTGAATTTCTCTATAATCTTCTTCAGAAATTTTTTTATTTCTTCTTCTACTCATATATTAAATTTATTATATAATTATAAAAATTAAAGTTTATTTTTAATATATTCTTCTAATTTATATTTTGGTCCCCAATTTAATACTTCTTCTGTATCATTATTAAATTCTTCTGATGTAAACCTTTCACCTCTTCTTTCGGGCAACATAATTATATTATCTGTAAACATTTTCGCAACATCTATAATTTTATAATTTACTCCCGACCTTAACATCCACTCTCTATTCATATTCATGTTTACTGATTTTATCACACCTTCCACTACATCGTACACATGAGTAAAATCTCTAGACTGTGTTCCTGGTTCTACAACAGACAATGGTTCATTATTTTTATATTGACGTTCAAAAATACCTATAACCGTTGAGTAGTCCCCTTTCATAATTTGTTTAGGTCCATAAACATTAAAAAAATAACATATTTCATATTGTAAATCATACCACTTATTATAATTCTTAATGAGTTCTACCATTTTAGATTTTACCCACGCATAAGGACTAAGATTTTCATCCTTACCGTCATTTCCAAACTTTGACGAACTTGCTGAATAGATTAATTTAGCTTTCCATTTTCGGCATTTTTCTAATATGCAAGTTGTTCCATGTAGATTGGTTTTCATAACATATTTGCTATCATTAAAAGACTTAACAATTCTTGAGTATTCACCAAAGTGAAAAACAGTATCAAAAAGACCTTCTTTATCTGAGAAAAATTTATCGATGTCCCATGTTGGAGATTCAATATATATAACCTTTTTGTGGTCAACCTTATTTTCTTCTTTACCTGTGAACATGTTGTCTAAAACAACAATCTTTTCAACTTCTTTGTATTCCTTAAGCAGGTGCTCAATTAAATTTGAGCCTATAAAACCACAACCACCTGTAACTAATATATTTTCCATATTTTTTTATTTATTATGTAATTTCATATTTATATATTTAGGATTACATTCACCTAACCACCATTGCATTTCAGAAAAACTACTCATATTAGTACCATAAATATCTGTAGATAAGCCACCTAAATATTGATCTATTAATATATCTTGCATTCCCAATACTGTAGTAAAATCACCAAATTTGGTTCTTTTAGGTGTGGTGTAAACATCATATCTTTGTTTAATTAAATTTGTTGTCTCAGTATCATCACAGGTTAATAAAATTTTACCTTCAACTTCATTCATTATCTTAAAAAGGTTATCTATTTTAAAATATCTACCCCATGAATTATATTCTGCAGGAAAACTTTTAAAAGTTCTAACACTAACTGCACTATAATCCCCCAACCTATCTTTCTCTTCTTTAATTTTATTTGTAATGTAATCGATAGGTTCTAAAGTTTTAATCACTTCAATATATCTTTTCTTAAGGTCGGCGGGTAAGTTATCTTTACCACCTTCATTATGTGTGTTCATTTTAGGGTGAATAAATTTACAGTCAGATACACTATTTATAGCACTACCATTAAAGATATTTTTATATAAATCATTAAATTCACATCTAACCCCACCACCACTTTTAGGTACATTCCATAAAAGATTTATATCTCCATACTCCACTATGGATGATATAATACATTTCATTCTATTAGAAATACCACCATATGGATTACAGTTAACCATAGTTTTTTATAATTTATTATTTTTATATTCTCGATGGTATGACCTACCTATATGACCAACAAACGGATCCCATATAGAACCAAAATCTATCATACTACATTTATCACCAATAAAGTCATATAACTCATCTACAATTACATTTGTCGCCATAGAAGATGATAAACCGAATACTACGTCATCGTATTTTTCCGTCATTTTTATCATATCACTTTTAATTCTTTCTTTATCTAAAAAACAATTAACAGGTGGTACACTAATAAAATCACTATATTTAATATCTAATTTCTTTAATTTATCACTTGATACAATAACAAAGTTTCTACTTTCTAGTGATTTTATTAAGAGATTTAAATTACCACTTAGGGCGGCATCTTCCCATATTCCCGCATTAACCCAATCGATGTCTACGTCATTATTTTTTATGAAAGGTAACAACATATGTAGGATATTTTTTATTTGTCCATGTTCTAAGTTCCATATTGCTTTATAATAACCTTTATTTTTATTTAAAGCCTTATTGAGTGATTTTCTCATTTCCGGAAAATATTTATGACCATCACAATTTTGTCCCGACATACCCATAGCGCAAAACCACTCACCATCGCCCCATCTTGTAAAAGAAAAGTTTTCCTTCTTATTTATTTTATCTACATAATATTCTATAGGGTTATTTTTTATTTTCATAATTTTAATTCCATTTTTATACTTAATACTTTATCGTTATGTGGTAACAAATCAATAATAGTAAAACCTAATTTATTGTATATATTGATAGCTCTTTTATTTGTATTTAAAACCTCTAAGTATATTTTATTAATTTTATATTTTTCACCTAAAATATTAATAAATAATTTATAAGCTTTATTTGCATATCCTAAACCTCTGTATGATGGGTGAATATCCATACCAATGTACAATGTATATTTAGTCCAGTTCGAAGTTCTTAAATAACCTATAGGTTCGTTATTAACTTCAACAATGAAAAACATTGGTTTATTTTCTTCAAACCAATTTATATTATCTTCTAATGAATATTTTGTGTTATCATGTAGAAACCCTATAGAGTTGTTTCTTACTTCATTAAAAAATGATAAATCATCTTTAACCATTTCTCTTATTTCCATAGTTCTATAGATTTATTTAATAACTGGTTATAGTTTTGAGTACCGTATATTTTAGACCCAGATAATTTACTTAACCACGAATCAGTTTTCCATACACCTCTATTTGTTGAATTGCAGTTATGGTGATTGTACATTAATACATCACCACCAAAATATGATGGTATTACTGAATCACCAGCACATGATATGTGCATTTCTGAATTAGCTAATATCATAAATTGAGCTTCATTGTATGTGTAATTAGGGTTATTTTCTAATATATCACCTATCCATAATACATCTGAATATTTCTTTAATAAGTCATTATCACCTATATCTACAATTTTTTGTTTCGCATCAGCTTGATATCCAAACCTATCTCCGTTTTGTGGTGGTCTAATGTAGATAATTTGGTGCGTTTTATGAAATGTTTTAAATATATCTTCTAAAGCGGTTGAGTTGAAGTAATTGAAAATACCGCTACCACTCCATTCTAAATTATTTTTATTATTTATAGTTAAAATTGGTTTTTCATATTTAAAAACATCATTTTTATATTTTTTCTTTAATGGTGGTGGTAACCATTTATCGTTGGTGAAACTTGGCGCATCGAAATTATAACATTCAGTACCACCCCTAAAAGGAAATTCATTGTGTAATTCATTTTCAAAGTGATTGTCTGAGAAATAAAAAACGGCTTTACTACCTATCTTACTATTGGTACTACTTAAAGTACCATTTACGTGATGGAAGTAAGCTAGTGGTGCGTAATACCATAATATAAAACCGAATTCATCATATGCGTTAATACTAACCATTAGTTATAGGTTTTATTATAATGGGTAAATTAGGGTTAGTATAGGTTCTCATTTTACCTACATTGTTAAATACTGTTGACGCAATATCTGTAATATCTCTAACTTTTCCTGGAATAAATTCTAAAAAACATGTTTGATCTGCCATAAGATATACAGATTTTATTTTGTTATATTGTTCTAATTTAAATAAATGTTTATGTTTTTTAATCGTTGGGTTAACTACTTTATGATTTAATAGTCCATTGGATATAGATGCAAATCCCCTATCTTCAAAACTAGAAACAAAACTAGTGTTTTCTATGTCTTTTTCTAAAAAATAGTCTATAAATGTTTCATTAACTGGTAAGTAATCGTCTTCTATTAAAAATGAATGTGTATAATTTTTATATGTGTTTAATATAACTTCTTCCCAAGCACCATAAGACGCATTGTAATTATCTCTTACTATTAGTTTACCATTTAAAGGTGATTTACTTATAAATTCATTAATCATATCAATAACTTCAAAATCATTATTTGATTTATTGATGACAAAAGTAAACCCACCAAATTTTTTAGGTTTGGTGGTTAAAAACTCTATGTGTTTAGAAACAAATAGTTTTACAGGTGTGTCTGAATATGTTCTCCTTTCACCACCATATACCGCAACAACATAATTAATATTAACCATATTTTTAATATTACCAACCTTTTTTAATGCAATCTACGATATACTCCCTATCTTCTTTAGATACCCACCAGCCAACTGGTATTGCAGTTAGTTTACCCTTTATAGAATCTAAGTTTGGTAAATCGACTCTATATTGACTTAAACATGAATGTATATCATTTCTTTCATGAACTTGACTAGTTGCAATACCACAAGATTTCATATACGAAGTAAACCTATCTTTATCCTCAACAAGCAAAGAATAAATCCAATAAGATGACTCCATTCGGTTATCTCTTTCTAATAATGTAACCCCTTTAACACCTTTAAGTGTTTTATCATAATATTTACCATTATCTTTGTGTATGTCAATTACGTTATTTTGTACCTCAGATAAGTTAGACATCCCAATTGACGCACTTACATCATTCATATGAAATTTAAACCCCCATTCAGGTATATCTGCTTCACATCTAAAATCTTTTCTGTCTGATTCTCTATCGATACCATACCATCTTAACAATTTTGATCTATTATACAATTCTTTATGAGGTAGAACCAATGCCCCACCATCAACGGAGGTTAAGTGTTTAATCGCTTGAAAACTAAAAGTACAAATATTACCATGACTACCAATAACCTTATTATTAAATTTACTACCTAATGCGTGTGCGCAATCTTCTATAATTGCAGGTTTAAATCCAAAATTACGGTAAGCTTTCATTTGTATTTCTTTTAATTTGTCTAAATCCATAGGGTATCCACCCCAGTGAACTAAGAAAATAACCTTAGTATATTTTGTAATTTTTCTAGATAAATCATCTAAATCCATATTTAATGTTTTAGGGTCAATATCTACCCATTTAATATTTAAGTTGTTAGCCAATATTGGGAAATTAGTAGCAGTACAAGTTAATGGTGTTGCTAACACTTCATCACCTTCTTCAATACCAGGCCAATTTGATTCGTGATATGACACACCACCATAAGCAACTTTATTTACGCATGGTTTTTTTAACATATGTAATGCTAAATGTTCTGCAGATGTTGCCGCATTAACTGTAGTAACGTAGTCATTGTCAAAAAAATCTTTTAATTTATCTTCGAACTGATCGACTACAGGTCCTTGACCAATAAATCCAGATTCTAATACTTCGGAAACTCTCTTAGTTGCATCTTTAGACATGTAAACTTTAAATAATGGTATGTTTTTATTATTCTTCATTTTTTTTATTTTATTTTATTATATATCATTTCTATTTCCATCACCAATTTGACCAATAGTTATCAACATTTGTTGGATTGTCGAAACGGTTTTCATTTTATTATAAATTTTCTCAATAAATCTAAAATCACCACATTTCCAACCATCCCATTCAACACCTTCTAAATGTTTTGAGTGAAATACAACACATGGTGATCCAATATTACCTAATCTTGGTTTTTGTTCTAATGTACCATTAGATGGTATGGGTATATTATTTGGGAACCTCATTTGAAATATTACCATCGAATCTTCACCTTCTATTTTTCCCATAATTTTTTCAATTGAGTCACTATTAGATAATCTATCATCATCATCTAATATCATAACCCATCCTTCCTTTACTTCATCCATTAATTTATTAAAATATAAATTATGGGGTGAATATTTACCAGTATTAGGATTAACTGAATTATCATTTTTAATTATTTCTTCTCTATCAATAACTATGTAATCTACATCATTATATTGTTTTACATAATTTTCACTTAATTCATCATCAACACATACAATATGTCTAATATTTGGATAGGTTTGTGTCCTTACAGTCATTTTATTTAGTTCAAATGCGTTAGGTCTATTAGATGTTCTTGTTAAAATATTAAGTAGTGGTTTTTCCATTGTCTATTATATTTTTTTATTATATTCTTTTATTATATAATCAACATCATCTAGTTCAGTTATAGATATATTGGGTATCGATGGATATAAATTAGTTATAAAATTAGTTAAGTCATCATTTAATAAATGAATAATATCATATTTTACATCCTTTATTTTATAAAATTTTTTTTCTTCTGAGGGTTTTACACCATTTGGGGTATTTATCCCCCATTTACCATCACCCATTTTAAAACCAGGTGGTTCTTTAATATCCATACATTTTATATGATTTCTTTTAAATTCTTTATTAATTTTATCACCTAATTGGGTAATTATTTCCACTTGACAATTATTCTTAATAAGTTCCTTAGAAAACTCATATAATTTTTTTTCTAAAACATTATTTTCAGAATTAAATAACAAACACCCAATTAAAACTTTAAGTTTGTTTTGTTTACCAAATTCTTTTTTAACTTTAGCTGGTAAATTATCTTTATATTTTTCAGCGAATAGTTTTCTATTCTCTTCCCACTTTTCATTTGTTTGACCAATGGATAAATGTGTAACATCTATATCTGAAGTAACACCAATTTTAATACCCTCTAAATAATTCCTAAAACAAAAATCTATTTCATAAAAGTGAAACCCTTCTACCTTTTCATCAAACTCACATTTAATTTTTTCTTTATCAACCACAAAGAATAAACCATCTACAATTACAGTATTATCAATAAACCCAATTTTTTTATCTGAGTACTTTGATAACCATCTTTTACCTTCGTGTTTATGATAAACTTGTCCATACATATGTGAAGGGTTCTCCCACCATTGTCCAGATACAGGAACTTCTCTAGACCCCGCAATACCAACAATACCGAACTCTGGGTTCTTCTTCATAACCCTAAGTAATTTAGTTCCCCAGTTTTTAGTGTCAAATATTATATCATCGTGACAATAAACTAAAATATTGTTTGTAGTTTCTTTTAAAGCCTTATTATATAACTCAGTTAACCCAAACTCACCATTATTAATATATTGAATAACCTCTATTTTATTACCTAATCCAGAAGTTTTCTTTATGTGTTCAATGTGGGTTGGGTTATCTTCTCTTGTTGAAAATACTACACTAATCATCTTTTAAACTATGATAATAACTTATAATTTCTTTACCTAACTCTGTTTCATTAGGATATTCTTTAATCAAATCAACAACGTATTGACAATCAAAATTAACTTTTCTATAATATTCATTAATCAATTTTGTTTTAGTGGCATCATAAAAACTATCATCTCCCATCCTCAGTAGATATTGGTATAAATCTTCTTGTTTTGTCATATTTTATTATTTATTGTTTACCTGTTGATCCAAATCCACCTTCACCTCTTTCTGTTTCAGATAGATTATTAACTTTAACTAACTTACTTATACCTTGTCCTACAACATTCATAATCACTCCTTGTGCGATTCTTTCACCTGGTTGTATTGTATAATCTTCATTACTTAAATTTACTGCAATTACACCAACTTCACCTCTATATCCTTCATCCACAGTTCCTGGTGTGTTTAAAACAGAAATACCATACTTTAACGCCATACCACTTCTAGGTCTAACTTGTAATTCGGTATTTGATGGTAATTCAAATCTTAATCCCGTAGGTACCAATTTTCTTTCTAATGGTTTAAGAGTAATAGGTTCAGAGATAAACGCTCTTAAATCAAATCCACTATCACCTACTTTCGCATATTCAGGATCAGTATTATTTGAATTATTAGTGAAGGAAGTTTGAATTTTAAAATCTCCCACATTAATATTTGATACATCGAAATCTTCATTAGTATTAAAAGATTCTAATTGTTCCATAAGATTCTTTAACTCACTCAGTTCATTCATTTGTTTATCTAAATTATCCATCTTATTTTTTTTCTCCTTCTGTTAAAGTTGTGTGAGTCCCATCACAATATCCGTTTGGGTCTGATGTTTGTCCACATCCACATTTTGGTCTTTCGTTTTCCATTTTTAATTGTTTTTTTCTTCTATTATTGCTAAATCATTAGCTTGTTTTAAAATGGTTGATAGTGTACTACCATACCATTTAGATTGTTTATCATCTTCTGTTTTATCATAGTTGATAATCGCCTGATATTCTTCTTCCGATAACTCAACTCCGTATTTAGTCACATAGTATACAGAACGCTCACCCACTCTCATAGATACCAAATCTTCGTTAAATTCATACATTTTTCCTTGATTGTTTCTATGCCACTCAGACTCATTCCACTTATAAAGAAATGTTTTACCTATTTGATGTAGGAAACATACTCTAACTATTGATTGGGCATCAACTGATAAATTTTCAGGTAATAATTTATTAATACCTATCGCATATTTTGTAGTTTTTAAAATGTGTTCCACCAAACCACCAGGAAATGCGTTGTGTAAAGATTTCATTGTAGATGCAGGTGCAGTAAATAAATCCTCACCTAAGTATTTTAATAACTCATCAGATAAAATACCATACAATTTATTTTTCTCTAAAAATACTTCCTTATTTTTTACTATTTTTTCTTTCAAATCCATGATTTACAAGTTTATTATAATAATAAGGAATTTATTTTACTAAGTCAACTTCCTTAACTTTTTTTTCTGAAATTAATTTTTTATATAACTCTTTTCTATTTTCACATACAGATTTCATATCGTATGTACCATTAACTGTCTTATATAAATTTTCACCTAATTTGGTTATTAGTTCAGGATTTAAAATTAACTTTTTTAAATGAGAATACCAAAACTTATGGTTTTTACTTGTGGGGACTAAAAACCCATTAGCACCTTCATTTAAGTTACCACCTTTTTCATACGCATTAACAACATCTATTTGGTAAGGTCCAAAGTCTTGCGCAATTAACGCTTTCTTATGGAAACCTGCCTCAATAACTTTTAGTTGTGATTTTACTTTGTTAAACGTACTTTCTTTAAGTGGTGCGAGTGATATATCAAATAGGTTGTAATTAGTCGCATATGACGTAATAGATTTAGTCCATACCCTTCTATAAGGTTCATTATTAACATTTTCATATTCTTTGTTTTCAAAAGAGAGTAAAAACTTTTTATAATCTTCACTCACTATGTTGTAATCATCAGTAAATATTTTTTCGTACTGGTACCAAACCGACTCTTTTGGTTTAATAGGTCTTTGTTTTTGTTCGCCAGTTTTTTGATCAATCATAGTCATAGTACCTCTTAAGTCGTAACCACATAAAACAAATTGTACTTTATCTAATAAACCATCTGACTTTAATTTAGTCATTAAACCTTTAAGTATTTCTAAATCTTTCATATGTGATGAACCACCTAACCAACCAATTCTAATTCTTTCACTTTTCTCAGGATTACTTTGATATTGTTTTTCGTTTACATCAATCGCATTTGGTAAAACAAATACGTTTTTATTAAGTTTAGAAATTTCATCTGCAAAAACAGATGTAGTGGTAATAACATTTCTTGATATTTTAATATTGTTTGCGATTTTTTTATCTAATTCGTGTTTTTTAATAATTTGCCACGCTGGGTGATCAGGACCTGGTGACCAATGATCATCTATATCCATAACAGTTGCAATACCTAATTCATCACACTTATCTAATAATTGTGGTAACTTATCATAATCACCTAATGTTCTGTGATAATGAATTAAGTCATATTGTTTTAGGTAACTATCATTATTTAATTGTGGTTCGTAATCAATATCAACATGAAAATCTTTTGGGAAATATTCTTCTAATTTTATATGTGGTATTGTAGAACGATAATAACTTACACCAGTTCTATCACTGGGTACTACTAATACTTTAATCTTACTCATAATAAACGTTTTTATAATAATAAGTATTAATGTTTAATTTTTAAATAATAAAAAAAAATTAATAAAAAGTTTGGCAGTTTAAATATTTTTTGTATCTTTACAATATCAAAATCAAATAACTATGAATAATCAAAATGTAATCCGAAAAAACGAAACTTCAACAAGTAACTACTCAGAGATAGACAATAAGTTCTATTATGGTAAAGTATCTCAGTATGATAATACTGGTAAGTACTTTAACTTTAGTGTTACTAATCACTTAGATGAAAATAAAAAGTATAAGTTTCGTTTTACCTCAAAATGTAAAGCAGGTTTCCTTAACATTAGTGAAACTCGTTACGATGAAACACCAAAACAATTTATCCAAAACACTTACGGATTTTTAGAGAATGTACAAGTATGGAGTGAAGCGGAAAACC
>Ga0233412_10001884_pt1 | contig 10521 bp, 12 predicted proteins | sample Na_anoxic_4_MG_FD_180667 | JGI IMG/M metagenome (GOLD analysis project Ga0233412, IMG submission 180667) | Seawater microbial communities from Saanich Inlet, British Columbia, Canada - Na_anoxic_4_MG | ecosystem: Environmental > Aquatic > Marine > Inlet | place: Canada: British Columbia... | reverse complement strand
TTCCCTATAGTAAGCAAACAAGTAATGTTCTTGCACATTTGCCATTGTTACAATTTACACCGGAATCTGATGTTATATATACAAATGATCCCAGTCTTAAATTGTATATCCAAAAGAAAGAATATCCCAAAGAATTCGATGTCAAAAATAGAGTAATTTTACTCAAAGATGGTAAAATTACGAAGTGTATAGACAATCCTACACTTATTTCTTTGAAAGGTTTTCAGGTATTTTGTGATCAAGAAAGATTATATCTTTACCGTGGGGTAATACCCGATATGAATGACGACGATGATTATATTGGGACAACTCCCGAATCAATTATTCCACTTTCAAAGGATCAACTTAATATTATTAAATATTTAAGTTCCATACCGTGTAACTAAAATATTTGATATTTAAGAAATTGTACAACAATTGCACGAACTTTTTTTATCATTTAAACTTTCGTAAACATTACCATCATTATACACTGTTATTCCCGGATTTTTTGCCAATGTACATGGATTTTTGGAATACGCCTCGTAGATGGTGTTAGCAAGATATTGAAAAGGTTCTGCAACATCAGTATTCGTTTTCGCTGATATTTCAAAATATTGGCAAGCATATTTATAACAAAAATCTTCTATTAAATTTTTATTAATAAATAATTTTTTTTTTAAATCAGATTTATTACCTATTAAGACATAATTTATATGTTTCGTATTCACACGTTGGATATCTTTTATCTGTTCTTCTAATTTATAAAATGAATGAGGATTACTAACATCAAAAACCGCAACAACTCCTATAGTTTTATTATAATAACTTTTGATAATGGATCTAAATTCTTCTCTTCCACCAGTATCCCATATTTGAAATTTAATACTCTGATCACAGTTTTTTATTGTTACATTTTTCGTACCAAAATCTACTCCGATAGTTGGATGTACTATATCGTCAAAATAATTGTGAATAAGTTTTTTCATAATAGTGGATTTACCAATACCTGATTCGCCAATCATGACTATTTTAAAAATGAAATCATAATGTGTCATATTCCTATATATTTATTTTAATTTCAAAATATTATATTACTTTATTTTTCTCTTCCGATCTTTTCCAATCATCTATCGTATCAATATCATCAATCTCATCGGCACTAAGAACATATGGATAGATTTTATTCCCACTAATACTATTCATTCTGATAACAGACGTTGTTTTTATTATATCTAAATAACCATTATGCATATATGTTTTCGGTAAAATCTGTCTCGGCTGATTATATGGCTCAATAATATTATTAGCTTTTTTAAATAAAGGAGACAAAATATTTGATTCAATCGTATACATCTTATACGGACTCTTCTCCATCGGTATGACCGTTCTTAAACTGTCATAATCTTCATAAGATTTAATAAATTTCTCTATACAATCATCAATGATGGCAACTGATCTATTCGGGTAAGTAGGTCGCAATTGGACGATAATATCCGGTATTTCATAATAGTTAAATTGACACCAATAGATAAAATGTGTAACAAACGCATAATCAGTTGCTAAATCACCACTTATATTTGAAGGTCGTAAAAAAGGGACTTGCGCTCCATATTTTTGCGAAATATCCTTAATTTCTTTGCTATCAGTAGTAACATATGTTTCATTAATATATTTTGATTCTAGACTTTGCTGAATACTATAATAAATTAGTGGATATCCGCAATAATCTTTTATATTTTTCATTGGTATTCCCTTTGAACCTCCTCGCGCTGGAATCAGTCCAACAATTTTCATTGTTTATCTACATAAGATTATTTTAAATATAGCAGGATCTATTTAAAATAATCTTGTGTATATAAATATATACATATCTACATATGATTAAAATTCTAAAAACATATTTTCTTGGAAACATTGAAGAATCGTATGTTAATATAAAAATATCGAACAACGAAATTCAGAATATAAATATTAGTAAAATATTTATACGAATACAATTACCAAGAATCAAAATTATTTTACAAAATAATTATGATACAATTCATTCCACCCGATCACTTATACATTTTGACAAAAATATATCCAAAAAAATTATTAAATCTATTACAGTTAGCCTTCTTGAAAATACACATGAAAAATATATTAAAACAATTACATTTACAAATATTGAATGGTATATATGGATGCTAAAGATACACGAAGAAATTGCTGAACTAAAAGAAACTCAAGCAGATAAAGATATATATATTACACTACCAATTATTCCAGCAAATTTATGTAGTTTATTGCAGGAAATGAATAGTCAATATGCGATTATAATTAGAATTGATCTTAACAATTTTGATAAATTTATTAAAAATAAAACAATACACGATTATCAATTTAGAAATTTACCTAGTATCAATTCTTTTGGAATAATATCTGATGAAAATGTGGTAAAGTACGATAGAATAATGATTCCTCTTAGTAAAAATCTAGAATTCAAACCAGAAGATGATTTTAACTATTTACTTAAAATAAATTCTACCGATGAGTCAGAAATTCCCAAAGAATTTTTTTTATTTTTTAATGATAAATATGAGTTTCTTCAAAATGTATTGTATCATGATAACGATACAGGAGAAAAAATAGTTATCAGTAATATATTTGATTACAATAAAATATTAAAATCTGTCAAAAATATTGTGTACATTCCACACTTTTTTTCTAAAAAATGTAATGAACTACAATTACAATTTAATTTTTACCCTGATTTTTTCAGAAATAAAAAAAATTTAGTTACCAAAAAAATACCATTGGTGTGGTTCAAAAATATTTCAATAAATGATTTTTTCAAAACCAATAATTTACCATCATTTTCTATAGAGATATACGATGATCTCGGTGATTTCCCATCAATAATTCCTACTGATAAATGCTCAATCTCTCACGATGAATTTATTGATAATGAGATTGTGTTAAAATGTATCACTTGCTCTCAACTTTTTAAAAAGAACTGTATAAAAAAGTGGTTTACAGTACTCGTTTCTAAAAATGAAGAGATAAAATGCCCTTATTGCAGATCTGCACCCGGAGAACAATATTTCAGAATACAAATTAACAATAATTAAGAGATTTATTTATTTTTTTCGATATATATAAAGAACTTATTTCTGATTTTTAATGGGAAATAATACCAGTCGCGTTGTTCCCTTTGACTCCTCCGATCAAGACTGCCCAATATGCATGGAAAATATGTCAACAGATCAATATTATAAACCATGTGTTAACTGTCACGCTGTATATCACGAAGAATGTATCGAAAAATGGTTCAATACTAATCTCAGCTGTCCAATGTGTCAACGTTTTGAGTCATTAATATTTTTTATAGAATCTCCTTCAAAGTCATGTTTTAATTGTCTTCCAATTTTTTGTGGAATTGTTGTTCCAAATTAATTTAGAAATTCTAGATAAAAATATTAATTATATCAATAATATGAATATAAAAATTGCATTAATACAAATTGGGAAAAAACATACGGAGATTATGGGAACATTTGTTGAATATTTTGTCATGAAAAATTTTTCTTTTGATATTTTTTATGATTTGGAAAATGACAATTACTCTTTTATCAATTATTATAAAACATTTTTTAATGCAAATTGTAATATTTACAGTCCGGATAACTTAATTGAGTATATGAAAAATTATGATTATTTTATCTTTACAACAAGTGCTGATAAAATAAAACACGAGTTCGCAAAATTTCCAAGCAGGTGTATATATGTATCGCATCAACCTACACACCCACGGTCTTTTATGATAAAAAATATAATTGTTTCACCAAATATTAGAGGTTCACATTTTAATGCAAATATTACTGAATATGTCTTACCAATTTATAAATCATATAATGAATCGTGTGGAAATTATAATAGTAATATTTTAGGCATAATTGGAGCAATAAGATTTCATGAAAAAGATAAGGATGTTAATTTATTGCTTGAAATATTGAATAACTATAATGAAAAATCAAACTTTTCATTTCATATTTTTATGAGACGAAAAGATTGGAATGTTATCTCTAAAAAATACAAAATACTCAAAAATAATAAATTAATACAATTCTTTCCTGGCTTAAAAACAGAAGATCTTATTAAAAGGTTAAAACAATGCAAATATATATTACCATTGGCCAAAATTGGTGGATGGTTTCATTGGCAAAGATTAACAGGTGCGTTGCCACTAGGAATAAATATGAATATTCCACTTATTGTTGACGAAAAACTAAAAAATATTTACAATCTTAAAGGAGTTAATACTTATAAAAATAGTATTAATACAGTTATTGATTATGCAATAAAAATTAATAAGAATGAATATAACAAATTAATAACAGAATTAATTGATTATAAAAATAGAATTGTTGCAGAAAATCATTTAAAATTAGATGATCTAATCTTGAGGCAAAGAGACACTAAGTTTCATCAGTCTGAAGTTCCGAAAAACTTAACTTAGATTATTGATTAGCGTCAGTTGGTTGCGTAGGATTATTTAAATCATGATAATTTAATGCAACAAAAGTTCCGGCACTTCCAACAGCAGTTGTTGCTAAAACGGAAGAAGAGACATCGTATGGAAAAAAAGAAGAAGCGACTACTGCAGCTGTACAACCAAGACCTCCATAAAGTCCACGAGTTAATGATGGTTTTTTATCATTGAAAAATTTAACTACTGAATCTTTAACATCTGAAAATTGTACCATTTATTATCTATAATATATATTTCTTTAAATATCTTTATTTCCGTTTTTTTAATCTTTTTTATTATCCAGATTATCAACCTCAATTTCGCGTACTAATGATAATTCTTCAAAATGTTTTTTTCTTAACGTTATAGTTAGCACACCTCTTACAGTTATTGCAGTTATTAAATCTTTATCTACATTTTCCGGAATTTTAAATTTACGATAAAATCTTCCATAATTTATTTCTGACCACAAAATATTATCACTAGTTGGATAAATAAGTTCTCTGTGAGCTTTTATTTCTAAATATTGCTCCTTAACATGAACTTTTACTTCGTTTTCTTTACATCCTGGCACATCTACGTATAATTCATATCTATCTTCAAATTCTTTTAGTTCTAAATTAGTTTCTAAACCAATTAAATTACGATTGCGATATCCATAATTCGGAAAAGGATTTTGGGTTATTAAAAGATCATCTTCATCTGGTGGTGGGAAAAAGGGATTTAGTCTCATTATTTATTTTTTTTTAATTAGATTAAAATAGAAACGAAGATAAAAATCAATTAAATTATTTCCAGGAACTGTTCCCTTTTCAATTAACTTTCGTCTTAAAATTTTATTACCATGTTTTTCAAAAAAAATAGTAAATTCTTCTATTTTTTCCAACGATATTTGATCCATTTCAAATTTTCTATCTTTATTTGGTAAATTATTTAATAATGAAATATTAGCAAAATATTTCATATCTTGCGCTATAATATAAGTAAATACATCATCCTGTGTTGTTTCTACAATTCTCACAAAGTCATCCGAAATATTTTCCTGATACACTTCCATTAATCATATATGGTAATAAAAAAATCTAAATTGTTCTTATTTTCGGATGATAAAAATGGAGAGAAAATGCATTAACATCATAAATGTTTTTTATTTGATGTAATGCATCTTTATCTCTAATATAACTAACATCAGCCTTGTTTAAAATTTTTTCATCCAAAAATTTATATGTATCAATATTAAATCTTTTTTCGAGTAGTGAGCCGATGAGCATCTTTTGTAAACAACCAAAATTGCTATGCGCATGTATTTTTGTTTCAACATTTGGTGGCCAATTGATCAAGAAAAGATCAAAATATTCATTTTCAATTGGAATAAGAAATTTATTATGAATATTTTTATTTTTTGGAAGATCCGATATATATTTTTTCCAATCATCATCACGATAATTTTGAATATGATACTTAAAATTATTATAATTATATATATTAATTTTTTTGCTGTATCTCATTTCTTTTGTTAGTATTTTCATAAGTTGTTTAAGGTTGATTGACATTTATATAAATAATCTAATATTTTTGTTTTAAGTTAATTTTGAAATTAACTTAAAATAAGCTGTATATTGTGAATTATACTAGTATGAAATACTTGATACTAAATAGTACTCCTTTATTAGATTTTTAACATACTGGTTTGAAAACTGCAGAAGCTAAAAAAAATAAACAAACTTTTATAATGCTACGCGTCTCACTGCGGGGGGAGAGTGATTCCAGCGTACACTGGGTCATTCACCACTCGCAGGAGCAGCTGCGTAGGAGTCATCTTAGGACGCTCCGCTGATCCACCACCCTCCGGTGCTAGCTCTGGCTTCTCATCCATGAGAACGTGCTTCACCATGTTCTGACTATAGCCAGTCATCATGGCAATACCCGCCTCGTTTGGATCATCAGTCTCCACCGTACGATAAGCACTGTTTTCTGCAACATTCCAATAGATCAGCTGTGGGGCTTCATGATGAAGCTCGCGCTGATACATAAGGGTAATATTGCGATGCGTGCTTGACGTTGTATCACCACAGAAGTGTGAATTAAACTGAGAGTCAGTGATTGCCACTACTCGCTGCGGCAGATGCTCTGGACGTACAAGTCCACTCTGCTCAGCGTGTACGAGATTCTCGAACACAGACATGAAGTTCGTCGAGTATCCGCATGGCTGCGAATTGAACTTGTCAATTAGCGTACGCCAACTGTCACATCCGGTAAGCGTAAAGAAGCTGGGCCTCTCGCTAAATGTGATACAACGACCAAAATAGTACGGAAACTCGATGCCAGCAGGTAGTGGAAGCTTTCCCATCGCGATCTGCGCAACTTGCTCAATGGAATAGCTGTCCTTCAGCTTCGGCCAGAGTGACATGATGTTTGCAAGTGATGACATGATTGTCAGACCACAGCAAACGTCGATCGGCATTACTGATCTTCCAGATTCCATTGATCCAGAGACATCAGACACGAAACATGTTTGACCAAACTCCATCCCATCCTCATCCATGCGCGTAGCAATGTTTCGGAGGAGATTTTCGAAGATTGCAGTAAGCTGTGACTCCGTAACTACATCAACTGAACTACGACGGTAATTCTTGACGATAGATACCAGATCCACAGAAATACCCTTGATCTTCATTGATCCATTGGCAAGAAGTTGTAGAACTTCCTCCCAACATTCCTGCTTCGGTAGAGCCTTGCCCTTGTACTTCGCCATCGCACCACCAGGCATCTTTTCGATGTCTGCCCTGGTAAGTGCTGTGCGCTTACAAAGCTTGCGCTCAACAGTATCCAGGTACGCATTGAGCGGTGAAAGAACCTTTGACCGCATCTGCTGAAGGGAATAGTTAACACCCTTGATCAGCGAAGTATGCGCCTGTGTTGGCTGATCAATATCCCTGTCCATCCTTGTCTGGAGCTTCTGATATGCACGTCGCTTATCTGAGCCCTTGCGGACGGATGGGCGGTTGCTCATCGGAACACCTAGATGTCGATGAAGAAAGATCATAAAATCCCATGACGATGTAAATCGCCCGGAATGGTCCTCTCCAAGGATTGCCTGCACATTCGCATAAGACATCTTGAGATATCCCATGCGCCACGCGATAGTAATGAGGAACAGAGGCGACTGGCGCTCACGGTTCACCCACTTTGCCATCAACGAGACGTCGCCACGCGGCATACTCATCATTGCGAGGAGATCGCGATTGAGCTGCGTCGAAACAAAGCTGACGACACCGTCGAAAAACTTCGCCGCATTCTCGATCTGACCAACGGTCAGCTCGTCATCAAACATCTGACGCATGATAATCTCACAGCTCTCCTGGAGATCATCGGAACGTCCCAACTTGACAAACTCACCAAAGTTGTGGATCGCTGCCTCTGGACAGATGTTCGCCAGGATCGCAAGACCCTCGCGGAACACCTTACGTTCACCCTTGCCTCCACGACGGATGTCGCGAATGTACCCAAGGATACGAAGCGAGACAAGACGGTTCGCGGCAAATGCATTCCGCATTAGACGACGAAGATCGGAGCGAGATACGTTCCGTGCCGCTGATAGGAACAACTCCAGGAGTGGTTCTCCCAGATCTGAAGCAGTGAAGCACGGGGCTCCATTTGCTGTAACTGTCGCCGTTGGTGGAGGTGATGCAACAGCATCAACCGCCTCCTGGACGGCACTCATATCAAAGTTAACGGAAGCTGCAGAAGTCATAAGTATCGTTTGCAATATATAATGAGTAAATTAATATCTTAATTTACTATCAATTTTTTTTTAAAATTTGAATTTATAAATCGCATGTTTTGATATACTATAAATGGATCAAAATAAAGCAGCAAAAAGTATACAATGCTTTTATAGACGTTTAGTTGCTTATCCAAAAATGAATGTTGATGGAAAATATGTTCCCATTGACCCACTCTACCGGACACCTTTTGATGAATCGCGACGCATAAAAATTTTCTATAAATCTGGTAAACATACTTACGCCCATCATTTCAATATTGATACTTTAGTAGAATGGATAAAAACAAGCGGTGAATATATTAATCCCATAACTAACTTGAAATTTGGTATGTCCGAAATAGGTCAACTTAAAAAATATGCTAAAAAATATGGTATTTATCTATCAAATAAAGCAGAAAAAAAAAGAAGATCACAACAGGAACAAAAAAAGAAAGAACATGCTGAAAAAATTTTGCTTAAATCAATTAAATATGCACAACATCAAATGATGAAAGCTGTTATCCAAAATGATAGTACCAATGTTCGAAAAATTATGTTAGAAAATTGCGAGCATATTACAAATGGTAAATTTAATATTGCATCCCCCTACTTATCACCCATGACTATAGTCACGGGTGAAAAAATTAGAAATTATACTGTTTTCCATGTTGCTGCTTACAATGGTAATGCAGAAATTCTGGAAACATTATGTTACTTTGATAATATGATCGATATTCGAGAAAAGGAGTGTGGATATACTCCACTTCATTTAGCCTGTTTAGCTGGAAAAATAGAAGTAGTGCAATTACTTATTATGTACGGTGCGAAGCATACTATAAAATGTAATCCTAAATTTTGCTGTACCAACGAAAATGAAAAAATGGAATTGGATGTAGTGGAATTAGGAACAATCAGTCCATGTGAGAAAAGTCTGGAATTTGTTTCTATGTTGTTTACTATTTTAAGTTAGTTCATTAAATTTATAATAATTTTGATTATTCTAGTAATCATTCCGACGATTATCCCATTCAGGATACTCATCGGGATCTAAAGCATAATCACTGCCTTCACTTGGATCTTCATCTTCAGAGTCTTGTATATGACCTTGATCGATTATCAAATCTTCAGATTCTTTCGGTCTCCGATTATTATACTCCTTCAACGATGTCATATTGGATGGAGCACGGGATATGTTTTGGGGGCGAAAAATTTCCCCACCACCACTATGGACATTTGAGTCCTTTTTTTCCCATGCTGAGTTAGTTGGAAGAGTTGTCGTGTTAGTCTCGGATTCGAGACCAATTGGCGGAAAATCTTCTGCTGTAAACTCATCCGGTTGACGTTTTACCTTCTCAGGTTGCACTGGCGAAAAACGTGCATGACGTCCTGGAGCAACATACGATTTTGTACCAAAAGAGATCAATGGATTTTGAGACAAAGGATTCGATCGTCTAACATCGGTAGATGGATCGTGACTGTCTTCTCTACGAGGAGTTCTCCAATGATCACCGCCAAACGGATCACTTCGGTCTCCTTCTCTTTGAGTGGATCTCCAATGATCACCGCCAAACGGATTAGACCGTCTAACACCGGCAGACTGGTCACTTCGGTCTCCTCCTCTTCGAGTAGTTCTCCAATGATCACCGCCAAACGGGTTTTCGTCATTTGGTTTGCTTTTCCTCCAATTCGTATCTTTATCAGCTACACTCATTGTTACTTTATTAATGATATAATTTTGTGTTTAAAAGTATCAATTTTTATTTTTAGATGGTAAAAACACGCAAGGAACATTATAATTAGTGACATAAGGCATAAAAGAAAGGATCACTCGGTAATATTATCCCGAACTTAGATAATGCTTGCTAAGTTATAACAATGTGTATTAAAGATTAATTGGTCTCCAAAATATTTTTTGTGGATGTAAAAGGAAATCAATTTTGTTTGAATTTAGTATGCTAAGCAAAAGAAAAATAATGGAATTTTTAAATGATTCACAGCAAAAAAGTTTAGAAGGTTATAAATTAATAAAATGGGGAGAAACAAAATTGCGAGTTGATAAGAAAGATTATATCAAATATATGCTAGCAGAAAATTACACATTTTATGAAGGAGGATTTGTCATAAATATTGATAATCCAAGGATTACCATCATGCGCTGGAGTGATAGGAAAAAACAAACTGTTGATATTAACAAACAATACGTTTTTTATAAAAAAAATATGGCTGGAATGACGAAGAGAACATTCTTTCAAAATTTGCTAGA
>Ga0233412_10001883_pt1 | contig 10526 bp, 9 predicted proteins | sample Na_anoxic_4_MG_FD_180667 | JGI IMG/M metagenome (GOLD analysis project Ga0233412, IMG submission 180667) | Seawater microbial communities from Saanich Inlet, British Columbia, Canada - Na_anoxic_4_MG | ecosystem: Environmental > Aquatic > Marine > Inlet | place: Canada: British Columbia... | reverse complement strand
TATATAAACGGGTACCTGTATCATCTTTAATTATTGGTATTCTATTATAACGTGCCATTATTTTACAGGGTTATTAGGATCTTCTTGGACATCTTCAGCCTCAGCAAATCCTTGGGTTTTTATAGGCTCATGACCTTTAGCATAAAATCTATCAGGGACCCCTCCATATTCTCCTGGGATGTTTGTTTGGGCTCCAGCGTATAAGTTTTTTTCATAAGGAACACCATTAACAGTAGTACTAATACCATCTTCTAAAGATATAAAACGTTGAGTTATACTATCTTTACCATCAATATTAACTACGGTTCTTGGTAAGAATTTAAAAATAGGACTAAATTGCATTTCTACGTCAATTCTATGTGGAAGTTCTTTAACACTTGGATCATACCCACCTTCATCATTTATACCAATTTCCCAAGGTGAGTCATTTGGTATAGTATAAGTTAAAGATTCTATAATACCAGGAGTTTCATAAAAATAACCTCCTAAGGTAAGATTATGGATATTACCCCTCATAAATCCTTCAAGAGAATAATCTGGGGCTAGGGTTGATTTTAAATAATTTAATTTTTGGAACATTATAGATTGTTCAGCTTTAGACTGGGCTGCTACTGTAAATCCTAAACCAATGCTATTAGTAAAACCTTGATAATTATAAAAATCTTCTGCTCTTCCTAAGTATTTAAACTTATTCCATTGGGAAGACATAGTATCACTAAAAGAATTAATGAATGCTCTAAAATGTGTAAAGGTTTTATATTTAGGATTATTATTATCTATAGTAGCAATTCTAAATTTAACTAAATCATTTTTACGTTCATCTGTAGTAACATTTTGACTTCTATATAAGTATAATGAATTAATTTTATCTACTCCTAAAGGAATATCAGGTCTACCACTAGTATAACTACTTCTATCTACCCCTCTAGCACCTGCATTATTAAAATTAACTCTAGCTTCTATATTTTCAGTAGGATAATCAGGTGATTTAGAGATATTACTTCTATTTCTAAATGCTTTTCTTTTAGAATCAATTAATTCTTTTCTAAAATCATCTGGGAATGAAGTTGTTTGAGTAAGGCCTAAAGAACTAAAGATACCTTCAGAGCTTACTGAAGTTTGGTCTCCCATTCTTTTAGCATTTTCTAGATCTTTTTGACCAAAGGTATCAAAATTAAGTTGACCATCTTTTCCTAATCCTTTAAAAGGAGTACGATCTGATGCTCTTTTAATAACTGTAGGTCCTATTCCTAAAAAAGAACCAGGACCACCTCCATACTTGAATAGAATATCACCACCTAAAGTAGCATTGAATTTAGAAGTAATTTTAGAGTTATAAAGGTGAACTAATCTATTAAGGTTTTTATTTTTAATTCCGGCTGATTCAGCACCCGCTGGGGCTATCATAGTTTGATATTTAGGACCTCCTGTAAATGGGTTTATACCTTGTTTAAATAAATGAATTCCTCCAGCATTTACTAAAACTTGAGCTAATGTATTAAGAGGGCTATAAACACCTTCATTTAAAGGACCATTCAATAATTTTAAAGGTGCTGCCAATAAAGGGTAACCTCCATCTATATCAGTACCCATTCGGGATAAAAGATTTTGCTTAATTGTAAACTGGGTTCCGACAGAAGTTTTGGTGAATAACTGGTATAAACGTGAGGCATCTTGAAGTGAACGGACGGGGGCGAGTAACCCACCTCTTACGAGAAAATCCGTACCTCCATTTTGACCTAAATCTTCAGTTTTAATATCATTAAGATCTTTTTGAAAGGGAATTGGAAAAGGTTGTTGGCTTGAACCTAAACCAGGTCTATCCTTCCCAAATCCTAATGATTTAAGGTCAGTTTTTAGGTCAACTAAAGGCATTTATTATTCAGGTAAATTATTAGTATACTTAGGAGGAGTTAACCCATCTAAATCTAATTCTGAAGGGGGTACCTGTTTAGAATGTTTAGGGTTACCATTAATAGAATATTCATTATGAAGTGTTGATTGTGGGTTTGCACCTCTCATAGTAGGAGGTGTTGAACCACCATGCCTAGTTAAATTTGAACCATCATTATTTAATTTGTCTAGTATTCCCATAATTTATTGTTTTATTATAAATATTAAATATTAGAAGAAACTGAAGAAGTTTGCATAGCCGAACTTAATTGTCTACCATCCATATTAACAGAGAAACTTTTATTAGCTACTTTTTCTAATAAAGAAATCATTTTATTAGCTTGTGCTGATGTGATTCCACTACCACCACCGGAATTGACGTTAGGGGATACTACTACATTATCTCCAGCAGCAGTAACTGCTGTTGCCCCGTATGAATCTGTTATTGTAAAAGGACCATTAGTTGAGGGTGCTGTTCCATCAGCTACACTTTGAATTCCTGCCCCCACACCTGCTCCTGCCATAAATCCTAAAACAGCACCAATAGGACCACCCACCATAAAACCAGCTACAGCACCAATAATACCAGTAATGATAACTGCTGTAGAAGATAGAATACTATTTAATTTTTCAACTGCTGAGGATAATTGTTCTTGAACACTTAAAGCGGATGCTGCTTCTTTTTGCTGTTCTCCATCAATATCTAATCCATCTTGTTTTTGTGAATTAATTGCAGATTGTTTTACTAATTGATCTGCTAGTTGATCAGCAGTTAAACCAGCAGCAGAAGCTAATGCTTGTTGCTGGATTACGTTCATGCTCTGGAATTCAGCTAATGAGCCTACTTGTTTAAGTACTTCAGCTGCTGCTTGATCGGTTTTGCCTTGAAGAGCTAAGAATCTAGCTTGTTCTAAGTTAAGTTCTTTTCCAGTTAATACTTCAGCTTCTAACTCTGCTTCAATAGAAGATTGAAAATCTAATAATTTACCACTAATAGAAGCAGCTTCTTGAAGACCAATACCTAATGCTTTTACTTGAGCTACAGCTTTAGCAATTTCTTCTGGGTTTCTACCTAAATTAACTCTTAATAATCCTGATGTTTTATTAGCTGTTTCTAAAACTTTATTGAAATTCATTGCAACTCCGGTTGCATTTTGAACTTCGGCTACAACTTTAGATTGTTTACTTTCTAAAGCGTCGGCACCTTCACCTGTAGCTAAAACTAATTCTGCGAAGCCAGCAGCAGATTCAACTGATTGACCTTGTCTTTTAACTAAAGCATTAGTAGTTACTAATAAGTCATCATTATATCTAACTTGAATTCCAAGTTGGTCATTTATACTACTATTAGCTGCGAGTAAGCTATTTACATTGGCAGTAACATCACCACTGTTTATAGCGGTTTTATTGAATTGGTTATTTAGTTGGACTGCTTCTTTTGCCGTTGCACCAAAACTTCTACGGAGTTCAGCTGCATTCTTATCAGCCATCGCTAAACCTTTACCTACTTGTGTTGCTACAAATAAGAAAGCTTCAGCAGGTCCTATAAGACCCTTAACACTACCTAATAAATTTTTAGTTAATGCTTTATTACTAACAGATGCTTTTTTAGTTTTAATATCAAAAACTGTAGCATCTCTAACAGCGCCTTTAAAATCTAATTTTTCAGATAAACTACTAAACCCTGCTTTTTTTAATAAACCATCAGCTCCTTTTAAAAAGTTTAAAGTAGCACCTCCAGCATTTTCTATTTCCTTCTGTTGGTTTGCTCTTTCTTTAGCTAATTTTACTAAAGCTTCACTTTGTTTTACAGTATCAGCTAATGCAAGTGCATCTTCTTGACTTAATTTAGCTTGTTTTTGTTTTTCTTTTAATATTTGAAGTTCAACGTCAGCCCTTGACGCCAATTTTTCAAGTTCTTTTGCACTTAATTCAGCGCTAGTTTCTTCATTGGCCATTAGTTTATCACTAATAGAACCTAATTTACGGGCAGATGCTAAAGCTACTTTTCGGGCATCATTAGTTTTACCTAATTCTGATAGATTATCCGATATAATACCCCCTATACTAGCAAAAGCATTTCCTTCTTCTTTTAAAAGCTCTAAATACTCCTGTGTAAATTTATTTAACTCTATTTGTCTATTTAAATCTTGTTGACTCGCCATAAATTAGGTATATGTTATAAATATTAAATTTTATGACTTTTGTTTCAAACTAGTAGGACTATTTGATTTAAATAAAGTTTTATTTACTTTACCATCTGAGGTGACTAATTGTTTTTGATTTGGGGTTGTTGGTTTTGAACCTTTTTGTTGAGATTTATAATGTTCAGTAATTTGAGTGTAAATAAACCCACGTAAAGGGATACTTAAATTATAGATTGTACCCCAATCGTATCCCCCATTACCGTAAAAAATAATTTCGTGGATTTGAGTAAATAACCTTTTTCTATATTCAGGAATCGTCTCTATCGTTAGGCCAAAAAAAGTCAAGCCCAATTGGGATATCGACTCGGGTGTCGCTTGTGGAGGGAAAAAAAGTTAAATCAACGTCGGGTTGAATTTTTCGTACATGGCTCCTAAATGCCCGGGCATCCCGGGCTAAAAAGGCTTTATCTACAAACTCTCGAATAGTTTTTTTATCTTCATCTCCATTTACTGAAAGGATTGAATGTTTTAAACGAGTAGTTACTTCTGAATTGTTTTCTTTATTAATTTTTTCTAAGCCCTTAAGTTCTTGTTTGATATTTACTTCATCTTTGTGAGTTAAAATTTTAAACTCTAAAACAATACCTGAAGTAGGTAAGGTATAAGTAAATCTATTAGCACCTTTAGTGAATTGTGATTCATCAATTTTTTTAGCTTCTAATGTAGATAAATCAACTTTTTGTTCTTCTCCATTAAAAGTAAATTTATAATCTTTTCCATATCCTAAAATACGAGCTGCTACTAAAATGGCATTTTTATCTCCTACTAGTAAATCATCATAGTTAATATCACTAACAATTAATGATTTAAATAATTTATCAAATACAGTACCATTTTGAATATAAGACTGATTAGTGAGAATATCTTCTTCCCTAGCTGTCATATATTTCATTTCAATTTTTCCCTCTGCTAAAAGGGAATCAGTTGGGTAAAGTAAACCCTTTGAAGGTAATTCGATTGTTTCTGTTGGTAAATTAAATTCCATATCTTTTATTTATAATAACTTTATTCAGGTATACATATGAATATAAAAAAGAGCTTAACCGAAGCCAAGCTCTCTTTATAAAAATATTGATTTTTTTTAGAAATTCAAGATACAATAATCTGGTTGTACCTCCATTGATATATTAACTGCAGCATCTGTATCATCCCAGCTATAACCTCCAAAATCAGCAGATGTAATCATAGCACCTTTAATAATCCATTCAGAAACTACATCACCTACAGGACCTAATACATTAAATGTTAAATCTTTTTTGTAGAAATCTGAATAACCATCTCTACCAGTTACTGATTCGTGGTGTAAACGTACCCACTCCATAACAGCCTGAGCGCCTGAAGGTGTGATTGGGTCAAATAATTCAAACGTAATTGGGTTCCATGTAGTTTTACCTTTAACAAAACGTTGAACATTAATATGGTTTAAAGCTACGGAACCTTGGGTTAAAGTTACAGCACTTACACCTTTTACAATGTATGCTGGAAACCCATCCATATACATAATGAACCTATTGGGTTGTTTTGGTTCAAATGCTGTGAAGAATATTTCGTTGGGGTCTAATACTGCCATTTTTATTTATTTTGTTCTATTATAAATATTTAACTTTTAAACTTATTAACTAGGGAATGTAGCTCCTGTTGGTAATAAATTAAAGTCTAAGATGATAAATTCAGCGGTTTTAGTTGGCTGTAAGTAAATAGCACCTATCATTTGATTTCTATCAATCACATCGGGGGTGTTATTTGAGTCATCCATTACTACTTTAAACGCATACAAACCTTGTCTTTGAACTACTGATTCTAAATAAGGGTTTACAATTGCTAAGAAGTTATTTCTAGTAGCGGCTGTATTTTGTTCAAATACTAAAGTTTGTGCTACTTGACCAATGTATGATTTTAATTGAATTAACAATCTTCTAACATTTACTCTATCTAAAGAACTTGCTTGACGTTGTAATGTTTTTTGACCATATACTACAGTTCCAACACCTGGGAATGAAGCAATTGGGTTTACTTTATTCTGGTATAAACTGTCTCTGTTTGCTTGAGATAATTTTCTTTCTGGGCGAATTACTGTAGTTAAACCACCTCTATTAATACCCGCCGGAGCGAACCACGGTTCAGAGGCATTATCGTTAAACGCGTAAACTCCCGGAATCATTGCCGAAGCTGGTACCCATACTTGATCACCCATATCTGGGTCAATTGTCTGTAACCAAGGCCAGTAAGCAGCAGCATATGATGAGTTTCTAGCTTGAGCTTGTGTTGTTGCAGCTGTAATAGTAGAAGCGTAAGGAACTAAATCCATAATGTAAATACTATCACCTCTCATTTGAGTATTGTTTAAAGCAGCAGTCATTTGAGAAGTTTGAGCTGTATCAATCAAACCTGGGGTTACTAATAAATTAAATTGATAGTCATCTTGGTTAGATAACAGATTTAACATATTAGTATAATCCGTACCTACTAAACCTTGAGTATCTGTAGCATTAATATTACCATATAGATTCATTGTTCTCCCTGATGGAATTACACTACCCTCACCCCCTGTAAATGTACCAGCGTAAGAACCTGATCCTACTGGGGGTAATGAACCTGTAAATTCATTTTTAGCATTAAAAGCATTATCAAAATAATCTGGTGTTTTTGATGTTACTGAAGCTACTCTAACGTATCTAGAAGCATTAGCATATGAACCTGTTATTTCAATATAATTTTCTGTTGAGTTGTAATTATAGTGTTGATCACCAATTACTTTAGCAATGTAATTATCTACTTTAGGGTCTAATGATAAATTAGTAAATGATTCTAAAACTATTTTATTATTATCATTATCATTACCTTGTCTAATTAATAGGTTAAAATTACCATCTTCAGCAGAAGAATTAGCAATTTCCCATCTAATATTTTCTGAAGAGCCTGAATAAAGTGAACCTGATCCTCCTGGGATTAAGTTTGTGGATCCCGAGTTATTAAAAATAATACCTTTATCAAGTGCTTCAAGAGTAAAAGATACAACATCGGAAACAACATTACCAGCAACTAAAGTAAAAGTCATATCAGTACCACCTCCTGTTGTAGCACCGGCCGATGCTGATGGTATTGTTAATGTATCACCCACTTCATAATTACTTCCTGGATCAGTTACTGTAATAGTACCGAAACTTTCTGAAGTAGCTAATGTTAATTTAACTTCTGCTCCAGTACCACTACCACCTGTTGGAGTAATACCTGTCAATTGTGTTAAAGCACTACCTGTAATATTAAAAGCATTGATAGTTGCAGTTAATAGGTTATCAGTATTAGTATTTAGGGGACTGGGGCCTCCAGTTCCGTCTGTTGTCATTACCTCAGCTTGGGCAAAGCTCCAGTCATTTGAGCCAGATACTACACGTGTTACTAACATAGTATTACCTCCATTTTGGAAGTAATTATATGCTGCGATGTTAGTCATGAATGAATATTCATCACTACCACTTTCAAATGTAGTACCAAATCTATTTTGGTAATCTGAATATGAGGTTACTATTGTAGGAATTTCTACGGGACCTTTTACTGTAGGACCAACGATAGCAGCACCTACTTGAACAGGTTGCTGCGTGATAAATGACTGGTCGTTTTCTCTTGCTAATACGCCAGGTGATACTAATGTTTCTGCCATTGCCTAGGAGGTTAATGTTTTATTATAAATATTAGAAGAGAATTCAAAATTTAATTGGTTATTGTAAATTCTCCGGTTTCTATATTAATGGAACCTTCACCATAATTATCTTGTAGCTGTTGAGCTAACGTTGTTTTACGTTGCTCAAATTGTTTAAGATTTTCTCCAATGGTGTTTTTTTGTAGTTTTAATGATTGGATTTGATACTCAATTTGACCTAATTGAACCATATAATCGTTCTCTTGGGTTTGGATATCTGTAATTTCCTTTTTTTCTTCTTCTGTTAAATAAATTTTATTCATGTTATAAATATTAAATTATTTTTTACTAGTTAATTTGTTTTTTACTGCTTTAAAAACTTGATTAGGGGTGATTGACTTTTGACAAATATGTTGTTTTTCGGTCCCTTTATGAATAGGACACCAATCCCAATCCCCTGAATTAAATACAAAATTACGGTTAGTCCAACAAGGAAAACAAGCATCATCATTCATTATACGTGTAACACGTGAAGTAAACTCGTGATGTTTATCACTAAAACCGTTAATCATAATTGTATGTTTACCCAGCGCCCAATTTAACCAGGATAAACCCGAGCCTAATCCTATAAATAAATCAGCATGATGTAAATAATTAGCTACAACATCTAAGGGTTGATTATAATGATTTATAACCCCTTTTAATTTCCATTCATTTTTAGTTAGAGATATAACTTTATACCCTTGTTGTTGGAGCAATTTAGATAAAATAACCCAATTATTATAAACCCATTCTTTGCACCCTGAAGTAGCATTAGGGCCTATTACAATATATTTTTCTTTGTATGGTCTTTTTCCTTTGGGAAAATCTAAACCATAATTCAATTCTTCTTCTTTTAATCCTAAAATATCACTAGAAGTAGCTTGCATAGGGATAACATTACATTGACGAGGGTGCATATCAAAATTTTGCCAACCTTCTTTATCATCTCTAAACCAACCTATTCTATAATGGGCAGTACAACCTGTGGCATTACCAGGTTCTAACCATTCTACATCTTTATAGGCTTTTAAATTTTTAAACCAGTCGTTATGGAATGTGGATATAACAACTTTACATTTATGTTTTTTAGCAAATTTCACTGCGTAAGGGGTCCACCCAATAGTATCACCTAAAGATTTAGATTCTAATGAAATTAGTACACGTTTATCTTTTAAATCTAAACGTGAAACTTCTTTACCATTTACTTTAATTAACCAAGGAATGTAATATTGTTTATTACAAACAGTCCACATATTATTTTTAATAGTTTGTTGATGGATTACTTCATTAGTTTCTCTATTAATAAATTCTACTTTATATTCTTTAGAAACATCTCCTAAAATTTCAACTTTAGGTTTACCTATATAATTAACTTGTATAGTATTTGTATCTTCGGGTTCTTGATAATTATTAATAAATTCTTGTAAGGTTTCAGCACCTATCTTACCAACACGTTCCCAATTAAAATCTCTATGAATAATTTTAGCTTCTTCAATTGCACGTTTTTTATGATCAGTATAATTTTCATATGAATCCCTCATCACACGAGCTAAATCCTTAAAATCAGGTTCGTAGTAATTACCTACTACAGTATTAAAATGGTTATAATTAGCATCTAATGCTGGTTTTTCACCTATTACTTTTACAGGTAAACCTTTACCCTCAGCAAACTCCATTTGAGCACAACAAGCTGAGTAGATAGCAGGTGTACCACAAGCCATAGCTTCAATTAAAGGTAAATTCCATCCTTCACTACGGGCACAAGATAAAAATACATGACCATTTTTTATGTATGTAATATAGTCTTCACGTGATGGGAAATGTTTTAATTTAATACGTTCATCTGTAAAACCATAATGTTCTAAACGTTCTTCGGTTGTTTTAAAATTATCACCTGAAAATGGGTTATCAATTGATACTATTAAATCTACTGGTTCATCTGGTTTGAATTCTTTAAGGAAAGTTTCAATCATTTCCTTAGTAGATTTTCTATAATCCCAACGACCAAAAATGATAAATTTAAATCTACCGTCTACATAATCTAATACAGTTTGAGGGTCTTCAGGATAAAATGTATTTGTATCTACACCTTCTGGGACTACTTTTACTTTATTAGGGTCAGCACCTTGCTTAATAGTGCATTCAGCTTGCCATTTAGATGGAAACCATAATTGGTCATATTCTAATAGTTTATTAAAAAATCCTTCTGGTTGAAGAGTTGATTCCCAAACATTATAAGCAATTTTAGGACCGTTATATGAATCGTAAAAATAATGGTGGTTAGTTTCTTCTAAAACTAAATTAACATTATGTTCAAATTCATTAGAATATTCTTTATATATAGGAAATTCAGCCCTAGAATCGTCTCCAGTCCATAAAGTTTGTTCTATTAAAAGTTTTTTATCTACTTCATTAATATAATTTTCTTTGTGAGGTTCATCGTTAGGCCAATTCCAATTTTTACCTATAGTAAAATTACGAACTTTTAAATTAACGTGTTTTTGTAAATGTCTAAAAAAATCACGAGTATGGTTATTATAACCTGTAGTACCTACATAGGAGGCGTGAGCGTAAACTTTTGGTTCTTTCATATTATCTCATTATATCACACCCACAGTCTATTCCTCTATAACCATTAAATCCGGAGTTGATTGGGGACATGGGGGTATTATTAGTTTTTAAATGGTGGTAAATTAATGTTTCATTTATAAAAATATCTTAATATTCATTACTATATGAGGATT
>Ga0233412_10001882_pt1 | contig 10532 bp, 8 predicted proteins | sample Na_anoxic_4_MG_FD_180667 | JGI IMG/M metagenome (GOLD analysis project Ga0233412, IMG submission 180667) | Seawater microbial communities from Saanich Inlet, British Columbia, Canada - Na_anoxic_4_MG | ecosystem: Environmental > Aquatic > Marine > Inlet | place: Canada: British Columbia... | reverse complement strand
GTTTGTGGGCATAGGCCTGATGCCCCACATCCCAGATTATCTTATCCTTTGGGGTATTAAACACATGATGGAGGGCAATTGTCAGCTCCACAGTACCAAGGCTGGGTGCAAGATGCCCTCCGGTCCGGGATACGCACTCAATAATCTTTTTGCGGATTTCTTCTGCCAGGGTTTCAAGCTCAGGAAGAGTAAAGTCCTTAAAGTCAGCAGGGCTATTAATAGTATCTAAAAAGCTTTTATTTTTATTAGATTTGCTCATTTTTTTCTTTCAATAATATATCGAGCAACTCGACGTAGAGGTTCTGCCCTGTAATCAAATGCTCGAAGTGAATCAATTGCTTCTTCAACCAGTTTTAACTGAATTTCTTTTGATCTGCCTAAACCGGCAACTGTTGGATAGGTTGTTTTCCGTTTCTGCTCATCGGCTCCGACATTTTTTCCAATGGTTTTGCTGTCACCTTCAATATCCAGGATATCATCTGAAATCTGGAACGCAAGTCCTATTTTTCTGCCGTATGAGGTGATTGCCTCCAGTTGGGATTCATCTCCGCCGCCGAGAATGGCACCGGAAGCTACCGAAGAGGTAATTAAAGCACCTGTTTTATGTGTATGAATAAACTCAACAACAGGGAAATCCATCACCTTTCCTTCAGATTGAATGTCAACAATCTGCCCGCCAACCATCCCGCGATATCCGGCAGCATGTGCAATCATGCCTGTTACCTTGAGGATAAGGTCTGTTGATATTCGCTCTAATAAGTCAGATCGAGTCATTAGAGCAAAAGCCTCGGTTAGCAGCCCATCACCGGCCAACAGTGCCGTTGCTTCTCCAAAGACCTTATGGTTTGTTGGTTTCCCTCTTCTCAAATCGTCGTCGTCCATAACTGGAAGGTCATCATGGATAAGAGAATATGTATGAATCAACTCAAGGGCACACGCAACAGGAAGGACATCGGCCCCAGCCGAACCCACAGTTTCACACCCGGCAATACATAAAATTGGTCTGAGTCTTTTTCCACCTGCAAATACGCTATATCGCATGGCTCTTATCAAATCATATGCCGGTCCTTCGGGTTTAGGCAGATAGATCTCAAGCGCCCTGTCCACAATGGCCTTTTTCTCGCTGAGATAAACCTTTAAATTGAAAGCCTGTTCACTCTGCATTTTCTTCAACCTCAAAGGGAACCTGCGTATGCTTCCCTCTCTTTTCCTGGACTAAGAGAGAAACCTTTTTCTCAGCCTCTTCCAGTTTATTAGTACAAAATTTTTCAAGCTTCATTCCTTCCTCGAATACCTTAATAGCATCTTCGAGGGGTAATTCGCCGTCTTCCAGGCTTTGCACGATTTCTTCCAATCGCTTCATTGCCTCTTCAAATTTTTTTTCCGCCATTATCCCTCCGGCTTATTTTCCTTCACTGATCTGATTTCAAATTTTCTATCCGACATTCCAATTCTCCCTCTGCCAGAAATACCTGAACCTGATCTCCAGTTTCCACACTTGAGGCATTTTTTATCACCCATTTTTCGGGCAATTTCCGGGTAATACTGTATCCACGCTTGAGTACCGACAGCGGGCTAAGGTCCTTCATGCCTTTCTCCAGGAGTGAAAGCGTCGTATGTTTAACCCCAAGCTGATTGTTCATACCCTGGGCGAGGGATGTTCTCTGGAAATCCAGTCTCTGTCTCATGGAAGTGATTATATTCATTGGAGAGCAAGAAAACAAGGTACGTATCTCAGTCTCAACCCTCTTCCGGCAGTCAATGACAATCAGGCCCATCAGCCTGACAAGCCTGGAATGGATTTCATCAAGATGCATCCAGATATCAGCAAGGCGTTTCCTCGGATCCCGAATACGTTTAGACAAATTATATAATCCCTGAACCTGGTTCTTTATGTTCCGGTTTATCTCTGTCACCAATCGACTCTTCAACTCATCCAACCGGTTTAAAAGAGATTCCTTTTCCTTTACAAGAATCTCGGCTGCGGCAGAAGGTGTCGGGGCCCTGAAATCAGCAGCAAAATCTGAGATAGTCCAATCAATTTCGTGGCCTATCGCAGAGACAACCGGCGTCTGTGAACGTCTGATAGCCAGGGCCAATTCTTCCTTATTAAAAGCCCACAGGTCTTCAAGAGAACCACCTCCCCGTGTCAAGACAATAACATCCATCTTTAGTTCACGGTTAACCAGGTCAAGCGCTTTCACTATATCGTCGGTGGCCCCGTCACCCTGTACCCTGACGGGAATAATAATAACCTCTATGTTGGCAAAACGTCGCCGGATGATCTTTAAGAAGTCACGAATCGCTGCACCGGTAGGAGATGTTATGACTGCAACACGTTGAGGGAGCAAGGGAAGGGGTTTTTTTATTTCTTTATCAAAAAAACCCTGGGCGGATAATTTCTTTTTGAGCTGTTCAAAGGCAAGAGCCAGAGCACCAACACCGAGCGGTTCAATATAATCAAGAATAATCTGATATTCTCCCCGGGGTGGATATACGCCGATTCTCCCCTGAACAATCACTTTCATGCCATTTTCAGGAAGAAACTTGAGATAGCGGGCCTGAAGGCGGAACATTACTGCTCTGATCTGAGTCTTTTCATCCTTGAGAACCATATAATAATGCCCTGAAACAGGTGCACTGAAATTGGAGATTTCACCTTCAACCCATACAAAGTCAAATCGCTCCTCAAGAAGATTTTGAATCTCTTCAGTTAGTTCGCTCACATTATAGATTTTGGGTGCCTGGTTTTCCGATAACAAGAGTTAAATACGCTCCCTTCATGTTCATGTGCTGAGACCACTATTAGAATAATATGGCCCTATGTACAAGACTATTTTGAATTACAAGGAAAGTTTCATGTAAATCTGTATGAATTCCCTTGACCCTTTGTCTTTGTTTACACTATATCTTTCATAACTACACAGGTTCAAGGTTCAATATTAAATTAGCCGGATCATCTCCGGATTAGCTGATAAAGTCTGTAGAAAAGAGACCTTTGAATCATTGTGTTTTCTTCCCCAACTAAATTGGAGAAGAACCTTTAAAAAGTAAAATAATCTGTTTTATGGAGGTATATTATGAACGATTTTCTGGAAGAAGGGCCTAAAAACCCTTTAAAGATTCAAGACAATACATTTAGAGATGGTCATCAGTCAACTCTGGCCACAAGGATGAGAACCGAGGATATGCTCCCTATTGCTGAAAAGATGGACAGCGTGGGATTCTGGGCCATGGAAGTGTGGGGGGGAGCAACATTTGATACAATGCACCGTTTCCTGGGCGAAGACCCGTTTGATCGAATCAGGACACTTAAAAAATATATTAAAAAAACCCCTTTTTCTATGCTCCTAAGGGGTCAAAATGTAGTCGGATACCGCAATTATGCAGATGATGTGGCCAGATTATTCGTGGATAAGTCTTGCGAAGCCGGGATGGACATCTTTCGAGTGTTTGATGCCTTGAATGATTTTCGTAACTTTCAGACTGTTGTGGAGAGGATCAAGGCCAATGGCAAACACTTTCAGGGCACCATTTGCTATACTTTGACTGAAAGGCGTATGGGTGGCGATGTATTTAACTTAGAATATTATCTAAAAAAAGGAAAAGAGATCGAGGACATGGGAGCTGATACGTTATGCCTTAAAGATATGGCTGGTATCATGGCCCCCTTTGATATTGCCAAAATTGTTACCGAGCTCAAGAAAATAATCACCATTCCTATTCATCTCCATACGCACTATACAAGCGGCATGGCATCTATGGTCTACCTTGAAGCCATAAAAGCAGGTGTAGATATTGTGGACACATGTCTGGCACCTTTTGCCTTGAGAACCTCCCAGCCTGCTGTAGAGCCCATTGTAGCAACACTTTACGAAACGACAAGGGATACGGGATTAGAACTTGCCCTTCTTTTGAAATTAGGTGATTACATAGAGACAATTGCACCAAAATATCGCGATTATCTCGCCAAGCATCAAATGTCGGTTATTGACACCGGTGTGCTAGCCCACCAGGTCCCCGGCGGTATGATCTCTAATCTTGTCAGCCAGCTTAAGGAGGCCAAGGCCCTTGACAGATTATCAGATGTATACAAAGAGGTGGCCATTACCCGAAAAGAACTGGGAACCCCTCCCCTTGTAACACCAACTTCCCAGATCATAGGTGTTCAGGCAGTATTAAATGTCCTTTTTGGGAGATATAAGATGGTGACCAACGAGGTAAAGGACCTTGTCTTTGGCCTTTACGGCGAGACCCCCACGCCGATAGATCCTGAGGTCCGGAAAATAGTACTTAAAGGCTACAAGCGGGGTGAGACACCTGTAACAGGCCGTGCAGCTGATTACCTTGAACCGGAGCTGGAAGAGGACAGAAAAAACATAGGGGATCTCGCCAAAGATGATTTTGATCTTTTGATCTATGCCTTGTATCACAACACGGGCGAGCAGTTCCTCAAATGGAAGTATGGGTTAGAAGAAAGGCCTCCCGAGATCAAACCCAAGAGTTTGGAAGATATCCAAAAGGAAGATGAGGCCATGGCTGCTGCCCTTGAACAGGTGCGCAAAACAATGTAATTTGGTAAAGGCGATTTAGGTTTTTGAAAGTAACTCAGGTGGATAGACTGAAGGTAGAAGGCTTTTAGGGACAAATCATGCGCGATCACACAAAACTTAGGGCATTTGAGCTGGCTGACGAGGTAGAAGTTAAGTTTATCGAAGCGTTTGGGCTTCTTACGCAACGAGGATTCATCTCCGATTGAACCAAAGATAGTCGAAACAGAGAAGGTCTTGAATGGTTTAATTCGGGCGTTGCGAGATGATTAATATACTTCAGCCTTCAGTCTTCAACCTAAACACCTGAGTTACCTTTGAAAAATCACCCACCACGCCGAGAGAGACGTGGTTTGATGAAGCCCCCTCGAAGGGGCCTATTTCTCAAACTCTTTTTCCTTAGCACACACTCGTAATAATCGGGCAACTTATTAACCCGGCGAAAATAGCACGGTAGGAATGACGGTTACCCGGCACCCTCCGCACATCCCGTCATGCCGGACTTGATCCGGCATCCAGAGTTTTAATTTGCTGCCACCTTCCTGGATTCCGGCCTACGCCGGAATGACGACAGTGAGGTATTTACTACTGCGCAAAAAAGGTGGAAAAAGCCTATAATACCAGACTTTAAGCCCAGTTTGCCTTGTTATTTATGCAACGATAGGGTTAATGTAATGCTCAATAATGTCATCGACTGCTTTTACAATGGTGTTATGGACATCTTCTATTTCCCCGGTTCCATTAATTGATACTATATAGTCATCCTTCAACGAATCAAACACCTGATTCACTTTGGTCAAATATTCCTCCTCTTCAAACAGATCAGGACTTTCATGCCTCCCTTTTTGAATCCTTTGCAGGCCAACCTTCGGGGACACCTTAAACAGAAAAACCAGATCGGGTATCGGAGCAAACAATTCATTTTCTTCCTTGATTTCCTGCGGATCAAGGCCCAGTGCTCCCTGATAGGCGATAGTGGAAAGATAATAACGATCCAAAATCACTATTTCTTTTTGTTTAAGGGCAGGCTTTATTAGATTTTGTACGTGGACCTTTCGATCATTTATAAAAAGGCGATATTCATCCATTGGTTTTACCGAGATTCTTTCACTTTGTGCAAGTTTTTGGATTTCCTCCCCGTATTTGCTGTCAGTTGGTTCTTTTGAAAGAACGACATCAAATCCCCTTTTCTTGAGGTGGCCAAAGAGCAATTTGGTCTGGGTTGTTTTGCCCGAGCCATCGATACCCTCAAAAACGACTAAAAGCCCTCTTTTTAATATCATATCACCCCTCAGGTTATCCGTTAATTGTCTAATCCCCAATGGTTTTTCAAAACGCAAAACTATTACTATGCATCTTGTTCATAATACAGAGAAAATGTAAAGTGTTTTTGTCTTTGACTGGAGGCTTGTCTTCTTTTATTAACCTGGCAACTAAATAGTCTAACTCCGTCATGCCGGACTTGATCCGGCATCCAGTACCCTCCTGGATTCCGGCTTTCGCCGGAATGACAATATTGAGGTATTTAATTGCCGGAGTAATAATGTCCCCGCTTAATTGGCAGTGAATCAAAGAATTCAATCATGGTGTTCAGTTTCTTGTTGACATGCAACCTGACAGATTATCAAATAGAAAAATCGATTTAACTACACAGATTCAAGGTCCACCATTCAGGGGTAAAACTTTTGAATCATTGAATCCCAGACCGATCTGATGGCCAATTATCGAGCAAAGCCCTGGAAATAATGGAGATTTCAGTTACTAAATAGTCTTTACGAGGTCTGTATGTAATGGCAATTATCTCATTCTCCCAGATACTTGGCCAGGAAAGGGCCAAGGAGTTCCTTAAACAGGCTCTTTCCAGGGAAAAACTGCCTCATGCATATCTTTTTACCGGGATTCCCGGTATTGGAAAGACAAGCATGGCTATTGCATTAACAATGGCCCTTAACTGCCGAGAACCGGTTAATTATGATGCCTGTGGCCATTGCCCGCCATGTCGTCAGATGATGGGAGGAAATTTTCCTGATTTTTTGTCTGTCAGGCCGGATGGTCAAAATATTAAAATTAACCAGATACGAGGTCTGAACCGGAAACTCTGTTTCGCCCCAATATCGGGCAAATATCGTGTGAGTATCATATATAGAGCCGAGACGATGACTAACGAAGCGGCAAATTCCTTTTTAAAAACACTGGAAGAACCTCCTCCTGGAAATATTCTGATACTCAATGCTACCGAACCGCTTGATTTACTGGCGACCATTGTTTCACGCTGCCAAAAGGTACCCTTCAACCCTTTGCCTGTTCAAGGAATGGCGGATTGGCTTGTTGAAAACAGAAAACTGGACGAGGAAAAGGCAATTGTACTGGCCAGGGTCTCAGGAGGAAGTTTAGGTCTTGCGCAAAAGATGTGCGATGGTGACTTCTTTGATAAAAGACAGGAATGGCTATCAAGGCTCACAATGCTGCCTGGTTTCTCGAAACAAAAGGCCCTTGAAATGGCAGTTGAATATTCAAAAGAGTTTAGTAAAACAGATCCTGAAAAACCCAAGAATGGAAAACCCATTATGATGGATATGCTGGCAATTTGGGAGAGCTGGTACAGAGACCTTCTCGTTCTAACAACAGGAGGGTCAACCAATTTGATTATCAATGTGGATCTTTCTCATAAGTTGAAAAAAATTATTGGAAGGTATAGTATAGACTATTTAATTAATAGTCTTATGTCGATTGATCAGGCTCAACAGGACCTGCTCAGGATGCGAAACTCAAGATTGGTAATAGAACATACTGTCCTGAAGCTCAATAGCTTGAAAGATAGGGAAGTTATGGGTTTGCAATGAATAAAATTGTTGGTGTTCAATTCAGAAATCATGGCAAGGTATATAATTTTGACTCAGGACACTTTGTCCTGAAAAAAGGGGACAAGGTAATGGTTATTACCGAAGAGGGCCCCGCTATCGGCAGTGTTTGTACCGAGCCACAAAAAATCACAGGAAACGTCACAAATCCCTCGCTTAAGAAGGTCTTTCGCCTTGCCGTCAAGGAGGAGCTTGAAAAATTTGAGAGGAATTGCTCCCTCGAGGAAGATGTCCTTACATATAGTTATAAAAAGATAAAAGAAAGGTCCTTGCCGATGTGCTTAGTCTCAGTGGAAAGCCGATTTGACGGCACCAAGATTATGGTACATTTTACGGCAGAAGGAAGGGTTGATTTCAGAGGGTTAGTTAAGGACCTGGTCCGGAAATTCCAGACCAGGATAGAGATGAAGCAGATTGGAATCCGCCAGCAAGCCAAGAAAGTTGGGGGCATTGGGTCCTGTGGCCGGGTTTTATGCTGTTCTTCTTTTCTCAATACCTTTGCCCCCGTAACCATAAAGATGGCCAAAGAACAGAATATCTCTCTTAATCCAAATAAGATGTCCGGCATGTGTGGCAGATTAATGTGCTGTCTTGCCTATGAACATAAGTATTATGTGAAGATCAAAAAAAATCTTCCTAAGATGGGCAAAAAGGTTTTGACAGAGCATGGTGAGGGGAAAGTAATCCGTCAGAACATATTAAAAGAGAACCTGACAGTATTGATGGAATCAGGGGATGAAATTGAGGTGCAAGCCAAAGATCTTCTCAAGACCTCCGGCTTGAAGAGACCACGACTCCGAGGACGGGGTTCTCGAGGAAAACACAAAAAAAAAGGAGTAACCACTTAAACCATTGTTCAGACAATTTTATGTTACAACCCCAATATATTATGTGAATGCAGAACCTCATATTGGACATGCCTATTCAACGATTGTGGCCGATGTCTTAAGCCGGTTCCATATTCTTTCCGGCTCGGAGACATTTTTTCTCACCGGCACGGATGAACATGGAGACAAGATAGTTTCCGCTGCTGAAAAAACCGGCAAGACGCCAAAGGAATATGTAGATCAAATCAGTCTGCTTTTCAGAAAACTATGGCCAAAGTTAAATATTTCCAATGATTATTTTATTCGCACAACGGATAAGAAGCACCGGGAAATAGTCAAGATTATCCTTAATCGCGTTAAAGAGAACGGTGATATCTATTTCAGTGATTATGAGGGCCTCTATTGTGTTGGCTGTGAACGGTTTTACATAGAACGCGAACTGGTCGATGGAAAATGCCCTGATCACCTGACAGAACCTGAAGTGGTCAAGGAAGCCAACTATTTTTTTCGAATGAGTAAATATCAGGACTGGCTTACTGATCATATCAAAAAGCATCCTGATTTTATCAGGCCGGAGAGGTATAGGAATGAGGTACTTTCTTTTCTTAAAGAGCCTCTGGAAGACCTCTGTATTTCACGTCCAAAGACCAGGCTCAGCTGGGGGATTACACTTCCTTTTGACGAAAATTTCGTTACCTATGTCTGGTTCGATGCCCTGATTAACTATATTTCTGCGCTGGAATATCCAGATGGTGAACAGTTTATTAAATTCTGGCCATACGCACAGCATATAATTGCCAAAGATATCCTGAAACCACATGGCATCTACTGGCCATGTATGCTCAAATCGGCAGGTATCGAACCCTATAAACATCTGAATGTGCACGGGTATTGGAATGTAAACCAGGGCAAAATGTCCAAGAGTCTCGGGAATGTCGTTACGCCCCTTGAATTAGTGGATATTTATGGTCTTGATGCCTTTAGATATTTTCTGTTGCGCGACATGTCCTTCGGGCTTGATTCAGAGTTCAGTGAAGACGCATTAGTGGCCAGGATTAATGCGGATCTGGCAAATGATTTGGGGAATTTAGTCAGTCGAAGCCTTACAATGGTTCATAAGTATTTTAATGGGGAGTTACCAGAGCCGGTTACTTCCTGCGAGGATGATGAAAATCTCAAGAATAAAGCCATCGAAGTCATTGATAAATACATAATATTGATGACGGAATTAAACTTTAGTAAGGCCCTGACAGCTATCTGGGAAGTGATTGGGAAGGTAAACAGGTATATAGATACAATGGCTCCCTGGGTCCTGGCCAAGTCTGATAAAGAAAGGCTTTCAACAGTTATATTTCATATTGTGGAAACCCTCAAAATTATTTCTGTCCTTATATGGCCTTTTATGCCGGAATCCGCCGAAAAGATTCAGGACCAACTTGGTCTTTCAAAGAATGGTCAAAACTTAAAGTTTAAAGATCTCCGGGTATGGGGAAAAGAAAGGCCCATAAGGACAATTACAAAAGCACCAGCTCTCTTTCCCCGCATTGAAGTCAAAAAACAGAAAAATCCAGACAAACCATTGATTTCCTTTAAGGATTTTCAAAAGATGGACCTTAGAGTTGGGACCATTAAGAAGGCTGAAACAATCCCCAAATCAAAAAAACTCCTCAAGCTGACAGTAGATATAGGAGAGGAAAGGGTTGTTGTTGCCGGTTTGGCTGGTCATTATGCTGAGAAAGACCTTTTGGGAAAACAGGTGATATTGTTATCCAATCTTGAACCGATTAAACTGATGGGTGTGGAATCCAGAGGAATGGTACTTGCTTCTGAAGATAAATCCGGAGTTCACCTGCTGATTCCTGATGTCAATACCACACCAGGAAGCGAGGTAAGATAAAAAACCAACCTTCTTACTTGCAAACCTCAAAACCTTATGCTACTTTGAAACTGTCTTAATTAAACAGGAACTTGTCTTTATACAATCCAGGCAGGTAACCTACAAACTAAAAAGGAGGAAAAAGGAATGAAAATTGTAAGACTATGTGTAGTGGCAATGGTAGCAACAGCAATGATAGTTACCGCGGGTGCGGCCATGGCAGGAACCCTTGAAGAAGTCCGTGCAAAAGGGTTTATCCAGGCCGGAGTAAACGGTGATTTGTTCGGTTTTGGAAAACCGGATGAAAAAGGTGTATGGAAGGGTCTTGATGTGGATACGGCGCGAGCCGTTGCTGTCGCGGTATTTGGTGATGCAAGCAAGGTAAAATTCACTCCACTGACAGCCAAGACACGTTTTA
>Ga0233412_10001881_pt1 | contig 10541 bp, 13 predicted proteins | sample Na_anoxic_4_MG_FD_180667 | JGI IMG/M metagenome (GOLD analysis project Ga0233412, IMG submission 180667) | Seawater microbial communities from Saanich Inlet, British Columbia, Canada - Na_anoxic_4_MG | ecosystem: Environmental > Aquatic > Marine > Inlet | place: Canada: British Columbia... | reverse complement strand
CCATTGGTGTTGTAACTTATAAAGGTATCAGCAAGTTTTCCTGTTTCGAGTAGCCTTTCAAGTACCTGTTGATGTTCTTGGTTTAACAAAGGTTCGCCACCATTGAAGTGCACCTTTTGCAGTTTAGATAAATCCAACTTATCAAGGAACGCATTGTCTGCCCTATGGTATCTTCCAATACTTGCTAACTGTTCTTTTTTAATTTTTAGTTCTACTGCCCAAAGGCTACTCCAGTTAGGAGTACACATTATACACGCACTGTTACATGCCCATGTTGCGTTGTGATCAAGACTTTCAAGTTCTACCTCAGTACTATTAGTATCAAAGAACTCAATCATATTTTGTCGCCTACTGGTTTGGCCTAAACTTTCAGCCTGCCAACAAAGATTGCATTCGTTTGGCTTTTTTCCTTGATCAAATTGTTCACGTAGACTTTGAAGATAACTGTTTGTTGTAAAGTTAAAGTCTTCGGTATTTGTTTTTTCTGAAATTGATTGACAACACGGTGCAACTTTTATATGCTTGTCGTTCCATCGATCCACAAATAGACCTTTGTATATTTCTGGACAATAATTACTCATTTATTTTCCTTTGTAGACGTTTCTTAAACATCTCAATCTTAATCTTACTGCGTTCTGCATTCTGATGTATCTGTTTAAGTGTTTCTGCTACACCAAAACGTACCACTGCATCGTTTACATCTTTAACATCTTCAGGCCACTCTGGTATACTAACTTCAAACTTGTGTTCTACTGCGGCATCAATTATACTTAATCCTGCACGGTCCTGATCAGGTACTACTATAATTCTACGTTGCAACTGTTTTAGCAACTGTGCTTGGTCCTTGCTTATGGTTTCATGCATACATGCCAAACCAGATATACTCAGTGCATCAAATATACCTTCAACAACTATTGCACTGGTCCAGTCTGACTTTTGTAAATCATATCCAAATACATATCCTGGTTGCTGACTGTTTATAAACTTTGGCGAACGATTGTCCAAGTAACGTGATGTATGTCCTACTATCCTGTTCTTGTATGTGTATGGTATAACAATCCTATCTCTTGGTCCACGTTTTTTATCTACTAGAAACGGATAGCCAAATACCATGCCACGTTTTTTTAGGTATTCAACATAGTGAAAGTGCTCTCGATTGTTTTCATCTATGCGTTCAACACCTGTGGGTATTTCTTGTTCTTCAAAGTCAATCTGCTTTTGTTTAATTGTGTTACGTTCAGCAGTTAAGTCTAACAAACTTTTACGTTTTAAACTTTCTAAGTTCAGTCTTTCAATATCAGTTGGATCAACACCTAGCCATTCAAGCAACTTACGTGCTTTGTAACCAACACTACGCCCTGCAGTAAAACTTGCAGTAAAGCCACAGTTGAAACAGTGATAACTCCAGTCATCTTCTGCTTGTTTTATACCACCACGCAGACGTTTGTCCTGTGACTCGCCTTTGTGTACACAACAAGGTGCATTAAAACTTACCCAACCAGAACTTGTTTGTTTTCGCTTCTGCGGAATGTAACTCAATAGATCGATCATTATGTAAGTATATTAGCATACTTTATGTGTTCAATCAAGTGTTTTGATATAATTTCATGTCCTTTTTCATTTGGATGCCCACCAGATGCAAAAGGTTCAATGGATTCTGTTTTTTGTTTATCGCTCAAAATTTGGTGCCAAGAAGAGTCGTTGTATAATAAAGTTGGTGCACTAGTACCAAAAACATTTGGTAACACATTAAACTGAAGTACTGTTGCACCAGTACGATATTGCACGTAGTCAAATAGGTTGACTGTTAGTTTGTGATTATAATCAGCCCATTTTCGATGGTAACTCATTGCTACCCATAATTTTTGTAACTCAAACCAGGCTTTATCAATATCTGGATTAAGTGCCGCAAGCCAGGTACTATGCACATGCCTATTCCACGGCGGATCTTTCATACTTACTTCATGTTGTGGATTAAACCAACTAATACGTGTCGCATCTGTTAAGCCAACCAACCACAGTGTTTCATCAAGATTAGCATAATGTTGCATAATATAGTTACAGGTCCATCTCATGCTTTCTAAACTTGCACCAGGAAATGCACAGTTTTCAAATTCTAATCCATAATGGTCTGCAACTAATCCAGCATAGCAATGTGATAATCGCCAAGGATTGTTTTCTTCATAATGATCTTTGAAGTCATCAACAACCAAATGGTTAATGTGTCTAAATTGAGGGTCTATTAATTCGTCGCCGTATGTCCAACTACACCCAAGTGCAATTATACGTTTAATTGGCATAGTTCCTCCTATCGATAGAGGATCTGTGTGATTTCCCCATTATCTAATGTTACCGCTGGTGCTTCTATATATCCCTGACCTCCAGTGGTAAGTGTAATACTTGTAATTGCTCCGCCACTTACTGTTGCACTACCAGTTGCTCCTGTGCCTAATCCGTCAATTACAACTCTTGGAGTCCCGGGTCCATACCATTGACTTCCAATAGTTGAGCTATTGAGGTTTAACGATGTAACTGCACCATTACTAACTTCAGCAACTGCATTGCCACCAAGTCCATATTGGTTTAGTTCAAAACGCACCCAATTATGTCTTCCATCAACATTAATGTATGTGCGTGAGTTTTGATTATTATAAGAAATTTGAGAACCAATATTGTACCAATTTGGACCTATCTGGTTATCACTACCTTGAGCAATTACATTTCCTGTAAAGTTATCAAAGTCTAACTGAAATGTAGTTAATGTATTATTTGCAGTGTATGCCATACTAGTAAAGTTTCTATCAGGATTGCTTTCGGCACGTTTAATCATTGGCTCTGGAAGTTCAAGTATTTTACTCTCAACAAAGTCTGGGTACACACTATCTACTATTTCAACTTGTCCTCGACCAGCACTGTATGCGTCAGTAAATACTGCTTCGTATAAGTTGCCACTTGCACGTTCTAAACTGTATGTTGCAGTTTGTTCTTCTATTAGATCAAGTTTCTCACTTGATAGTGTTACTTTTGCTCTTCCAAATACACTGCTTAAATGTACAAGATCTTCGGCTATTAGTAATTCATCGCCATCTGTACTCATCATCCTAAATGTTATTGTACTACCTGTAATATTTACAGGTTTTTGATCTTGATTGATAAATTCAAACAATATGACATTGTCAACTCCTCTGTTGACCTTTAATTTTTTAGCATACACTGGTTGCCATCTCCTTTGAAAGTACGCACCGCTGGTGTCAGGTAATAGCACCTGTTGCTTTTGCTGATATAAATATACGGTGGTAGAATACATTAATTTTAACTCCAATTACTAGGTATTTATGGGCGTAGAGCTATTCGAAAAGATTGCAGAGCGGTATCCATTCATTACATTTTGCACGTATGCAGGGAATGAATATGTTGGCGTTATACAAAATCGAGACGATCAAATCACAACAATATACGACTTTGGCGGGATTGTCAATGACCAAATCAAACGTGACTTTTTAGAATATGCAAACCAATGGTGGTGGGAATCAAACCGTAGTATACCAATAAACATTTTTTTAAAACAGGATTGGGAACAGTTTAAGCCTTTCCTAAAAACATTCATCAACAAAGATTTAGAAATACTACTCGGGCCTGCTACTAGTTTACAAGAGCTTTCACGTAAAAAAATTAAACGTAGAAGTATTACACTGGTTCGCAAAGTAGATTAATGTGCAATGCAACAAGACGTGCATAACTTACTGCATGTGATTTCTTAAACACAAAACCAGCACTATCATCACCATCCCACACAGTTGCAAATACATCTGCCCATGGCTTACGTTGTAGGTGTGCTTTTCCTGGACGTATTATACTGATAAATGCTGCCATACGTTGCACAGTATCAGGTTGCATTGCAACTATTAGATCATGATAGTTACCGATGTGTACTATACGTTCACAAAACTGTTTGTCTTGTAGTTTAGTCCAGTCAGTTTCTCGTGCTAACATTTCATCATAGTGAGGTTGGTCTTTAATCAGTGTGTATACACTTTGATTGAGCAAGTCTAGTTTAAAATAGCCACGTTGTTCAGCATATTCATAGTCAATACTAGCACAACCATTTGGTGCATCAACTGGTATTGGTGTCACATACACGCCACTGTTATGCTTCCTGCCTTCTGCATTTTGTCTAGCAGGAGTACATTTGATCAAGTTAATAACTGTTTGCCTGTCAGCAAAGTCTATGTCAACGTCAGCACTCATAGTTTAATCCTTTCTGGAAAGTAATCCTGCATACTACCTTCTCTGTGTAGATCGGTCGTCACACAGTGGATTCCACCGTCCCAAAAATATCTATGTCTAAAATTTACAATATGAGGCGTAATACCGTAACGGTCAAATGTTGCAAATAATTCTTTGTTATAATTAAACACCATAACATTTTTTGGATCCAGAATTAACATGTTTACATCAAAAACTGTTTCTTCTACATATCCTACCCAGGTACTAAGGTGTTGCTCTACAAAGTCTGTAACATCGTTGTTATATTCAAATCCTGGAATCCACCATTTGCCTTGGTTTTGTGCTTTAAGTTTTGAAAATGCTTCTACTTTTTCCCAACTTTGATCAGGCAAGTATAACACTTCCCAACCTGGAAAGGTTTTATTATAATCACAAATATCTTCTAGTGTTACAATTAAGCCTGGACACACAGGACAAAAACTACTGTCAGAATGTCCTTGTGTATCAATAATATGATTGCGTGTATCAGGAAACTTTGAGTCTACTAGAGACTGATACAATTTCATATCGTTAGTTTGTGTTTCAGTTCCAAAATACAAATCTTTCCCACACCTTGTTACAAAAGCTCCATTGGTAAAATGCAACAACGGATCATTTATTGTGTTACCATTTGCCAAAATTTTATCAAATATTTTATCATAGGAACTGTAAAAATCAATGTATTCCTGAAGTTGATGATCATTATAGCATTCATCTATCATCCATTGCGGTAAATTAAAAAAATCATCAAAGGTTTCTATAGTAGGCCACTGCTCAGCTTTTACACCTTGGTAAAACTTTTTAATTTCTAGTTGATATCCTTTGTAAAAAGTATCGCCTATCATTACCATATAGTCTCTAGGTGTCATTGGTGGCGGAAAGTGTCGTCCTGAAACCAACGTTCTATCCGGCAACTCCGGACGGTGTATTTCAACATTAAATTTTTCCAACACGGCAATAATTTTTTGATAATCTTCTTCAGTTTCAATTGCAATTTTTTCAAACAGTGATCTCACTGCAGGCTTTTGTATCCACGAATAAAATTCTGGAGGATAACTTCTACCTACTACACAGACCTTCAGTGGATCCCAATGTTGATATACGTTCCATTTATTTTGCATTAAATATTTCTCTGGTACTTCTGAACCATTCTAGATTATTTTCTAACTCTATATTATAGCATAATTCTATATGAGCTGTCAAGTAACTTTCTTCTAACAAGTTAAGTTTAGGAAAGTCAAATTCTTCTTTATTTTTAATACGTTCAAGAATAGCATCACAGTATATCTTACTGTGTTTATAAGGTTGTCGAGACAAAAATCCATTATGTAGGTCTTTAAATTCAACGGTTGGTTCAAAATCGTAACCTAACCAAGATGCGAGCTTTTCAAGTTCTATGATAAACTGATCAGTATTGTAGAAACAACTGTAGGGGAAAATGCTAACATCATTGCTAGGATCATATACCATATTCTTTTGTTGTGTGATAAATCCTGCATGTTCAGGATCCTTAAATCCAATTTTAAAAAATTCTCTTAGTACGTGCCTCGGGCAGTCTGGACTAATACTATCTAATTCATACAAAGTTAAATTATGCATATTAACACATTCTTCTTGTATCCAGTGTGGTAACTTTTTAAATTCTTCAATTGTTGATATATCAGGCCACGATTCATCTTTTACTGCATTATAACTGCTGGTCAACTGATCCTTAAAGAAGCCATTGATGAGGTTATCTAGTACCCATTGGTAATTGGCATTATTCCATTTGTTATAAGTGTTTATTTCAAGTTGATCTGGATCAATATTCATATCACCAGCACGTAATAAACTAATTGACTGTAGTGGTAATAAATCATCATTGTTAAGTTTTATAGAAATAACTTTACTATTATTAGCAATAGGTGTCTTATATGAATTTCCTGGAGGTTCAAAACTATAATGAGCGTTTTCAAATACTTTTGGTTCTAAATATTTTTTTGAATGTGATGCACCTAGTTTATTAAAAGGTGTACCTTTGGTTTTTATTTTAGCAAGAATCTTATTGCATACAAACTCGAGATAATTACCATGAGCACCACCTTGGAAGTCTATGTAGATCATACTATTTCTTCGCCGATCCCTGCAAATTCTGCTATAGCAAGTGTTACTGCAGCCATTTCAATACTACCAATGAACAACATGTAACACGCCACTATTCTAATTGCACTTTTTACTAGACTTACCCAAAAATGTGGGTCATCTTTCTTCTTTGGCTTTTCAAGTTGTGTTGCTTTAGGTCTTGTTAATCCCATTTGTTTCTCCTTACCATCCGGCTTGTTTAAGTATTTCTTCACAGTATGCTTGGTCTGCTGGATAGTCTTTGAATTTCTTTGTCCAAAAGTCTGGATCAATCCATGGCCATACTATTTTTGTTTGATCTGCATTCATGTCTGCCAAGTATGCTTGTCCTGATTCACAGTTGAACACCAACCAAGGTGATATTCGTCCAGTACTTATTGCAAATGCTACACTGTTATCGTTTCCATAACGTAGAAAGTCCTGTGCAGGATGTCCTGTTTTTTCACTCCACTTTATACTATACTCAATGCCACGTTGTAATGCGTCAGTGAGTGCTTCTCTTTGAATGTACTGACGCAAGTATTCATCATACACTGCTTCTTTGCACCAGTGATCCAGTTTCTTGTTTTCTTTGATTACCCATTCGACAAACTTGGGCACGTTGATTGCGTTTATACCAACACAGTGTCTGCCAAATTTTACAAATGCTTTGTAGTATGGTGATGTAGCAAAATCAGCATAGGTTTTAAGTTTTGCACTGCCTTGTGTCATTGTGTAAAACTTTAGATAACTTTGTAATCCAATTTGCACACCAACTTCTTTTTCTTCTTGGTATCTGCGTTTTTGCTCACAGAGATGCACTGCCAGTGTGCTTTCTTTTCTAAACTCACGCTCGCAGTACTTGCATTTATACATTTCACTTTTTGTCTGCGACTCCACTGTCACGCATGTGTTCCTTTAGTTCTTTGTTTGTCATCAGCTTGCTCAACAGTTCTATTTCATCTGCTTTCATTGCAGGAAACAGTTCCATCAGTATTTTCTTGCCTTCGTTGTTGCCTTTTTCTTTCTTCTTGGGAGAGATCCATTGATGTCTATGCGATCCCATACCTGGCGAGATACTTGTAGCACAAAGCCATTGTAGTTTTTGATGCTTGTTTATGTCAAAGAAATGCTTGTTAAGTCTTTCGTTACATGCAACCAAATAGTATTCTTGCAGTTCTGCAGGACCTTGTACTGCACTGCTCCAACGTATCATAAGAAAGTTTGAATACTTCTTACGTTCTTCATCGGTCAAACTGTCATAGAAGTTGCGATCCTTGTTATCCAAGCACCGCATTTCATTTGCTATACTTAATTTTTCCATATTTTAGACTCACATTCGTTTGCAAACAAGTTGTGTATAGCGTCGTCTCCTACATGAAAGTAAGGTCCGTTTGGACCACCAATATGATTCCACAAATTTAACGACAGTTCGTTTTGTTGATATCTATAGAGGTTATCCGCCAAAAATTGTTTTTTGAGAAAGTTCTGTATGTCATTTTGAACTTGTAAACCGCCGATGCTATAGCAAAAATCAATGTTGCGATTGTCAAGTGTGTCTAAACAAAAACTTGCATGCAGATAATTTCTAAATATTTCTGTATCGTCACCTACGGTATCTAAAAATTTTAATATTGTCGGCATATACTGTTTACTATCACCTTGGTTGGTATTTGTATATTTTGATTCGAGATACTCAAGTATACACTCAGGTTTGTTTATATCAAAAGGAACCTGAGTCGAATCTACTTCAATTTCAAAACGAAAAGAGCATGTAAAAGATATTATAACAAAGTCTGGCTTAAACTGCAACCCGTGTAGCAGTTGCATTGCAATCATTGAATTACTACAACCGCCAATAGCCAAGTTAATTATTTCAATATCAGCATGGTTATTTAGAAGTTTTTCAGACCAATGCAAGTTAGGAAAAATTGGATCGGTTACGCAGAAACTATCTCCACAAATTAGTACTTTCTTCATTTTGAGATTATCGCTCCTTGTATTTTGTCCATATTCTATGTAGTATATAAAACCATACACCGTTTATGCAAGGTTCGACCAGTGCTACCAGTCCAGCCTCCCATATGCTTGCACCAGTCATCCAGTACACAACATTCATTGCTATTATAACATGACCGCAAGTATAAATCAATGCCAAAATTGCACTATCGTCTAACTTGTTTTTTATTACATTAAATATGCCATTTGTAAATTCCATATTACCACGCCTTATTGTAGTCCACGATTTCACAGTTACGACTGATGTCTTTGACAAAGTACGCACATCGTGGATCGTCTTTGTCTTCTACTGGAACTGCTAACATCTGTCCATTTTTCAATTTAGGCACATACCATGTTACGTCCTGGTACACATCAACAATTTCAATATCCATGTAACTAGGTCTAAAACTGGTTAGTGGATTAAACTGAAATACTTTAAATCCTCTATCGTTAATGCTAGTAAGTTGTAGCATTTCTAAGTCGCCTACTTCTGGCTCTCCAATTAACACTTGCCAATCAATTGGCATTTTCATTGTTTGTTCACCAATCCGTAGTACCAATGCTGGTGAATTAAATGTTTCTAAAAATATAAGTGGTATGTACAAGTGATCTGGATTGGTTGGATCACTGTTGTCAAAGATTGAAAAACGCAAGTCATCTATCTCTTCCGGTAATGTATCTAAATCAAACACAGTATTGTCTAGTGTTAGTATTCTCATAATTTCTCCGATTTGTTACGCATTCCAATCCAGTTTCTCTACACTAAAAGGATAGTTTGCTTCTCTATAAAATGCTTTACGTTTGGTTAGGTGTCTTTTTGCAAATCTGCAAGTAGATGTTATGTCCCAGATTTGGACGTGGTCTTTGTCTTCCGCTTTACGAATACCCCTGCCAATACTTTGTATAACCCGTACAAAACTTTTACCAGGCTCAAGAAGGACAAGATTGAAGATACGTGGCAGATTAATGCCCACGGCCGCGACACCATATGTAGCAATAATGATTTTACCTGTCGCAGTAGCCACTTCATCATATTCATCCTGTCTTGCTTTTGCTTTAGTTGCACCACTTACAAACACAGCTTCATCGCCCATTCTGTTTAGTAGCTCTGTACCAGCACTTATTCTATCAACCAACACCAATGTGTTACCCGTTTTATTTACTTCAATAACCAAGCCTGCAATGGTATCTAATCGCCCTTTTTCTTCAAATAGATACTTTAATTCGCTTTGGTAGTTTGTAAATTCTGCATGGTCAATTAACTGCACAACATTCACATGACAGTTCGCAAGTACACCTTTTTCCTGTAGCTCGCTTGCACTAAGTTGATTTATCACAGGACCTAGGCTACAATGCAGTGCTTGAAACTCAAATGGTTCTTTGGGTATTGTGCCAGTTAGTCCCCAACGCAATGGTATCTTGCTCATTACGCCAGTTAGCAGTGTTTTAAGTGCATCTGCTTTAGCCATGTGTACTTCATCAACTATCACTGCAACCACATCTTCTAAGAACTCATGTATGGTGATATCAACTGTTTGATTCTTTGTGTTCTTTAGCAACACATTTAGACTTTGCCATGTACATATAGTATGCTTATGTCCAAACTCTTTTCTATCACCATAGAACACACCAACATCTAGTTGCATGTTTGAATAGTCTGCTTCTGTTTGTGTAACTAAACTTTTGTTTGGTACAATAACAATACTACGTCCGTAATTTTCTACACGTTCACTTAGACTTGCAGTCATAATTGTTTTACCAGCACCAGTTGCTACTTCTTGTATACACTGCGGATTTTTTAAGAAACTGTTTATTATCTCAACTTGATAGTCTCTCAGTACAATAGGAGTGCCAACTGCAGGATGATTCTTCGGCCACATAATGTCACTGTAAGAGTCTTCTGCCACTGGATCAAACTTAAACACTGTTTGGTATTCTCTGTTATCTTGTATATCTATATCGTAGTTGAAGTCTTCTAGTATAGGAATGATGTCTGGCAACAAGTTTAGGTATGTACTTCCGCCCATTTGAAAGTATGCAACTTTACCATCCCAACGTCCAAGACGTACTGCTGGCAAATACCTTGCATGTGGCACATCATACTTAAAAGTATTCACTAGTTTCTTGCGAACATCAAGCTCTAGCCCTGATACTTTCAAGTTAACTTCGTCGTT
>Ga0233412_10001880_pt1 | contig 10541 bp, 21 predicted proteins | sample Na_anoxic_4_MG_FD_180667 | JGI IMG/M metagenome (GOLD analysis project Ga0233412, IMG submission 180667) | Seawater microbial communities from Saanich Inlet, British Columbia, Canada - Na_anoxic_4_MG | ecosystem: Environmental > Aquatic > Marine > Inlet | place: Canada: British Columbia... | reverse complement strand
TAATCTCAGTCGTTGGTTCAAAATCGACCGTCACACAAAAGTGGTTAATCATTTCCTGTACTGGATTATTCATTGTTTCTCCCAGGGTAGCCTTCTAACGTTTGGTTTCAGGCGCAGGGCGGTTCTTGCTCAGAACCATTTACTTGACTGCCTGATTGATTGCTTTCGGCCACGGCTACACCAGGGCGCAGCCCTGTCGCTTGCAAACCGTTGTTATACGCCCACTCAGCCGAGAGAACGACAAACTTGGCAAGCTGAGACTTTGGGCCGCGGCCCACAAAGAAGCCACAAGCCACCGCATTAGCGGCGACCTGTGACCATTGTTCGTCTGTGAGGTAGATCGACTTAGGCATAAACATACTCATAAGCGATTTTGATGTCTTTTACAGTGCAAGTGCTACCAAAAATTGATTTTATAAATTTGATAGCGTCTAGCAAAACAATGCAATCATAATAATTATGCAGTACTTCGGCTATATCATATTGTTTCAGGCTCATTGTTTGTGTCATCTCATTATCTCCTTGTGTTTATCAATCTATAGATATTATACAGTACAATCTATAGAATGTCAAGAGCCAATTCTAGCAAATCGGGCGCATAACGATTTAGCTCACTGGCACAGCGGTATCGTGTCCAGTGCAGCGCCTTGTTATGTGACGCATTATGTATTCGCCCAATTCTGGCAAAATACAATTTCTTAAAACCTGCCGCTTGTTTTTGACCTTGGATTGTGCCACGACTTCATACCCGTCAAAATCTGATATTTTATTCTTGCTTCTTATTTTTGCCGGCTTAAAATCCATATGAGGCACAGTATCGCTTGACCAAAATAAATGACGATGCAGAATGAATGACGGGTCAACCAAAGGCTTATAGTAAGGCTTTGTATTTTCAACGACCCATTGCCCCTTGAAATATGTTTTCAAGAAAATGATCTGTGAGTAAAGCGACATATCCGGCATTATTGGGTCAAAGCCTTTTCCAATAACCCCGACATTGTGCCGATATTGTCCGTGACTTGGGCATGGTGGTGAAGCCCATATAAAATCATATTCGGCATAGTGTTTTTCGAGATAATCCAGAGCATCACCGACAACAACCGTATCATCATGGTAAATAGCCTGATAGACTTCCGCTATATCAGGATCAATCTCAACAGCGGTCACTTGATGGCCTGACCATAGTTTACGATTCCCGCCAATACCGGCATATAAATTCAAAACTTTCATAAATTCCTTTCCAATTAGACACATAACAATTGAATAAGCTGCCTATGGTGGTTATGATTTACGGACTAAAAACTCGCCCGCCCACCATAGGTCAGCTTTATTTGGGGTTAGCTGGCTTCTTCTGGCTCTTGCTCATCAAACGCCTTCAAAGCAGACTTTGTAAGCCCGTCAAGAATGTTCCCAGTATTGAGATTGTCAAGAACTTCTCTAGTAACTTCTATTTGAGTTTCAGATTCAACTCTTTTGCCTTGATAAGAAAATCTTTCTTCTGAAATTTCAACTGTGAATTTTACAAACATCTTTTCTCCTTTACGATATTTTGAATATGTGACAGCTAACTAGGTGATATGCGGAATGTACATCACATTTTTAATATTTCAAAACGATTTATTACAGCCCCGCCATATTTGATTTGACACTGACGAAAAACCCATTAGGCGGGGCTTGTAAACGATTTTACCACGTGAAGGTTATTTCAACTCGTGGGTTGTTCTTGTCAACGTATAAATTTATGTCAAAGCCAACAATGAACTTGCGCCGATCATCTACCAATATTCCAGCCTTGACCATTCCATCAAGAATAAACTTTCGTGCAAAGTCTACGTTATCCGCGTCCTTCCTAGCATCCTTTGTGTAAAAATCAAAGCGTGGCTTTAGTGGATAGCAATCATCAGGCAATGGGTTTTCTCTTGAGAGAAACATCACCACGAGTTCGGTCTCATTTCTTTTCGTTGCAGCAGCCGCAAACTTACTAATTCTCTCGGTGTTTATGTACTCATTCAACGATGTAAACTCACCTTCAATAATAAATTTTCTGCTTGGCATATTCCCTTCCTTTTACCCATCGCTCAATATTCCGATGAGAAAACCCGACACACTCAGAATAAAATAATGCCTGATCTGACAACAACCACTCAGCCGCGCTCCTATCTCCACGCATTGCATCTTTCGCAGCTTGGCCAAGGACGGCCGCCGCAAATCTGACATAAGGGTCTTTGACAGCTTGGCTTAGTGTTCTGTTGTCTATTTCTTTCGTGGTTTTTTTAGGCATACAGCTTGAATACCTTATGACATCTCCCCCGCGCCTGATTGACGCGGGGGAAGTAACTATTACCTTATGCAAATGGGTCTGATTCGGGCGGGAAAGCTTCATCAACACTTAAATCACCACTGATTTCCTCTGCTTGATTGTATACACCACCTAACTCACCAACTACAGGCGCTTTTTCAAGCAAATTTTCTTCGTTACCTTTCCAGCGGCTATCGTTAGCCCACTCTTTTGCGGATTCATGCAATTCACTCATTCGAGTATACAAATCATCGCCAACATAAGATTTTTCAATGACAGTCTGTGACATTTCAGGAACATAGAGCGACATAGGCGTTATCATGCTTGACTTTGGCTTTGTGCCTACTTCAATTTCCACAAACTCGCCAAAAGTTCCAACCAATCTATAGAAATACCACGCTGGCATCCCACCAGCTAAGTCAATGCGAAGCTGTCGCGTTTCTTTGTCCCAATCTTTTGTGGCCTTCTCGAATTTATCTTTTGTGCTCTTGCCCTTGTAGGACAATACCGCTGTCCCCCACTCTTTGATTTCTTTGATTTCTTTGTTTTCCTGTGTAGCAAGAACAACAAGAACCTGATTGTGAGATTTGTTATCTGCTTCAATCCATCGAAATCTAGCACTTACCGGAACGAACAAAATACTCCGAGAAGCCCAAACATTTCCGAAAAATCTTTCCTCTACATTAAAACCACTTGGAAGACCGCCACGCTCTGAAAATGCTGCATCAAAGTCTTGACTTTCCCATCCCCCAAAATGGCCTACGCCGCCAACTTGGGATAAGGCTTTGTTTCCATTGCGCCAATAAATAACAGGTGCATAAAAAGGAAGCTGGATACCGTCATCTCTTGCGGCAGGATTAATTTGTTTTGCGTCTTTTGGTGCTGTAATCATTTTGTACCTCATTGAATAATTTTGATAAGAATTGTGGTCATTGCGATTCGTTGTATATCTTTTCGTTTCACCTTCCTTTCTTAGTTTTACAAAGAGAGCAGGACGGTTTCGACACCGACCGCGTGCAGGAGGAGGGCACACGCGCACTCCGAATTGATTTATGCTGTTCTTGTGGGGCTTGCGGATTCGAACCGCTCGCTGCTGCTTTAACCATGTGGGTATATCTACCCGCCCCGTGTCGCTACGGATTACGCACCGTAGCACTGCGTTTCGGCGACCAAAACATCCCATCGGGAATATTATTTGGCGAAACCACTCACTTCAAACAGCCTTTCCCTTGTGGTGCGGGTGCTGCCTTTATCGTCCATGCGCTTATGCGCCGCCGCCGAATTCATACCGCTTGTGCCGTCATTGCACCAACCAACACAGCAGCATGATTTTTATCATAGGCTTTGAGAGTCAACAGTAAACTTACAGAAGCCTGTCATGATATTTTTATTTAGCCACTTCACGCTCTCGCCCATCTCAGGGACGCGCTTGGTAGCGTTGTGTGTGCTAAAAGTCTAAAATTTCGTCAAGCTATTGCGCTTCACAGTGTTCGCAAAGCGGCGGGCTAGTCGTCAAACCAGTGTGTGCTTCATCGGGGCAAGCGCAAAATTGTGCTGCCTGATTGCGCCACATGTGCTCTTTTATCTCTTTTGCTTCCGAGATGATCGCCTTTCCTTCTTCGCTGTTAGGATTGCCGCTACTAACAATCCCTTTCATGTCACGAATTGCATTCTTGCTCTCGCTAGAAAGCCAAAATCCGAAAGGTAGTGGTTGATAGATTGGGTCAACCTGATATACGCAAGTGAGAAGCTCATAAAACTCGTTTTTCTCAGCAGCAACCATTGAATGAGTGTCCGCACCAATCTCTGATGGCCTAATCATGCCGCGTGCGTTTTTGTTTGTTCTCATACTCTCTCCTTACACAGGCGGCTGACCCTGTTTAGTGGTCATGTGACCGCCTGTGTAACACTATTCTACACTACCGATACGGCTAGTTCAAGATGACATTTGTTACGTTAGTTTCGTTATTTGTCACGTCATCAGCGGGTTTGCAAGAACACTTTTTGCAAGACGGATAAGGATAATAAAAAATTTGCCAATCACCACGCAGTTTCGACCATTTCAATCCGCAAAGAGTAGTCTCTTCATCATCTTTCAATTTATGAGATATAAATTTTTGCGTTCCTGCGTAATTCCAATTTGCTATACAAAAACTCATCCTTCATTCTCCTTTACTTCATACCTTTTCGCTTCGCAGTTGTTCGGGCAGCTTACCAGCTTCGATCCGCGCGCTTCGTCTACGGGGTTCGTGTTCATATCTGTGCCGCAATGGGGGCATTTCATTCTAAGACCACCTCGTCCGCCCTTCCCCTTCGCACGCCGCACACCACTCTTCACCATCGTTAAAATCTCCATTCATCAAAGCGTCTGGATGGTGGCCGCAAGGTAGCGCGGATGGATCGGCTAGGCACTCAAGCGTTTTACGCCACTTATCTTTATAAACATTCAAAACCAACGAAGACAAACTACAATAATGAACATTTTTATTTCCACCAACTTGCCTTACTTGGCGACACGCCCTCTTTTCAGGGTTGCAATATTCGCCATCAGGCACTTCAACTTTTACGAAGATTTTCATTTTAGACTCCAAAACTGACCTTCCTTTTTGTCGCGTCCTTGAATGTGGTTGTGTTCGGCATCCATACTAAATCAACTGACCCCGTTGGACCGCTTCTGTGTTTCGCCACGATCAACTCGCGCTCGTTCGTAATTTCATCGGGGGTGAAAACAAACATTACAATGTCTGCATCTTGCTCAATAGAGCCACTTTCTCTAAGGTCAGATAAAACGGGTCTTTTACTCGCTCTCTGCTCAACCGCTCTTGACAACTGTGCGGCGGTCAATACGGGAACATCAATCTCTCTTGCCAATATCTTCAACTGCCTTGAAATATGGGAAACTTCTTCAACCCTGTTATTTTTCTTTCCTTCGGCGGTCATAAGTTGCAGGTAATCCATAACAATCAAGTCAAGCCCGTAAAGCATGTGAAGCCTTTTGCATTTCGTTCTCATCTGTAATGGCGTAATGCCACCCGTGTCATCTATAAATATATTTGAGTTTTCAATCTCGCCTATAGCATGTGTAAACTTAGGCCACTCATCATCTCTAAGCCTTCCAGTTCTCAGTCGTTGCCCTTCTATACCCGTCATTTGAGAAATAAGACGGTTTACAAGTTGCTTCTTTGACATCTCTGCAGAAAATACAGCTACATTCTTTTTTGCGTCTATTCCAGCCGTTCTTACTTCATCCATCAAGAAAGCCGACTTACCAGTACCAGGGCGACCAGCCACGACAATCAAGTCTGACCTCTGGTATCCAATCAGCAGTTTGTCAAGGTCTTTGTGACCTGTAGAAACATTAACAAGCTCTTCGTCTGATTTCCTGCTATTTTCTGCTATCTCATCATAGGAAGAAGAAACAATATCTTTAAAAGTCGAAATCTCTGTACGCTCTGATCTGTTTACAACCTTCTCAACAGAAGCAACAGTATCATTTATCAACTCGCTATCTTCGCTATGTTCTGAGATATTTAGAAGCTCATTCGCCGCATTGCGAACGTGCCTGCGGATAGCACAAGCCTTGACCACTTCTGCGTGGTTTTTAATGTTGAATGTGTCTACCCCCGCCGCGCGAGCCATCAACCCAGTTAATGCCGCTTGGCCGCCAAACGCTTCAAACTTACTATTCAACTCGTTCCCTACCGTTATCATGTCAATGGGAATATTCTTTGAATGAAGCGATTTATAGGCAACCCACAACCAGTTATATCTTTCTTCTTTGAAATCAACAGGATTTACAATATCCGCTGCATCAAGATAAGCGTCCGCGTTATACAGCACCGCGCCTACTACGGCTTCTTCTGCTTCAATGTTGAATAGCTCCATGAGTTATTTCCTTTTTGGCGCGGGTGTCCAATCTTTTACTTTCTGAAATTCAGTAGGTTCTTGTTTCTCTACAGAACCGAGCGTATCTGTTTCGCTCATCGCTGTAGGCCAGAAACGATCTATCTTCTCAGGGTTCAGCCAAATACCTTGCTTTTTTCTGAAATCGTCCGAGTTCCACCACTTCACGAATTGCTCGATAGTGAAGCCTGTCTCTTTCTCTTTAGCCACTAACTTTATGTGATAGCCGCCCCAGGGGTCTTTTTTGCTATCCCACGCCGGAGCAATCTTCAACGCCGCTTCTACCCGTTCGCACATGTCACTTTCTGCTTTCAACTTTGCGTTTAGTTCAGGGTTGTTATATCCAAGAAGATCAAGGGTATCATCCCCTACGCGCTTCGGCTTTGCAAACTCAGGCTCTAGGGCAAGAATAAGCGAGTGCATAAATTCATCAGAAATTCTTTTACTAGAAAGAAATTCACGGATATTGAAATCACTAAATACACTGTCGAATGACTTTTCAACTCTTTTTTTCCATCTCTGGTTTGATTGCGTCATTCTTGCTCCTTCAAGGCCTCGTTTCTTGCTAACTGGATTTCAGTATACAACTCATATCAATATGTATGATGTGTCGTAAAATTTGCTTAGCTTTATACATTGGTTTCATTCTCAACTCTCCTTTTCTCTAATCCTACACCACCACTAACCAACAGGGTAATGACGGATGTCATCAGGGGTGGGTTACGAAGGTAACGTTGGTAACGGCATCCAGTGGGTAACGTTACCGTTCGAGTGCTGTTGCCTAAATGCTAAATACCACGTATCGGGTTTTTGGCTGTCGTCATCCCAATATCCTAAACACAGCACATCCATAGTTCCACCTTTGGTTATAGCAAGAACAGGCTTTCCCACTTCCGGCAATCGATCTTCTACTGAAATCCAAGAGCTTTCTTGCTCTAAAATAGCAGCAAGCCTATCAATATATAATTTGGCTTTCTTCTTCCAATACAGTGCTTCTACTTTCCACTCTATAAAATCGTCTTTCATCTTTCTCTCCTTAGATACACCAACTACCATTCTTTTAGTAGTTTAGGTTTTTAGTAGGTAGTACTTAATTTTTGATGCAATTATCCCAGAGCGGCTCTGGCACTTCTCTCTTTTTCTTTCTAAACCTATTAGGGTTTAGGTAATCACTTCCTATTAGGGAAGTTTTAGAAAGCGAGTGGATGGCTAATCCTTAGAAGAGGTGCGATTAAGATTGCGAATCTCCACATTTGGGTTTTCCTGGTATTCCTGTTAGGGAATTCCTACCCGCCAGCCTGTTCTTCGGCTTTGTCGCTGGCAATAATTCTGGGATGCACCGCAGCGGTGAACTTATCTGTAACAGTGGGGATCGGTGTTCGCCCTGCTGGTCAACCCAGCTTTGTCCTTGCTATGAAGCCTTCGCGCCCGATCCCATCTGCGCTATTACGTTGTAGCCCTTGGCCCCTTCCCCTATTTTTATGGGCGGTTACCGAATCGAACGGCATCCTTTCACACCGAAGCGTGACTGTTCTACCATTGAACTAACTACTCTATAGTTATTTACCTAACGTGCTAATCTGCCGCACCAACCCGCACTCGTCGCACACGCCATCTTTCAACTTGGGCGCAAGGCAGGTGCAGAAGCCCAAACACTCATTACATTTCTTTAGCAGATGATCAATGTTGTTTGCAAATACGCGCCTGTTGTATTTATGGAAATGTCCGTGATATGAGTTCCCATCTGCTTCAAGGTGATCGCATTCTTTCAAGTCCTGATTAGATTGAACTTCGCAAAACTTACCTTCTGGAATTTCGTATTTTTCTGCTCCGTGTGTCATCTCTTCTCCTTTATTTGATAATAAAAAGACCCGTTCTTTTCGTAATCTGTGTCTGGGTAGCCCTGAAACAAGTAAAACGGGAGACGCAGACTACGAAAAAAATAGGTCTGGTTATACTTGTTTCTATGGCTTGCGGCTACCTACCGCTCGGCAACATTGCGCCGACTGATTACATTATACATTTTTTCTAGCCTTTGTCAAATCGAGTTTTCTTTTTAGTGCTCTAAGGGTTTCTGGATGACCTAAAACCCTATCGCCCATTACATAAACATCAGGGTTAGGCTTATGCCTTATAACAGATATTAGTTTTCTTTTTGTGAGCGGAGAATAATAGCGTTCGTATAGTTTCGTAAACAATCTCTCTTTCAAGGAACGATTAACATACTTTAGTGTTTTGCCATCTTCAACAGTCAGGTGTATATTTTCGATCATCTTCATTCCGTTCATTTGTTCAATCATCTCAACTCCTTTTTGAAAACAAGGCTATTCCTTATTTTCATATATCGCAATGGTGCCGCCCATGATCTGCTCATAATCCCAATTACAGCGCAAATCGCATACGACAATGCGGTACAGAATAAACCAGTACAGCACTTCCCTGAATATTGGTGAGTGTATGTTTTTATCCGGCATCTTTCCTATACTCTAATACATATTTTTTTGCTTCTTCTTTTGAAACGCTTTTTTCGTCCCATTCAAGATACACATCGCCATCAAGAGTGTCGATAATTTTGCAAATTAATTCCTTTTGCTCTTTGGTATCCCTTTGTTGCATAGCGGAAAAGCTCATACCAAGATTGATATACCTTTTCAACAACTCAAACGCGGTATCATCGGTCAATTTCCAAGATTTTATAGTTCCCCATTTAAGTGTTATGTAATCAGGGTTTTCTATTATCATTTCTGTTCTCCTTTTACCAACAAAAACAACATCCCCTTTCCTTTCTTCTGATTTCTGCAATTCGGACAGTTGTCTATGATGGTCATTTTGGCGACCATCCAGCATATCCATTTCCATACATCCACTCATCGTGAACCTTATCAATAGAATCTGATTGCTCTTGTTCTGAGTAAGATTCCCATTCTTCCAAAGATATACTTAATTCATCGAGCATATTAAAATCTTCTTCGTAATTACCGCAGTAAAAATGTATCTTGTGATTCATCTCTATTTCCTTAGATAAAAATACAACTCTTTGTCAATCTTGCTTATCCCAACGTCATAAACCTTGTACTGCCTGACTAGCTGCTCCCTACATCGCGTGTGCGCAACTTCCAACTGTAGCGTGTCTGGGACAGTGACCTGTACGGGCTTGTCGCAATTAGGACAATTTTTCCAATTTCGACCGTCACAACAAGGACATGCGCCCCACTCGTATTCATCATACTCTTCGTGATAACCGAAGCAGAAGTGACCTTCTTGGCATCCTTCATATTTGCAATTGCCAAGTTCTTGCAGCACTGCGGGGATGACGGCGTGGGCGAATTGGAGTTCGGGGGATTTACCTATCTTTGCAATCATCGCATCTCTTTTCATCGTCTAGTCCAGTCATAATGCTTAGCGCATACCTAACCTTGTAGGTTCGCAAAAGGGTTGTTAATTCATGCGTATCTTTATACTCAACTTCAAGGTCAGCTTGTAACTCTTTCAGTCGCTTTATTTCTTCCTTCAATATTTCCGCATCTTTATTCATTGGCTTCCTTTCCTACAAAAAAATAAGTTCTTCTGACCTAGTTGACCAATCGCCCATTACCAAGCCTCGGCTTCTGCGCGGGTTATAAAGTGATGAATGCCACCTGAACATTCATTCCAGCGATTGTCGTCCCATTCGTGGCAATGTACCTCCTTACCTTTTTTATATTCTGTTCTTTCATTGTATGTGTCTGTGATGGCAATATGATTATCAGGTAAAGCATTCCTGTCCCTGTCATAATGCCCAAGGTCTATGACGTATCTTGCTCTACACTTCCTGCCAGTTGCATTTGACCTCTCTGAATTGTCTTGTATTTGTAACTTTACAATAACTCCATTGTTGCACTTTTTCCAACCAATATATGCACCTGTTTCAGGAGCAACGTAAGTTCTTGCAATAATTAACGATGTTTCTTTGGCATCCCGCAAATTGGCATTCTGCAAATTGGCATTCTGCAAATAGGCTTTCTGCAAATCGGCTTTCTGCAAATTGGCATTCCGCAAATCGGCTTTCTGCAAATAGGCTTTCTGCAAATCAGCAATCTGCAAATTGGCATTCCGCAAATCGGCATTCTGCAAATTGGCATTCTGCAAATAGGCTTTCTGCAAATCGGCTTTCTGCAAATTGGCATTCCGCAAATCGGCTTTCTGCAAATAGGCTTTCTGCAAATCAGCAATCTGCAAATTGGCATTCCGCAAATCGGCATTCTGCAAATTGGCATTCTGCAAATTGGCATACTGCAAATTGGCATTCCACAAATCGGCATTCTGCAAATTGGCATTCTGCAAATCGGCATTCTGCAAA
>Ga0233412_10001879_pt1 | contig 10549 bp, 5 predicted proteins | sample Na_anoxic_4_MG_FD_180667 | JGI IMG/M metagenome (GOLD analysis project Ga0233412, IMG submission 180667) | Seawater microbial communities from Saanich Inlet, British Columbia, Canada - Na_anoxic_4_MG | ecosystem: Environmental > Aquatic > Marine > Inlet | place: Canada: British Columbia... | reverse complement strand
GAAGTTCCAGGGCCTTCAGTTCCCGACCATCTTTTGATTTGATCGATATAAGTGCGGCTTCAGAATCAACATAATGCCTCAAATCGTAAGCCTTCCCATGCCGGTCACGTACTCCACAGACAATATCTACAGGATTGAAGTAATTTGAAGACCTGAAAATAGATTTTTGTTCTTCTGATTCAGGATCAATCTGAGCACTCTCCACTATCTGGAGAGACAAGCTGTCATCTTTTGACCTGATCCAGAATGACCCGCCTCCCGGCTCACCTTCATTTCTCACCATACCGCAGACCCTTATAGGCCGATCGAATTTGCTTATGAGGAATGCCTGTTTTTCCTTGACAGATATCACATGTTCATCCCCGGGAGGTTTTATGCAAAGGTCATTTTTCGCAAATTCAATGGCTTCATCAAGCAATTCTTCATCTAAAGGTTCCTTTGTCAGTTCTTTAAGATAGAAAAAAATCTTTTGCTGCATCCGGATAAGACATCCGCCCAAAGCTTTTTTCCATTGAAGGGTTTGATCTTTGAGCCTGCCATGTATTACATTATCGATATTCTTGATAAATATTATATCTCCTTCTATATTGCTCAGGTTTTCTATTAGTGCACCGTGTCCGCCCGGTCTGAATAAAATGGTCCCGTCATTTAGTCTGAACGGCTTATTCTCCAAATCAACTGCTATTGTATTGGTCGCTTTTTCCTGTACTGAAAAACCTGCATCAAACTGAACTCCATAATGCTTTTCATAACGCAGTTTGATCTTTTTTAAAAAACCCTCAAAAGTTTGTTTATGTTCAGGAGAAACAGTAAAATGCAACTGACATATCCCATTTATGTCCCTCACATATTCTGCCGCCTCCACGAGATGCTCTTCAAGTGCCGTTCTGTTTCCATCAGGATATCTATGAAACATGAGCAGTGCTTTTGGCAGTCCGGCATAGCCAAGGCCCTTTTGGCCAAGGAGATAATCAATAATCTCCTTAAAGCTCCCGTCATCCGTCAAGATTTCCGTGTTAAGATCATCCTTCCCCATTATTGACTTAAGATCATCATAAAAGGCAAATTTTCGGATACTATCCATAAACGTCAGGAGATATTGACTATCCTTGTCCCCTTTTTGGGCATTTAATGCCACAGAATCCCTTTGTATCTGAGGATATTGATTGAAAAAACTGAACAGTGTCTTAAACATTCGACTTGCAGCACCAGAGGCAGGAACAAACTTTAAAAGCTCCCTTTCCATACTGTATTCATCAAATATCTTAACTAATTTCTTAAGTTCTTCCTTTGAAACCGACCGAATACCATCACCGATCGTACAGGGTCGATCTAACCTCAGATAAGGTGTCCCCTTTTTCAGCAACTCAATCTGTGAAATTATTTGCTGCTCGGTCATTTTCAATGCACTAATTTGTTTCTTGTCATTATTACTGAGATCAAAATATTCCATTTAACACCCCCGTCTAACCTCCCCAATCCCGGATAAAACCGGATCTTCGACAAAAGGAGGATTATATGGTAACCATGCATCAAACAACAGATAATTATCAAGTTAAATCGTCACTACTTAGGTGGTAAGAGTTTATTCTATGACAATCTTTATCACATCAATTATCCGGGTTATCTCATCTTCGCTAATAGTTAAAGGCGGCTGAATCCTGAGAACATTTCCAAAAACACCGCCGACACCAATCAGAACTCCTTTTTCCCTGAGGGCAGCCCGGATCTTACCGGCTTCGACTGTAGCAGGAATCTTATTCTGCAAATCTTTCACGATCTCAATACCGATCATAAGCCCCTTTCCACGGATATCTCCGATAGCAACCTGCTTAGGGCTAATTTTGTGTAAGGCCTCCTGCAGCATTGCACCTTTTTTTGTGCTTTCCTCTGCCAGATTATTTTTTTCCATAAAACCGATATTGGCCAATGAGGCCGCACAGGACACTGGATTTCCGCCAAATGTAGAGAGATGATCGCCGGGCTCAAAAGAATCAGCAATCTCATCGCGGGCAATAAAACAGCTCAACGGAAATCCGTTGGCAATCCCCTTTGCCATAACCATGATGTCGGGCTCAACATCGTAGTGCTCAACAGCAAACATCCTGCCCGTTCGGCAGAAACCGGATTGAACTTCGTCGACGATAAAAAGGATATCGTGGTGATCTAAAATTTGCCGAATCACCTTGAAGTACTCCGGCGGAGGCGGGATGATTCCGCCTTCACCCATAACCGGCTCGGAAATAAAAAAGGCCACATTCTCTGAGGTGTGATACAGGATGACATCAGACAGGTGCTCTGCGCAAACCATGCCGCACTGTTCAGGATTACCCATTTTAAATGGACAGCGGTAACAGTAGGGAGCGGGTACAAAAGCTACTCCCGGCATGTAGGGGCCGCCGCCCTTTTTACGTCCTGCATTACCGGTGAGACTCAACGTTGCATAAGAGCGCCCGTGAAATGACTTGGTCAGCGCAATGGCTTCGTTTTTACCTGTATACCGTTTGGCCAAGCGTATGGCTCCTTCGATGCCCTCGGCACCACCGCTTCCAAAAAAGCTCTTCTTGAGCCTGCCCGGGGTTATCCGTGCCATCTTTTCCGCCAGATCCGCCACAGGTTTGGAATGATACATATAGGAGCAGCAATGAACAAGTTTGTCCATCTGCTCCTTGGCGGCAGCAATAACCGCCTCGTTGCCATGGCCGGCGTTGGTAACGGAAATCCCTGAAAAACAGTCGATATACGAACTGCCGTCTTCATCATAGCAGGTCGCCCCGCTCGCACTTTGCATGACAACAGGTTCAACAGCAACCAGGAATGCTGTGTTAACATACTCTCGGTACTTTTCTTTTGTGTCCATTTGGATACCTCCTTTTAATTCGGTCAAACGACACCTTGATCTATATTACGGTTCGGACGGATCACGGATTGGAGAGCCGCTGGAGACGGGCATGGTGCTTTTTGGCCAATTGCTTCAGGGCACGTGCCACTTCTGGAAGCGCCTTGATCTTTTTCCCGGCTTCAGTGTAATAGCGTATGGATCTTTCCTCAAGCCGTTTTGAGCCGGCCAGTGCATCGCCCATACTCACCGAATCCGTCACATCATAAGTCTCACAAAAAGGTTGTCGGTTAAAGTCATTAATCGGCTCCAGAATCATTTCCGTGACATTTTCCCTGCGAGTTCGCTGAATGTTCCGGATATTCTTTTTCCCTTCTACAGCGAAATCATCAAACATCTGACTGTGTCCTTCGCAGGCAGGATTGGCGGCCAGAACCATATAAACATCTCGATCCCGGGTCTCCAGTTCCTCGGCAAAATTAAGAATGCTCCCAAAATTAGTAAGCGGCATGTCATGCACTCCTTATAGTTAAGGTAAGCAGCCTAAACTAAACTGCTCGCCATGACTTTTTATACTGATTTAAACCAGCGTTCGATAACTACTTTGGTATCAGTGAAAAATTGAAAAATTTCCTGCCCATGGCCCTTAATATCGCCGAACATTGAGTTGCCGGCACCGCCAAAGGGGAAAAAACTCATAGGGGCTGCAATCCCGATATTCACTCCGATCATGCTCGGCTTGGCACGGTATTTGAATTCACGGGCCGCTGCACCGCTTTCCGTATAAATGCAGGCGGCATTGGCAAAACCTCTGGAATTAACCAGATCAATCACCTCATCCAGATCTTTGGCCCTGACAACACTCACTACAGGGCCGAAAATTTCCTCTTCGGCAATGGTCATCTCAGATGTGACACGGTCAAAAACCGTAGGGCCGATAAAAAAACCATTGGGGTATTTTTCAACTCCGAAATCTCGCCCGTCCAAAATCAGTTCGGCCCCTTCCTCAATGCCCTTTTCGATATAGCCCAACACTCTCTGCTTGTGGTCGGCACTGACCACCGGCCCCATTGCCGTCTGTTCATCAAGACCGTCTCCGACCTTTATGGTCTTTGCCGCAGCAACAAATTTCTCAATGAGTTCATCAGCGATTTCCCCCACCGGCACAAGTATTGAACCGGACAGGCAACGCTGCCCGGTACAACCGAAATACGACGTGATCAGCGATGGCATGCCGGCATCTAAATCCGCATCAGGCATGACCGCAACGATGTTCTTTGCCCCTCCCAGAGACTGCGCCCGTTTCCCCGTTTCGCCACAACGCTTGTAAATGTACCTCGCCGTGGGTGTGGAACCTACAAAAGAAATTCCTTCAATATCCGGATGGTCCAGCATGGCATTAACCACATCTTTGGAGCCATGAACCATATTTACCGTGCCTTCGGGGAACCCGACCTCATCAATGATCTCAAAGATCTTTGTCTGGGTCATGGGAACCTGCTCGGATGGCTTGACGATATAAGTGTTTCCCGTGACGAGTGCATAGGGCAAAAACCACCAGGGAACCATGGCCGGAAAATTATATGGGGCAATGCACCCGAATACCCCAATAGGCTGACGATGTCCGTAACAGTCGATGTCTTTGGCAATATCTTCCAGCGTATAGCCGCACATCAAGGTTGTGACACCGGTTGCGTGTTCCACATTTTCGATCATTCTCCGAACTTCTCCCCGGGCTTCATCAATGGCCTTGCCCTGTTCCGTAGTAAGGGTTCTTGCAATATCCTCAAAGTCTTCTTCAAAAGCTTCCTTGAGACGGAAAAGATAACGCGCGCGGGTCAGTGGCGGTGTCTCCCGCCATTCGACGAAGGCCTCTTTTGCCGCGTTTACAGCCATATCCACAACTTCTTGCGTACCATAGGGCACCTTGGCGATCTTTTCGCCTGTCGCCGGGTTATACACGTTACCGAAGGACGTTGATTTGGATTCAACCCACTCACCGTTAATAAAATTCTGCATAATTTTTAATGCCATAAAATGCCTCCTTTAGGGGTTTTATTGCGATAATCAATATAATAATTTAGTTGTTATGCGCAATAAGCCAATATTTTGCGATTTCTTGTTTATTTTCGTATTTAATATTGTGTTTCGGTTTTAATGTCAAGAAAAAATTGCGCGGAAAACACGATAATAACAATTGACGAATGAATTTGTTGCGAATAAAATTATTCTTAGTAAATATAGTATAATAATTCGTTTTTGATAACATAGTGTCCATCCGGAAATAAGATAGTTTTCGCAAAGTCAAGAAAGATGAGGATATTAACCACCCCGCGTAACTACTCAGGTGGATAGACTGAAGGTAGAAGGCTTTTAGGGACAAATCATGCGCGATCACACAAAACTTAGGGCATTTGAGCTGGCTGACGAGGTAGCAGTATTGGTTTATCGAAACGTTTGGGGTTCTTGCGCAACCATAATGTGGTTTAATTCGAGCGTTGCGAGATGATTAATATACTTCAGCCTTCAGTCTTCAACCTAAATACCTGAGTAGTTACCAGGAAAGATACAACGTAAAGGAATCTATTTATCATGCAAAAGAATATTGACCAGACTGATTGCAATATAATCGAATTACTGCAGCAAGATGGAAGAATTTCGAATACTATGATCGCCAAAAAACTGGGAATTTCGGAAGCAACGGTGAGGGTGCGTTTAACCCGGCTGATTAAGGAACAATATATTCAAATTGTGGCAGTAAGCAACCCGTTAAAGCTTGGGTTTAAAGTTGTTGGCATCCTTAGAATCAGCATTGATATCAAGAAGATAGAAAACATTACAAAGGAGCTGAAGAAACTGAAATCCATATGGTTCATTGTCCATACTACCGGGGGATCGGATATATATACTGAATTTGTTGTCAAATCTCTCGATGAACTTAATGAATTGCTTTTTAAAAAGATCAATAAAATCGACGGTATCACCGGGACGGACACTTCTTTGATCCTGAATTATATTAAGAGACAATATGACTGGGGAACGGCATCGGATTAGCAACAGTGGCACTAAAAGGGAGACGTCTCAATTTTATTTTAAAAGGCTTATTATTCCTTAGATCTCATTACCGCTGTCACTGAAGCCTTGAAAGCCTTCAGCATCTCTTCGATATCTTCCTGACTGTGGGCGGCGGAGAAAAAAGCCAGGTGCATCCAGGGCAGCAGCACATTATTTAACCGGAAATGTAGTTGGAGTTCTCCCAGCGCCTGCTCGTCCTGACCCGGTAAATCCCGCGGGATGACCGGCAGCTCAGCTTTGGCATGAATTTGAAACATTGACCCGATGCCGGTCATGCAGAAAGGGTAGCCGTTGGATGCGGTAAAATCATTAAAACCGCTACGAAGGAATTCGCCTTTGGCCATCATATCACTATATAATTGCTGGTTCTCCTGAAGGTATTTCAACGTAGCCGCACCAGTGGCCAAGGTCATGGGATTACCGCTGAAGGTACCTGCAGCCGAAAACCCGTCATCGGTTTTCTGGGCGATGGCCACCATCTCTTTGGAACACCCGAGGGCACCGACAGGAAGTCCGCCGCCGATTATTTTGCCATAGGTTCCCACATCCGGCAGCACCCCGGTTAACTCCTGACAGCCGCCCAAGGCCAACCGAAACCCGGTAATCACTTCATCGAAATGCAGCAGCACTCCGGCTTTTTGGGTCACTTCCCGCAATTTTTGCAAAAAGGCCTTGTCAACAGTCATCATACCGGTACCGAGAACCGGTTCAATCGCCACCCCCGCCAGTTCATGAGCGTGTTCCTCGATCAGCCGGAATGTATTATCGTTAAAGGGCAGCAGGAGCACTGTGTCCCGGGCACCGTCAGGGATGCCGGCACACCCGGGTGTGAGATGCGGGCGCTCCGCCGGTCCCATGTTGTCCGGATCCAGCGCCACACTCCACTGGGCATAGTCATGCCATCCGTGATAGCAGCCTTCAAACTTGGCAATCATGGGCTTGTTGGTAGCAGCACGCATAAGGCGCCAGGCCAGCATGGTGGACTCGGTCCCCGAGTTGCAGACCATGGCCAATTCAGCGCAGGGTACGCTGTCAATGAACCGTCTCGTAAACTCCACCTCTCTGGTGTGGGACGTACCATAACTCATTCCGAGTTCACACTGCTCATGTACCGCTTTTAACACCGTCTCCGGGCCATGGCCCAGGACATGAACACCAAACGACATGGCACAATCGACATAGCGGTTACCGTCAATATCCCAAACATGGGCGCCTTTACCGCGCTCGATATAAACAGGATAAGGTTCCATTCTGCGGGCCCCGCTTATGAGCCCGCCTGGAAGCAGATCCTTGGATTTATTCCAGAACTCACCCGATTTAGGAGTCCGATCCCTCAGTTGCTGTAATAATGCCTCTTTGCTGTTTTTCATTAAAAAAACCTCTTTTAAATATGCTAATTCTTTGAAAAATTGTCATCCACCGGCAATCGGTTGAAAAACACGCACGCAGTCCCGATCTGCGGGTTTTGTATCCGCTTTCACCGGCATGCCACCCACCGAAACCAGGCCGAATTTAGACCGGGGGATTTTCAGATAATCAACGAGATCTCCAACACTCGATCCATCCACTAAGTCAACCTTGAAATCGTGGGCGGGAAAATCTTTACGCAAGGTCCCGAATAAGGTGTTTCAGAGGATCCCATTCATTCCATGAATTAACTCTCGTTTTTCCTTTTGTTTGCACCATATTGATCTCTTTTACTATTTTCCGAAAATAATCAATGAGCCTAAGGAGGCTGTCTTGATTTACCCCTGGAAAAGGCGGCTTCACTTATATCCTTACGAGTTAAACATGTCTAAAGTGATCCAAAGTTTACCCCGTTAAACACGAAATCCTATTTATCTGGGGTGTCTAAAGTTATAGAATCGCTTCGCTCTCCTGATTTTATATGATTTGCAGAATTCCTTAACTTTAGCTCATTTTCAACTTTAGTTCACTTTAAACTTTTACAGAGATTCTTCAGGCAAAGCCGATTCACTCTGGCCATGCCCAATGGCTTTCGAAAACAGGGTAATTCATTCCAATTCCATGGTCAACCAAAGGAGGTGTTTTCACACCCATTACACAACAATTTCCGAAAGAAAATAGGCTGTGATACTGAAAAAATGGTTCGCCAAAGAATATGAAGATCGATGGCTGGTTTGCGCTACTGCCCTGAATCAAAGGAGACTAAATATTTCTTGAGCAATGCACTCTAACATATTTCCCTTGATGAGATAAGCCGCGTCTGCATCCTGCGTTGGCCCATTGAACAATGATTCAAAGAAGGAAAAAATGAAGTCGGTATGGACCATTATAAACACCGATCACCCACCACGCCGAGAGAGACGTGGTTTGATGAAGCCCCCTCAAAGGGGCCTATTTCTCAAACTCTTTTTCCTTAGCACACACTCGTAATAATCGGGCAACTTTTTAACCCGGCGAAAATAGTCACGGTAGGAATGCCGGTTACCCGGCACCCCCGCACTTCCCGTCATGCCGGACTTGATCCAGCATCCAGAGATTTGCTGCCACCTTCCTGGATTCCGGCCTACGCCGGAATGACGACAGAGAGGTATTTAACTGCCGAAACGGTCAAACCTTTGAGGGTCGCACGGGCATAGCCTGTGGTTTAATGAGGGCAATTATTCCACAGCTTTTTTAGCAGCATATACGCCTTTATCTGCATTTTTTATTAACTCTTCAAAGCTCTTCATGTCAGGCAATCGAAGCGCAACACCGATGTCAAATATGATTCCCCGGAATACATCCTATAAATAAGGGTTTGAAATCAAGTGCCTGCTGTTTCAGCAAGGTTAAGTCAGAAGATATGGTTTGGTCTCAAATTTTTCGCCAGTATTGTTCTATTTTTTCAAGGGGGAGACCTTTTGTTTCAGGGAGATATCTCCAGCAAAGAACTCCTCCAACAACTCCGGTAAATGCGAACATCCAGAAGGTCATTGGGTATCCCAGAATGTTCAGCATTGTGGGAAACCCCAATGTGAAGATGAATGTGAACAAGCTGTTGGCTGCGTATACAATTCCCAGTGCTATTCCTCGCACACGCTGGGGATAAATTTCAGATATGATTACTCCGCTTACCGGACCAAGGCTTACAGCGAAGGCTCCGACAAATATGCATAGGCACCCTATCAATACCCCTCCGGACCAGCTTCCGAGAGATTCGGACAGAGACAGACTCAATCCGGCAAACCCCAAGGCTATAGCCATAACCAACATTCCCCACAAAAGTAGAGATCTTCGTCCAATGCGATCTACTGCCCCCATAGAAACTGCAGTCATAGCCAAATTTACTACTCCGAGACCGAACGTTGCCATGAGTGATGCTGTATTTGATGCAAACCCCGCACCTTTGAATATAGTGGGGGCGTAAAAAACCATGGCATCAAACCCGGTAAAAACACTCAAATACATCACTAACAAGCCCAGCAGCATCGGTTTAAGAAGCCAAGGTTTGATCAAGTCTGTCCATTGTCCATTGGCAGGGGCATCTCCTTCTCCTTTTAATTTCTTCATTGCTGCGGTGGTATCTTTCACTCCCATCCGTCGCATCATTCGGGCGCAAGCTCCGGTTGCACCATGACTGAGTAGCCATCTAGGAGATTCGGGCAGAAAAAGCATGCAGCAGCCATAGACAGCAGCCGGGAAAGCCATCACAGCAAACATATACCGCCAACCATAGGCTGACGATTCAAAATACACCGCAGCGAGGTATGACAGCAGCAGGCCCAGGCACAGACATAATTGGTTCAAGGTTAGAAGTTTACCTCGAATTTTGGATGGTGCGATTTCAGAAAGGTACATGGAATTAGCCACAGCTGTGATACCCATAGTCAGACCTATAAGGAATCTGGCGATTATGAGTTCCATCAGGGATCCTGACAGGGCACAGCCAAATGCTCCCGCAATATAGAGTGCAGATGTTGACAGAAGCAGGTAGCGCCGGCCGAAAATATCCGTTGCTTTACCTGCAGCCAGTTGACCGAACAGGAGTCCTGCACTGACCGAACTGACTAGCATCCCTTGATCTATAGCAGAAAGATTCCATTCTGGAGTAATAAGCACAAGAACACCGGAAATGACGCCAATATTTAGTCCGATTAGCAAACCTCCGATTGTTGCTACTATGGCTATTGTATAATAAATAAAGTTACTTCTCTGTCTGGGCTTTGGGCGGGTGAGCAGTCGATTCTGAATAGTTTCCAGAGATAGACCTATTGTTTCAAAATAATCCCCTCGTAAGAAAAGCAAACCGAAAATGGCCATGACAAAGAATACCCAATACAAAGCTGAGTTATGCAGTATATTAACAGCAATAATTCCTTCGGAGGTGACAATGATTGCGAAAAGCCAATGCGCAGCTACAGGAATACTCATGGCAAGACCGCGAATGTTTAATGGGTATATTTCGGAGATTATGACCCATACAAGCGGTCCCCATGTGCAGGAGAAAATGGCAATGTAAGCAAGCAGGCTGATTGCGCTTAACTGGTATGTCCACAAGGCGGTTGCCTTCCATTGGGGTGCCAAGGCAAGAATAATCAGACAGCAGCCCATTCCCAGCAACCCGACCTGAAGTAATCGCTTGCGTTTTATCCGGTTTACGAGGAACATGGATACAAAGGTCATACCCAG
>Ga0233412_10001878_pt1 | contig 10559 bp, 9 predicted proteins | sample Na_anoxic_4_MG_FD_180667 | JGI IMG/M metagenome (GOLD analysis project Ga0233412, IMG submission 180667) | Seawater microbial communities from Saanich Inlet, British Columbia, Canada - Na_anoxic_4_MG | ecosystem: Environmental > Aquatic > Marine > Inlet | place: Canada: British Columbia... | reverse complement strand
TTTTGAGAAATATAGATATTTAAATCTTCTCCACCGTAAATATTTGAATTAATTGCATCCACAATAGACCCTAATTCTGTAATAACCGTAGAAGCTGCACCAATTGCTGCACTTCCTGCAATTTTAGAACCACCTGTGTGAGCAGCGTCTGCATCAAGTAGTGTAGTTAATCCATCAAACTGTCCGTTCGTTGCTGTTGTTCCTTCCCAGATAGAAGTTTCAGTTCTTTGTGCTACTTTAGAAGCAACGTGAGAAATTAAGAAATCAGAAAATGAAGGAGGTAAACTGTCAAATGCAGAATATCCCATAGAGATAGCATCCCAATCATTTTGGAAATCTTTCTTACATAGTTGTAAGTTTACTTGCTGAAATTCAGGTTGTAAAACTCTTTCTGTAAGTGTGATAGTAGAAGTTGGGTCAAAGTCACATCCTGCATCTTTTACGATGTCATCAGTTGCTACTTTTTTGATTACTTCTTTAAACTTTACGTTTGGTTTAACGGTAATTCCACCGTTTTCAATAGTTGAACCACTTAATAAAGCAGCAGAGATATATTGTCCTGCTGATTCTCCTGCATAAGTAGTCGTGATACTTGTTGTAGTTGCCATAATTTAAATTTATTTTTTAATGTTTGCTATTTTTTGTAATACTCTATCCGCAGTAGTCATACTTCTTTTTTGTGCGTATAGATTTAAGTTTGGTTTAGATTCTGCTTCAGGGTTGTGAGTAATTTTCTCTACTGTTGTTTCAGCAGATAATTCTTCTTCTGATGCGTAAACCGTTTTAGTTGTTGTTTCTTCTGATTTAATAGTATTTTCTACTACTTCTTCGCTCATTTCTTCTTTAGGTTCAATCATTGCTTTGATTTCGTCAATCATTGCCTTAATTTCAGAAAGTTCTGCTTTAGTAGCATATTCCATTTCTTCCTTTTCTTCTTCTGCTTCAACTTCTTCTTCCGCAGGTTCTTCTACTGCACCAACAGATGCAATAATTCCTTCTTCTTCTACTACTAAAGTTTCTCCATCTTCAAGTTTGTACTCTCCAATAGGTAATGCTACCTTTTCATCTTCTGTTATAATGAATACGTCACTTCCTGCTTCAAAAGATTCGCTTTCAATAACAGTACCGTTTTCTAAAGTAGCTTGTGCTAATTTAACCTCTTTGGATAATTCTACCCCAACAAGTTCTTTTACTTTGTTTAACATATCTGTTGCTTTCATATAATATTACAATAAATTAATATTTAGTTTGTTATATTTTCAATTTGCTGCTTCACACTCTACGCAATCATCATAAATAATAGATGCTGAATTTATATGTATTCCTTCTGAATGGTGTGTTGAAGTAATTGTATAACATTCATTGTGATTGTTTTCTAAACTTAAATAGTAAGTTTTGCCTACTGTTAAAGTAGTATTGTGAATATGAACGTGGTGAGTATGACCATTGCTACAAGCTGTAATCAAATAACCATTCCAAACACCTGTCATAGATTCGCCTGTAATGTTTCCAATACCTTGTGCTTGATAACTACCATTACAACACTTTCGTGAGTAAGTACCATCTTTGCACATACACGCTCTTTTATCGTTTTGTGGACTAGGATTTCTTTCTCTATATTTACTCATTTTCTAAACTTTTTAATTTAGATTCAGCCCAAGATTTAGCACTTTTTCCACCCCATAACAAATAAGATATATAACCACAAGACTCTGTATCACCCTTATCGTAATATACCTCCGCTCTTGATAAATAACTAAACATTCTTTTTATAGTTGTTTTACTAATAGGTTCTTTATTTGCTAACTGTTGTGCTCTTACTTTTCCAACTTGTGTAGCACATTTATTGTTTACTTTTTCGTTAAGTTCAATACCACGTTTTGCATTATTTGAAACACTATTAGGATAATCTGAATATGATTCTAATTGTTCTTCTTGTAGAAGTTCTTTTAGTTCCTCTAATAAATATTCATCTTCTATTTCAGATAGATTATTAGGTTCGTTTGGTCTTTCTAGTTTGTCAGCAAAATAACCCTCTATTGAAAAGCCTTTTACTTCACCTGCTTTTACTTTTCTCCAAACATCATCATTGTTAACCTTCATAGATACCATCCAAGTTCCCATAGGTACGTTTAAATCGTACATTCTACTTTTATCCTGTTCTGATTCCACTATCCAACTTTCAACGGCTGTAAGCCCCTTTAATTCTAATTGATGTTCTAGAGTTGTGTTGTTTTGGTTACCTTTTATAAAGAATAATTCCGATGCTTTACGAACCGTATCTTTAGAAAAATAAATATAATACTCTTGTTCTCCGCTAGTTCTGTAAATTGGTTTATTAGGTATTAAAGCTGCACCCATTAAAATACGCTTTTCCTTATCAACCTCTGCAAGTTTAAACTCTTGGTTCTTTAATGCTATAAAGTCTGATTCAATAGCAGGGTTTTCTACTACGCTAATAGCTTCAATTCCTGATACTTCATCTGTTTCATCTATAAAAAGTTCTATTATATCCATATTTAAACAATAATAATTAGTTTATTTTGTTATTTATTAACCTATTGAAGCCCCTTCTATAATGTTTCTATCTAATGCTTGAGCATTTGTTACATCATTACTTACTACAAATGCTTTTATTGGCTTATCTTCTTTTTCACCTATTGCTTGTGCTAATTGGTTTTCAGGTGCTGCTCCTACTACGTTAAAACTTGGTGCTTGGGGTACTGAAGGTGTTGAACCACCACCACCTGATACAGCAGGACCAATAGAAGTTATCTTTTTAACGTTTGCAATACCTGCTGCTACCGCTGCTGCTGCTGCTATTCCACCCAATACAGGACCAACTACTGGAATACCTGATAATGATGCAAAAGCTGAAGTAGCACCTTTATAGGTTTCTATTGTTGTTTGTGCTATTGCTGCTGCCTTACCTGCTTTACTTTCTTCTCCAAAAATTGTAGCTAAATCGCCCATAGCATTTGAAGCTAAATCTAATTTATTTGCAGTAGTTAGTTTTGTTAGCTTTTCTTCTTCTTCCGCGTAATGGTCTCTTATCTTTTGTTTTTCTGCTTCTGTTGCTTCTAGTAACTCAAGTTCTGCTAAGGCATTATCCCTATCACGTTGTAACTTTTCAACCGCAGTTAGTATTTCAAAGTTAGTTAATTCATCAATTTTAGCTATTCGCTCATCTTCTGTCTCAATAGCTTCTTTTTGTAATTCTAATGCTTCTTTATCAAGTGATATTTTATTAATTAATTGTTCTGACCTAAAGCCTTCTATTTGTGCAAGTACTGCTTCACGTTCATTCTGTGCTTCTAATAAAGCTATATAGTTTTCTTGACTTGAATTTTTATCGTATTGGGCTTGTGCTGATTTTATTTGTAAATCAACGTTTTCAAGCATTTTCTCGCTTTGTTCATCAAGTATTCTACCAAGTTCTGTATTAGCTGCAATACGCTCTTCCATTGTCTTGGTCTCATCATCTCTTATTTGTCTTTGTTGTTCGGCTTGTCTATCGTACTTCTCAATAAGACCTTGATTTACAACCGCTGCTACTTCTGCTGATTTTTCTAATTCTACATTTGCTTTTGCGGTTTCATAAGCGGCAGTAATACTAATTTCTTTAATACTATCAACAGCAGCACCAAAGTTTTCTACTATTGCTTTACCTGAATCAATAACACCTTCTCCAATTTCTAAAGCTGCATATTTTGCTTCTATTATACCTAAAGTTAATTCTGCAATACGTTCTTTACTTCCTCCTGTAAATTGTAAAAATGCTTTTTGTGCTGACATTATAGCAATTGATATTCCTTCAAAAGCTAATTTAAATGGGGCTAAACCTATATTTAAAACATTTGTAAGAACTTTGCCTAAAGCATTAAATTCTCCATTTCCTTTTACTACTGCATTTACTACTTGATTAAAAACAAGTGATATGGTTTCCATTACAGTTGCAAACGTATCTGCAACCTTTTGATTAGCCATAAAAGTTTCCTTTAAAATGTCAAAGGCTTTTATAACTATACCCAATCCTAAAGCACCTTTAAAAAGATTGCTTATTCCTTTTAAAACTTTGTTTGTTTTTTTTCCTTGTGTAGTTACATTGTTTAAACCTGTTTTTACATCATTAACACCATCAGCAATATCTGATAAATCTTTTTTTGTTTTACCTGTTTTTAGTTCAAACTCCGCTTGTATTTTTTTCATAGTTCTTTTCTAAATTGTTGGTAGGCTTCTTTAATTGATTCAGGATATTTGTTTTTTCCTAAAGCAATATCTATATACTGTCCTGTCCATTTTTCGTTTCTTGCAAATTCTAATAAATCTAAAATATTCTGTATCATAATGTAGATGTTGTAGTTGCTTGTTTTATATCACTTAAAACTGATGTAACCGTGTATTGTGTATCTGTATTTGTAAACACATAGAATCTGTAAAATATTGTCTGATTTGCAGATAGAGATGTAATACCTGCTTGAACAGATGCAGGGTTAACTCTTTTATTTAATTGAGTTGTATCAAATTTAATTTCTGTTACTCCTGCTGTTGCTCTTATAACTGTTATATCATCTGGAATAATGTCGCTCTGTGTTGTTGAGTAAAAAAATCCGTATTGGTCTAATTGTTTTACTCTTCCAAGTGTTCCAAGTTCGTTAATTGTAGCACTTAAAATCATTGTGTTATTAGTTATTACAGTAGGGCTATTTATAGTTACTGTAGCTTTTGTAACAGGTAGTGTTGTACTATGGTCATCAACTAAAGGTTTATTTCCTGTATCTAGTAAAGTTGGTATTACTTCAGTTGTAGATTTTATTTCTAACCCTTCAAAATTACAGTCTGCATCTGCTGTTATAATTGTGTTATCAGCAAAGTAAACAGTACTATCTGCTGTAATACAAACAGAGTTAGGTGCAAACTTATCTGGTACAATAGGTGATATATCTATTGCTTCTCCTGCTGTTGGTTTTACATTTATTAATTCTAATCTTGATTGGTTAGTTTCAAAGTTTGTATTTATCTTATTTATCTTATATAAGTTTTCAAATATTCTAACCTTGTCTGCTAAACTTAAATCAAGTGTTATAGAAATAGGTAAGTATGCTTTTACTGTTGTTAACCTTCTTTGTGCATCAAATATTTCTTTAATATAGTTTATATAGTATTCTGCAAATAGTGTTTTTTTAAATGGTGTACCTAAATACTCATTTGGTTCTGCACTAAAGTTTAAGTTTTTAGAATCTGTCAACCTTACAGAATTACTTGGTATAAATACATCTGTTTGTTGTGATTTACTACCATCTGAATTTAAAACACCAATATCTTGTGTAGATAAAATAGGGTAAAATAATAATGGCTTACCTAAATTTGGTTCTTGTTTTATATCTGCACTCCACCCCCATACTAAATCTTTAAAGCTACCACCGTTTACATCTTTTAATCTTTCGTATTTAAAGTGTTCTAATGGTATGCTTACTTTATATGTTTCTCCTTCTATCTTATCTAAATCTTCTGCTGTGTAGTTTTCAGCACCCCACTTTCTATTAAATAACTCATCGTGGTTTTTAGCAAAGAAGTTATCTAAACCTTCATAACTAAAATCTACTTGTTTAAATGGTAATACTGTATCTACTGAAGATTCTGATTTATCTATAAATTCTGTTATATCCCAAATGGTTGTACTACTAGAATAAAAGCTATCAAGTGTTTTAACCTCAACAATACCATCTCTATTTTGAAAACTTGTAAGGTTAAACATCTTAAACAAAGAAGTAAGAAAATCTAAAACCTTAATATCTGGTAATTGGTTTGTTGCTCTTAATTGTACATCTGACAATACAGAAGCAGTACCACTAAAGTGTGCATTTCTATAACCACCACCTATATTTTTTTTTCTTCTTACATCAAAATCTATAGCGTATGTTGATGCTGTACCTGTATCTACTGCAAAAGTATATGTACCTGCATCTATATTTAAATCTCTTATTTCATATCTACCAGAAGTTGCATCTCTTGTTACATCTTTATATTCTTCAAATACAATTCCATCTTTATAAATAATAAATGAAAATGCACTTGATATACTAGGATATATACTTATATCTAATATTCTTTGTGCTTTTGCTTCTTTTCCTGTTTGGTCTGCTTGTGGTGTTGTAAAATAATTATCATATAAATCAATAACCGCACCGCTTGAATCAGATTGACTTAAAATAAAATCACCTACAGGACTTTCATTGCCCTCATCTTCAAACAACCCACCTGTTTTATTATGTAACCATAAATACAAATTGTAAAAAGGTTCGTTTGTTTCACTAAAAAAATCTGTACTGAAAGTAATTCCGTATCTATGTTCTATTGCTTTTATTATAGGGTAAACTCTTAATGCAGGTTTTAATTGTGATAGTTGTAAACCTGTATCTGTTGTACTTGCTTCATAAGCAATATTGTTTTGTTTATCTGAATTGTTGTTTGCAGTTGCAAAAGCTGAATCGTATATAAGTCTTTTACTATGGCTTATTAATGGGAATAGTATTGCATCAGGATATGTTGTACCATCAGCAGTTACATCTAAACCATTTTTTAAATAGGCTTTTATGTTTGTATCGTTGTATGTAAAATTAAAAGAATCTTTTAGTAACGGTAATGACTTTAGTTTATCATCTCCCATTATATCTTTTAGGTTTACACCATTACCAAAGAAAGTTAGTTTGTATGTATGTGCTTTGTTATCTTTTCTTGTTGCACCTTCAAATTTTACTTTACCTTCTTTAAACAACTCATAGTTAAGATATAGTTGTGCTGTTTTCTTTTTCCTAGCATCAAAAGCTGAATCACCTACAATATGATAATTATAAAAATGTCCAAATATTTTATTGTTTGCTCTACTTGCAGGTACTGAAAAAGTTCTTGAAAAATCAGTAAACACCTTTTCAATATCTTTTACATCTTGCAAAGATTGTGTTAAGTTTACTGATTCATCTTTAAATAAATCAACTTCTTGACCTTCTATATATAGTTGTAAGTTTAACATTAACGTACATTGTTTATCTTGTTAAATGCAAATTCAAAATCTATTGTGTAGTTTGCAAGTTTATCGTTTAAGCTAGTTTTAAGTGTTAATGATTTACTTTTAGGTATTATAGGTAATGTATCACTACCGTATCTTATCCAAACGTTTTCTGATAAAAACAATTCTTCTATAGATGAGTTACTATCTTCATTTATAAAACCTGTATTAAGGGATATACTTTTTGTTGCGTTTGAATTATATCTTTCTTGCTGCCCTGCATACTTGTTGTAAGTTGCTGTACTGTTATCTATAGTATTGCGTTTAAACGTTTCATCTGTTACATTAAATGATTCTGTTGTTTTCTTAAAGAAGTACAAATCTTGAAATGCACCGTACTTATTTGTAAAGGTTACTTTGTATGGTGTATACTTTGGTTCGCATATATTATTTACTGTTATAGTTTTTAATAGTGTTGTATCATCCGTATCATATACTTTAATACTAGAACTATTAGCAGGAATAGTAATGTATTGTATCTTTTGATTTGAATTGTTGTTGTCGGTTATTTGCGTATCTACGTTATCAATAGTAACTTTACCTACACCCTCTGCGTATATTGGTAGTTTTCCTGCTGTGTTTTCTGGTAAGTAAATACTATTAGCGGTCATTAAAGCATTTCTTGATAATTCAGGACTTGCTCCATCTTCAAAATAACCATACCCATCTGTTGCTAAATATGTATTTGTAATTGGTGAGCCATAAGTAAATACGTTATTGTTTTCATCTAACAAAGTAGCTATTGTTGTAACCCAAATAGTTTTAGATAAATAATCATCATTAAATGTTAGATATAAATAATCCCTAACAAGTTCTGCTATTTCAAATACTACATTTGTATCTTCTCCTATTAAAGAATTTTGTAATGTATATTTTAAATCACTACTTGTATAAGAACCAGAAGTGCCTTCGTAAACGTAAACTTGTAATTGTACTGTCTTTAGTGCCATATTAAGCTATTTTAGTAAATGTTTTAAATGCATAATTAACAAACCAAACTTCCGTTATCATTCCTGCGCTATTAATACCTACCCAATAATCCGCACCAACTTTGCTTGGGTTTGTATTATTTGAAAAAGTATTTCGTAAATCTTTAACCTTACTTATTCTACGATATGAAATTCCTACTTTATTTATAGATGGGTTTTCTTGACCTAAAAATTGTAAAGGGAAAGAACTTGTTATTAAACCTCTAAAAATAAACGTATTTATATTATTTTCTGCAACTGAATCTGTAAGCCTTATTGCATCAGATGTTGGTGTTAACGTAGTAAAACTATTGTATCCATTAAATTCTAACCTTCCTTCTAAAGTACTTGCATTGTTTCCATTTCTTCTAAAACTTGTTGTTCCACTTGGATAAGCTGCATCTATTTGTGCGTATGTCATATATCCATAAAAAATACCACCTGCATACCATTGTTCATTTCCTGCTGTTGGTGTTAAGCCTGATTGTGTCATTGTAACATCACAAGTAATATCTGAACCACCACTATTAGAATATCCACTTGCAGGGGGTGTAATTGAGTAAGTAACTGTTCTTGATGTATCACTTGTTACTGAATCAAAACCAATAGGTGAAAAACCTGTTATAGTTCCTTTGTTTGCTAAACCTTTTGAAATAGAACCAAAAGATGTTATTGATTGATTTGTTAAAGATGCAATACTACAAGTAAACGTAGGTAGAGAAGCTGTAGGTTGTGAAAATGTTTTTGAAACTTCTACTGTTGAACCTGTGTTAGAATATCCTGCTGGAACAGTTATATCAAAAAACAAAGTTACATTTCTATTGCTTCCTGTTGTGTTTGCTGGATAGCTTGTTATTGTACTACCTCCACTTGTATCTTTTATTGCAGTTATAGTTCCGTTTACACTTGGGTTTACAATTACTCCTGCTTGTGATATTGAACCACCTGATAAATAAGCATCTGATGAGGTATAGGCTTCTGCTGCTATTGTTGTTACTTGTATTGTTTGTGTTGCTTTACAATGCGTTAAATCGCCGTCTGTGGCTTCAACAAGTAATTTTTTATTTGTACCTGCTTTCCTAACTGATATAATTGTTAAAGTATCTCCTGAAACTGATGTTATAAAATGTTCTAAATTATTATTTGTAATTAAATAACCTGATACAGTTCCACCTGTAAAATAAGAAGATAGGTTTATGTTTACTGAATTACCACCTGTATTTAATGATTGATTAGGAATTAATCCATTGTTTGTTATTCCACCTGTACAAGATGTTGCAGGTTGTGTTGCTGTTGCATTACAATTTATTGTATCATCCCCTGCATTACCAAAGTTAGGTGGTATGCTTAAAGTAAATGTTATTGTTCTACTTGTGTCTGTTCCTACTGCTGCAAACTTACCATCTGCAAAATCTCCTGCTGTTGAGGTGTAAGAAATTATTTCACCATAAACAGAAGTTGGTAGTGTTACATTTCCAAACTCATCTACTGATAAATTTTGTAAGTTAATAGTTGCACAATCTAATGCTACTGCTGGTAAAGCAGGTTCTCCATACTTTAAATAAAACGGACTTCTTACATTTATTTTTGTACTCATCTTAATCTATCTTCTTTAAGTGTAAAGGCTAAGAAATCTTCTACGTCTAAGCCAAAACTATTTATTAGTTCATCAGGTAGTTTTTTAAATCCTTGTTCAAATGGTTTTGTAAAAAACAAAGAAGGTTTGATACCTTTTCTATATATGCTTCTTGCTATTAAAAACCCTATTGTATTATAGTTACCTTTTTTAAACTTTCCTTTTTCATCTCTTAGCCTTATGTTTCTACTTTGCGCCCATTGTGCTAATGGTTTAATAGGTGGCATTTTAGACTTATAACTATAAGGTGTATTATATTTCTTTTCAGTTCCACTTACTCCTTTGTCTTGGAATATACCATAATCTTCCATTTCAAACTCCACAGCAATAGAATTAGGCATCACCTTTATATTACCCTTTAAACTATTATAAAGTTCCTTAGAAACGTTCTTATTGCTTTTAGACAACCTTGACCGTGATTGTTGTATAACAAACTTTTTAAACGCCTCTAAAGCTGCTTGTGTTTTTGTTAGTCGCATATTGTCATATCGTTTTGTATTACCACATCAAAAGTTGCTGCCCATCCTGCTAATTTGTTTTCAAATCTATCTACAAATGGCTCACAACTTACATCTCCTTGTACTTGGTACAATTCAGTATATAAGTCACCACGTTGTAATATGTTAATGATTCTAGTAAGTAAAGCTAATTGAGTATTTAGTACATCTTGTTCGTTGTCGTTTCCTACAAAGATATCAGTAGTTTCTGCTTTGCTTATGTCTACAATATCCATAGCTAGTATAGATACGTTAAAAGTAATTGTTTTACTTCCTACTGTTGTATTGTTTACTATTATATGAGATAATGGAAATATAGTTTGCTTATTTAAATCTACATCATCTAAACTACCAAACGTAACTGTATTTACAAATGGTTCTGCAATTAA
>Ga0233412_10001877_pt1 | contig 10561 bp, 9 predicted proteins | sample Na_anoxic_4_MG_FD_180667 | JGI IMG/M metagenome (GOLD analysis project Ga0233412, IMG submission 180667) | Seawater microbial communities from Saanich Inlet, British Columbia, Canada - Na_anoxic_4_MG | ecosystem: Environmental > Aquatic > Marine > Inlet | place: Canada: British Columbia... | reverse complement strand
GAGCATATATCAGAAAGTTAAGAGCTTCTTCTTCGACAAACAGACGTATTCGCTCAGGGTTATTCATTGCTTGATTGATCACATTGCGCAAGTTGGTATACATCTGTCTTTCTTCTGCAGCATTCTGTGCAGTGGTAGGGTCTTCCGCATAACCCTCTAAAGCTCTAAGTGCAAGGTATGCATTTACTGCATTAACTCCTGCATTTGAAATGTTATTTAGCATTTGTCGTGCAATGTTTTGATTGTTACGAATACTTTGTAAGTCCACAGTTGTAGACATTCCTCTCATGTCCACATTTCGACTAAACGTGTCTCTGTTTCGTGAGGTACTTCTAGATTGAGAAGCAGGTCGTCTAGCACGAAGTTGGTTTGAGTGTTTGCCGCTCTGTTCTTGTGGGATTAAACTTTGTCCTCGACGAGAACCCGAAGTTTGACTTGAGGATTTTGAAACTCCACGAGAAGAACCTCCAGAGTATTGTGGTCCAGCACTTTGACCGTCCATGCCACGAGCATACTCAATGAGTTCTGGTTGGCGAGCAGTATTTCTGCCACTAAATCGACTATCTGCTTGTCTTCTCTGAGAACTTGAAGTTTGTGCAGGTCGTCTAGCACGAAGTTGGTTTGACTGTTTGCCACTTTGTTCCTGCGGAATTAAACTTTGTCCTCGACGAGAACCCGAAGTTTGGTTTGAAGACTTTGAGACTCCACGAGAAGACCCTGAGCCTGTATGGAATTGTGGTCCTACACTTTGTCCATCCATACCACGAGCATATTCGATAAACTCTACTTGTTGGGGATCTTGTCGTGAGAATGCAGGATTTGATCGGACAGCCTGTACGAAGTTATTATTGGATGCGTTGCCCGACACGATGTAGGGAGAGTCCCCATCGACTGCGGAGACTTGAATTTGTCGACCATCGCTGAGTGTGAGAGTGTCAACAGTACCTGAGTTAGAAGGGATATATTCGCCAAACATAGTTTAGTCCTTTGTGGATTTGTTTATACACTTAAGGTATCACACTCAATTTAGAGACTGCAAAAGAATATAGCAATGCTAAGTACCTATAAAGTATAACTAAAAAAAAGTGCAAAAAAGTACTTGCAAGTCACCTAAACGGTGCTTAGATTAACATCACCACTTTGGTAAAGAACTGTACTCGAAAGGAGTAAGTCCATTGTAAGAAGTCCGTAAAGAAGTCCGTAAAGAAGTCCGTAAACATTTTAATTATTATAAGTCCGTAAACAAAACAAACTAAGGAAAAAGAACCATGATGGATTCTAACTATTTCGCTAATTTAATCGCAGCAGCTCCAATGCAAACAAGTTCTCGTTACTTTGGGCCTGGTATTCATCTTGTTGAAATCGACAATTGCAAGATCTTCTCAAATCGTCAACGTCGGCCTCGTGCAGCAGTGGAGTGTTCAGTCATTGACTCGAACAATGAAGAGTTTCCCCAAACAACACAAGTTTCTTGGATTGTTTCACTTGATTCTGACAATGGACCTTCTGAACTGAAATCGTTCATCGCAGGTGTGACAGGTTGTCAGCCATCAGAAGTTACGAATGATGTGTTCCTCAACTTCTTCATTAATGCAGATGACCCGAGTTCTGTGGGTAAGCAGAGTATTGGGATTGGTTTGCAAGCCATTGTAAATGCATATGAGAAGCCAACGAAGAGTGGTGGTATCTTCACTAAGGTTTCTTGGAAGAAATTCGACACAGAAAAAGACACTCGACCAGACTTTGCTTCAATGCCTAGAGCGGGATCAAGTCATCAAGTAAATGTTTCAGAAACTGAGAATAAAACCCTTGACACTGATCCCATTCCTTTCTAAGATACTGATTAACTGATTCGCTCAGTTACCTTTCCATGATTTTGAGCAGGGGGGTAGGTAGTTTGGATTAACAGTCTGAGTTACTTACCCCCTTAATCAAAAGCAGGGCATAGAAAAACACAAGTCGGTTAACGGAAAGTTAAAATGACAAAAACATATATTGATTTAAAGGCACAAGGTACTCCAGACTTATATCCTTCTCGCAAGTATAAGAAGAAGTCTAAGCCAAAAGTGTACAGTACACCTAAAGACATGTCTTCATTTGTTTGGGAAGTACAAGATTCTACGACAGGAGCAAAAAGTGCTTTTCTTCAGTTAAAGAAAAAAATGCAACTTGAAGAAGTCTCAAAAGATGTAGTCGATCTTATAAACAGTAAGGCATATTCAATATTGACACCTCAACTACAAGGTAGTCTTGACAATGCAGTTGAAACATTTAAGACTTCTAATATAGAGAGGGTTGCACGTAGGAGTATTTACTGTCTTCTTTTAGAGCCTACAGTTTATGTTTTCTTTTGGCGAAAAAGCAAATAGCCTACGACACCAACACCAAAAACAGTCGGAAAGGATTGTCTACTTATGATTGGTTTTGACTTAGAAACCTATCCTATTGGACCTAAGCGATCACCTAAAGTGATTGTTGGTGCAATGAACATTCTTAAAACAGAAGCGAAGCTCTTTAATGTAAAGCAGTGGTCTACACTTGTGAAGGAGCTTCCTGACAGTGAACGAGAGATTTACTTTTTTTGGGCAGACAGGCTAGACCTTTTTGTTTCGTTATGTGAGCAATGTGAGGGTCCTGTTGTGGCACATAATGGTGCTTATGATTGGTCGTGTATTTCAGCCATGAATCCAGAGTACATAGGTCGAATTTACAAGATGTTCCGTAGCCGTAAATTAGAGTGTACTTACATTCGGACATTGGTTGCTTTGAACAGCCAAGGAGAGTTGAAGACAACAGCGAGTCGTAAATACCAACTTGAGCATGGTAAGTATGGTGCGACTTCGCTTGTGGGTACGTGCCACAGCTTTTGTAATTTGGATTTGAGTGAAGTGAAAGATCACGATATCCAAGTGACATACTATAAAGTGGAGAACATCAGAAATGTTTTTGATTGGCCAAAAGCGTATCGAGAGTATTTGATTCAAGATGTCGAGTATTTGCCTTCACTTTTCTATGCGCAAGCAAATGAAAAGGTGTCTAAGGTAATTATACGTCAGTCTAAAAAAGTAGTAAATATCTTCGATGAAGCACCAAGGCGTGCTTGTTTCCATTATGCTTTAACTTTAGCTTCTGCTTGGGGGATGCAAGTAGATCCTATGCGAGTTGCAAAGTTAAGAAATGATGCAGAGTCTGAGGTTCAAGAGGTTGCAGAATTGATGGTAGCTACAGGCTTTGCAGTAGAGCTAGAGGGTAAGGCACGAGAAAGAGCAGTGCAGCGGGGTAAACTAGCAGTGAAGCTTGTGAATGACAAGGTTCGACAAGCAGTGAAAGAGGGGTATGAATCACAGAATAAAGAAGTGCCAGTAACCAAGAAAGGTACAATTAGTGTGAGTCGTTCTCACTTAATGGAATCTGGGCATACTGTCTTGCAAAAGTGGGCGAAGGTTGGGGACAAGAGGACAATTTGGTCTACATTTATACCTGCCTTAGAAAAGAGTTTCAGCAATAATGGAGTGGTTAACACACAGTTTTTCCCTTATAGTGAAACGGGTAGGGTATCTGCAAGAAATCCTAATCTCTTGAATCCTCCACGTTCGGGAGGTATTCGAGAGTGTATTAAAGCAAGGGAAGGTGCTTGCTTTGTTTTCTGTGACTATGAGGCGAACGAGTTAAGGGTGCTTTCCCAAGTACTGTTGGATCAGTTGAATACTTCTCGTTTAGCAGAACTGTACATAGAAGATCCTTACTTTGATCCCCATACATATATGGCTTGTCGTAAGTTGAAGATTACCTATGAGGAAGGGAAGAAAAGAAAAGCTGCAGGAGACAAAAAGTTCAAAGAGATGCGTCAGTTGATGAAGTGTTGTAACTTTGGTTTTCCGGGAGGAATGGCTTCACGAACTTTCATTGAGTTTGCAAAAGGCTATAACGTGAAAGTGACAGAAGAAGAAGCTGAGAACTTAAAATCGTTCTTTTTTTCGCAGTTTCCAGAAGTGAAATATTATCTTGATCGAGTGGGCAGGGTCGTTCGTACATATGATGGTCAAGGATACTTGGAGAGGGCAGAGCGTCTATCGAGCAATCGTCGTTTCTGTCAGTTAGCCAACTTCTATTTTCAAGGTTTAGCGGCAGAGGGTGGTTTGGTGGCATTTGCAAGAGTGAGTGAATACTGTTATTCTGATCCGAGTTCTAAACTATATGGTTGCAGACCTGTGTTATTTGTGCATGATGAGATTATTCTAGAAGCCCCTTTAGAGAAAGCACATGACGCAGCAATGGAACTAAAGCATATCATGGAAACAAGCATGACCCATTTCACGCCAGACATCCCATCCGTTGCAGAACCTACACTAGCGTTCAAGTGGTGGAAAGGTGCTTATCAGAGGTTTGATGGAAATGGAAAGTTGATTCCATCTGATTCAGAGTGAGGTAAGTATGGGTAAAGATCTCTTTTGGACAGAAGACGAAGAAAGAACATTAAAGTATAAGGCAGGTAGAGTACCGATTAGCCGACTTGCTTCTTCTATGGGAAGATCGCAAGGGAGTGTGAGAGGTAAGGCTTATACTCTAGGAGTCTCGTTACGAGCGAGTTCGACTTTCTGGTCAGAGGAGAAACTTATGCGGTTGTGGGAACTAAAGTTTTCAGATAAGACTTGGCCGGAGATCGCAAAAGAGTTGGGTGTAAATGTTGCAGCATGTCGGCAAGCTTATTATCGGAACAAAGAAACGATAATGGATATTGCAGAAGACAGGATAATTGATCAAATCATAGACAACTTGAGGAGTTTGATATCAGATGAGGCAATCTTGAACTCAATCAAGAAACATCTGAAAGAAGCTAAGATTTCAGACTTTCATAACTTTTAGCATTTTTCGCAAAAGTCGGAGACTGTGCATATCTTATCGTGCATATTTATAATGTACTGTGCATAGTTATATTCCGACCTACCCTTTTTGCATTTTCCTTTTTCAGTGCCACGATTATAAACTGCAAGTATTTGACATATATCATCCGAGTTTACATAGTTTTTTGCTTTTTCAAAAGCGTCTATACCTGCATTGATGTAGTCACACTTTCCTTTTTTTGGACAATGGTATTTTGGGATAACACCTAGAGGACCTTTTGCCCCTTTTTTGGATTTTGTATTTGTGAAGCCTGTTTCAGTGACTGCGATTGCAATAAAGAGAACGGGGTCTTGGTTTCTTTTAGCGGCAGCGATTGCGACATTGTTGCAGACTTCCATTCGGTTAGCGAAAGTGCGGGACACTTTATTGAAGTATGTTTTCGAGGGTGGCTGTGAGAAGATAGAAGACAGTGCAATCCAGCAAGGAAAGAAGAATTCCATTTATACTTTACCTTTTTTTTGTCAGTTAGCTTTTAGAATAGAATATATTACTTCTAATAAATCAAAACTGAAAGCAAAGGAAATCTTAAAGTTTACTTTATGTTCTTACCAAAGCCTTGCGCAAGGGCGATTCCGGTAAGCTCAGGACCAGCGATGTAGCTTGATATTCCCCACCCTAAAGCACTCACCAAAGACCCATCGTTTCGTTTATACCCATGATACGCATTTAAGAAAATAGTTAAGTCATCAATAGGATTCCGATATATTAAGTCTGGCTCTGTAGGCTTTGTGATATATGGTTTAGTGATAAAACGGTCAAAAGCATACCCTATACCCATAGAAAGTAAGGTTGCTCAAATTGTTAATCCTGCACTTGGGCTTTCATCGACACTCAAGACTTTCCCAATACCTAGTCCAGAAGCGAAATCTGTGCCTGTTTTGGCGAAAGATTCAAGTGTGTCAGAGTTGGTTGGATCGTCAGCTGCTCCGGAGAGGTCTAAAGGGTTGTATAGTATACTGTTCATGTGCTTTTCTCCTTGAGAGGGTGTGAATGAGTCTATTGAAAATACATTGAGCAAGGAAGTGACTACAAGTATCTTTGATAGGTTTATATTCTGTTTACTTATCGTTTTTTGTATTTTATAAACTAAATACTTTAACCTATGACTCAGTGAGGAAATAATGAGCAAAAGTCTACTTGATACACTAATGGCAAAGGCACGAGCAAACTCACAGCCTACACCAACTGAAATCAAAAAAGTGAATGTTGATCGAAAGTTGATTGTTCAACTTGTGAAAACTCCAAGAACTGATTTATTTTCAGCAACCCAACTTTGGAAACTGATGGGTTCTCCTAAAAGTCTTCGACCTGTGGAGTACCTTCGGCTTGAAGCAACAAAGCGATTTATCCAGTCCGAATACCCTAAAGAAGACGTAAGTGTCGAGAATAATGAGCTTTCCGTTAAGAAGTGCAGATCTTCACTTCTAAATAAGGACTCTATCTATAAGACTTATAGAGGTCGTAATGCAGGAACATACATGGAGAAAAAGCTACTTTTGGATTATGCACAATGGCTTTCCCCCGCAATCAAATCTATGGTTTTAGAGACTTTCATTGAGTATGGCCAAATCGCAATGGAGAAAGACCCAGACAAAAAAGCAAAAATGTTGATTGAAAAGGGTTTCGATACGATTGTGGATTTGAAAGTGGATGGGCAGACACCACAAGAAACAGAAGATGAGAAGTTTGAGAGTTTAAAGAGAGCTTTAGCGATTGCTTCACGTAAGAAGTTTACTGCGGAGTTAGAAGTCGTCACAGGTAAGCGAATGGTGGATAGCCCAGAGTTAAGAAACTATGTGGCATATATCACAGACCGACTGTATGTCCATGTTTTGGGAGACACTACAAAAGGTTTAAGAAAAGGTTTAGGTCTAGGTACACACCGTACACCTAGAGAGGCGATGAATGAAACTTACATCACAGTAATTCACTTTGTAGAAACTGCCATTGTAAGGTACTTGAGACAGCATAAAGAAAAATCAACAAAAAAGGGCATTGAGGAAGTGATTCTACAGATTGTAAATCTACAAAAGCCTATGCTTGAGTATTCAGATGAGTGGGAGCCTGTAGCAGTTCACACACGTAAAAGAAAAGGAAGCGGGTATACAAAAGGGGTATACTCAGCAACTCGCAGTGGGGCTAAAGCGTTAAGTTACGAGTACGATTCGAACTTAAAAAAGATTGAGGGAGTTTGAAGTTGAGGTAACCATCTTTGTCTGTGTCTAATGGAGGGTTTTTTCTCATTCTAGTCCTCGCTTAGATTTTCTTCTAATGTTTTTATTTCAAACCAGGGATAGAAACAGTTAATCTCACTTGTTCCCCATACTTGCTCAAGATGTTCAAAGATTTTATCAGCACAAGCAAACTCTTTTGGTGGAGTTAAACCCTCTTTAGGGCGGTGAAGTCTGAATTCATCTTCTGCAGGTAAAAAACCTACCATTTTCTTTTTCAAATCTGGAGTAAGGTATTCTACTCTGTCAGTGTCAATTTCAAATTCTAAATTAACTTCTGGCTTAACCTCTGGCGGTAGAGGGTGCGAGAATGCACTTTTTATGATTTTATAAGGTTCTTCAAAACTATCACCTCTGAACATGAAATCTGAAAGATTGCTTACAAAGAACGTGCGAAATGTTGTATAATAATCAAATATGGACTTAAAATAAGAGTCAGAGTTTGGATATAAAATTGTTCCCGACTTTAGCTTTGAGGTAACTACGCAAAGATTATTTAATTCTGAAAAGTCTTTTCCTACAAAGGCTTTGTATAAGTTAGAATTAAAAGGTGCGAAATATGTAAGTTCTTCATTGCTAGATGCAAATATTGTAAGGCTATTTACTAAATTTATAATTAACTCTACATCTTTATATGGGTTAGGATTACCATTATAATCTGTGCATTGGTCTAAATCCACAATATATGTTCTTTTAAATTTACTTTCAGAATCTACTAATCTTGGGTCACCTGTTGAGCTGTACTTGGGTTTATCAGACAGTATACCTTCTGTCCTAATACACCACTTACCCTGTTCAGCTAATTCCAAAAGGGACATACTAAGGTCAAAGTCAGTTGGAATAGAATTCTTAGACTTCCATTCAGAAACTGTCTTTGGTGCAGCAAGTGCGAACTGTTCCATAACTTCTAGTGGTGTTATATCTCGAATCGCTAATCTAAAAGTCATACCGAAATAAGCAGCAATTGCTATTGCATATCTTGGGTCACCTGTCATAGATAGTCCAGAACCACCACCAAGACCCATTACAGCTTCTCTTTTGTACATTTTTAAAAGTTCTTCTTTTGTGGGATAACCAAACTTTAAGAGGTTTTCTGCATTTACAGAAGCATGGTATAGTGTGATAGGGGTATTAATGTGAATACCTAAGTTATTCACATAGATTGGTTGTTTTTGTGGATTTTTTCTTCCTCGAACAGTTGTACCTTTTTGATATACGAGCTTCGTACCGCCCATTGCGTTTTGTATATCTCCTGCAAGTGCAACAACATTAGATTCATTGACAGAAATACCATCATAGGCTGGTATTCGCCACTCACTTTCAGCAGCGTTCCAAATCGCCATATCGTTTCGAGGAACTTCAACTTCTCGAACAAAAGTGATTTCATCATCTACATTGACTGTTTCGTCTTCCTTGTCTAGGTCACTATACAAATCTAAATTGGTAAAGTCTAGGTTCTCAGCATCGTAAATAAAGTCGCCCCATTCATTATCAGTGAACCTCATCTTAGAGGCATTACACTTTTGAACAACCGCTCTTGCGATTTCGCTTTGGCGAACTCCATAATAGTGATCTAAGTCTTCTTCATCCATACTATCTAGCGTGTATCTCACTCGTTCTTCGATTTGGTAGATCTCGTGACCAAACCTTGCTTTGGAGGATTCTCCATCACTGTAAATGCTTGGAGCATAATCCATATATACAGAGGGGTCTGCAATATACTTTTTGCTGAACTTAACTTCTAAAACACCAATGTTATCTAAAACGCCCTCTACAGTATTGGGCAGTTCTTTTACCCATTCTTCAGTAAGGATATGTGGGTTTGAAAAGTCTAGGCTCTTGTTTAAGAACTCAAAAATGGTATTGATGTCTTTCGCATTATATAATGCAGTTGTGATTTGGGTAAATGCCGTTAAGTTCAATCCGTTTTCTAAATCTAACTCATGTTCATCACCGTACACATTAATCCATTCGTCTTTTATCAAAGTTGCAAATTGTTCGTTTGATAAAAGGTTTTTTTTGAGAAGTGCATAAATAGCTAATGAGTAGCACCCATTCATTGCAATTTGGAAATCGTCAAAGAAAGAGACAAGACAGCCCCGAATAGACTGACCTACTTGGTTCTCCCCAAGAGTAGACTTTTTTGTATGTATTGTAGGCAGAAGTTTGCCTTTTTTTAGAATTTGATTGAGGTACGGAGTTACATGAAATGCAGTGAAGTCTAAGTCACCTTGATCACTCCAAAAAATATCTAAAGGCTTGTAACAATACAACATACAAGAAGTCTCTTTTTATTAGGTTATTGGTTTTGTTGCGTAGTCGTGTAATACCAATAGCCACCACCTGCAAGAAGTGCGATACCCAAGCCTATGGCAACATACTTACTTGTGCTTGCAGACTTTTTAGCAGCCTCGAATTCTTTCTTCAGCTCCTCTTCTTTAGCTGAAATTAATGCTAAAGTAGCCTTTGCTTCAATGAGTGCCTTTATTTCATCTTCTTCCAATTCAAGTTCTTCTAAAAGTCTCCTTGCTTCAATGAGTGCTTCTAGCTCATCTTGTGTCGCAACAAGTTGTTGATTTCCTACTGTAAATGTTATTTTACCTTCTGTACCCGAAGTCACTTCTGTGACATCTTCAACGTCAGCAACATCTGCAATTTGAGAATCGTCTAGAAGTTGTGGGTCATAAGTCGCTTGAACTTGTGGAACAGCAGTTGTTTGCTGTGTAGGCATCAAGGAATCTTGTTCACTTGAAACTTGACGCTTTAGTTCAGCTTGTCTTTTAGCTCTTTCTGCTCTTTTCGCTTCTTCCCTACGTAAGCGTTCAGCTTGAATTCTTTGCATCATTTCTTCAGTAGGTTTAGATCTTCTATTTTTTAAATACTCAGGGATTTTCACACCTTTCTCTACTTGTTCCCTCTTTTTTGCGATAGAGTCAAGACGCTGCACGAACCCAGGGGGAAGTGTATCTTCTTTCAAATCTTTAAACATCTGAAATAGTCGAGTCCAAGCCACAGAAGTCATTGCTCCTTGAACACTTTCGATACCTTGAGTGAGAGCTTTGTTTGTGTATTTCGCAATTGCATGCCAATTATAAGCGAATTGGGGCATGGATAGTGCAAGGAGTAGAAAGTATGTAGCAAACGAGGTTCGTTCACTCTCGCTCATATTTGGCAGTCCATATTTATCATTTAGACTTTCAGCATGTGTTTTGGTGTATCCTATAGCGTTGGCAATTTGTTTTAATTTTGGATCTGTAAAGACTATTTCTGAGAATGTCTTTATTTCAGAAGTCTGCTGTTCAGTAGGAGATTCGTGACCGAAGTCAGCATAGCTGCTTCCAAACGTAGAGGGATACTTGCCAATATTTTCAGGGGTAGGGAATCGAGATTTCATAATGTATTGCCTTTCAGTAAAAATTACTTAT
>Ga0233412_10001876_pt1 | contig 10561 bp, 9 predicted proteins | sample Na_anoxic_4_MG_FD_180667 | JGI IMG/M metagenome (GOLD analysis project Ga0233412, IMG submission 180667) | Seawater microbial communities from Saanich Inlet, British Columbia, Canada - Na_anoxic_4_MG | ecosystem: Environmental > Aquatic > Marine > Inlet | place: Canada: British Columbia... | reverse complement strand
GTTTGAGTTGTTTGTTATTTATATATTAATTATTTTTTTTAAATAATTTCAAATTTATTAGTAATTGATTTTTTTTTCTAAGATAAATATTATTTAAATATTTATAGTATTATATATATATATATAATGAATTGTAAATTTTATGATATAAATAAAGATAATTTAATAGTAAAATGTAATAAAAAATGCAATAAAAATAAATATGGTGGATTTTGTTATAAACACAGAGATAATTATTTATTAAAAGAAAATATAATTGATTATGATAAATTTACATATATTTCATCAGATTATACTATAATAAATTTAAAAAATACATTAAAATTTAATAATATTAAATCAAGTCGAGAAATTAATAAATATAATAAAGATCAATTATATTTATTAATATGTAATAGTGTAAATAATTATAGATATTCTGATAATATTTATAATATTATTAAAATACAATCAAATATTAGAAGATATTTAAATAATATTTTATCTTTAAGAGGAGTTGGTTATTTATATAGGGATAAATGTAAAAATGATGAAGATTTTTTTTATTTTATAAGTAAACAGGAAATTGAAGATAAATATTTTTTTTCATACAAAGATCAAAATAATCATATTTGGTGTTTTGATATTCGGAGTTTTAATAAATTAATAGCAAATGATAAAAGAAATCCATATACAAGAGAATTAATCGGTAATACTGTTATAAATAAATCAAAAAATTTAACTAAATATTTAATTAAAAAAAAAGTAGATATTAATATTGAAGAATTTAATCATGAAAATAAAATAGATCGTATAAGACAAAAAACGGTTGATATATTTTCAAGTATATCACAAACAGGATATGAAATAAATATTAATTGGTTTTTATCATTAAATATAACTTCATTGAAAAAGTTATATAAATCATTAGAAGATATATGGAATTACCGAGCATATATAACACCTGAAAATAAACGTATATTAATTCCACCTAATGGATTAATTTTTAGATATCCAGTTAGGGAAGTTTATTTACTAGAAGACAAATTAGAAATAATGGAAATAATATTAAATGAAATATCTAAATCCAATAATGCAGTTGATTTAAGTGATAAACAACAAGGATATATGTATTTTTTAATTGGATTAAGTGAAGTATCAAATGAATGTTTAAATTCACATGAATGGATACAATATGCTATAAGTGTTTAAAAATATACTTAAAACTATCTTATAAATACTATTTATAATAAAAACGCGGTTGAACACAAAAAATAAAATAAAATAATATATAAAATGCCTAAGACTAAGACCACCAAAACTAAAAAAGCCAAGACTGTCCCTACCACTGCTAAAACTACTCCTCCTGCACCTGTTCCTGTAGAAACTGTTGCTCCTGTAGAAACTGTTGCTCCTGTAGAAACTGTTGCTCCTGTAGAAACTGTTGCTCCTGTAGAAACTGTTGCTCCTGCTCACTTTGATTACAGTGATGATATTTCTGCTTTACAGACAGAACTCAAGGGTGCGGCTGTTGTTATTAAAAGCCTATTAGCTAAAGTTAACGCTTTAGAGAAGAGGGCATCCAAAGACAGAAAATTTGTAGAAAAAAAACTGAGATCTAGAACTAAGAAATCCGGACCTCCAGCCATGAATGGTTTCTCTAAACCCGGACCAGTATCAGATGAACTAAGGACTTTTCTTGGTCTTAGTTCGGAAGATTTAATTGCCAGAACTGAAGTTACTAAAAAAATTACGGCTTATTGTCTAGAAAAGAATTTACAGAATCAAGATGACAAGAGAATCATCCTTGCAGATGCTCCCCTAAGAAAACTATTAAGACTAAATAAAAGTGAACAGTTAACTTACTTTAATCTTCAAAAATACATGAAAGTTCACTTCCCAAATAAAGAAGGTGTTTATCCCACTCTATAATTGAATTTTAATATTTTTAATATCTTTTTTTAATTTTTTATGTAAAAATAATAATATTATATATTATTATAATGAACGAAGGTGAATCTAATATAGAAAAAAAATCAAGTATAAATAAATCATATTTAATACTATCTGTATTAATAGCTATTTTATTATCATTTGGAATAGTTTATATTATTAATAAAAATTTTTCAAAACTATCATTAAAAGATCAATATAGTTCAGTAATACCATTTAGTAAACCAATTAAAAGTAGTATTAATTAAACCCAAATTATATTTGCTCTATTATACCAAAAATAATATATCATAATAGATAATATTATTATCATCACAATCAATCCTGGTAAATTTCTTAAAAATATAACCCATCCACCAATTCTTATCCAATCACTATCAGATGTTAATGTTTTATACCAAAAATAACCTGCAATAATAAATATTATAGGAAATACAAATATAGCTGATTTATTTATTCTAATTTCTGGATTTGTTGTCACAACTTTATTATTTTTTTTTTTATTATTATTATTATTCATATATTATATTATTTATTTTTTTTTGAATATAAAATAATTATTAATTTTTGTTAATTCCATTAATTCTGGATTTTCTAAAATATTAATACTATTTTTATATGCTTTTCCTTTTAATAAATTATCACCATCTTCTTCTGAATTTAATTTTGGTAATTTATTTAAAATTGTTTCAAATGATTCAATAGAAGAGTCTATTACTCTATTATATTTAAATTTCATTCGTGGTTTATGTGGTTCAAATCCATAATCTTTCATTTTTTTGATAAAATAATCAAAGTTTACTAAATATTCATTTATATCTTGACCAATTGATTCCATATATACATTAATTTCTTTACCTAATACATTTGAACTATCATCTTCATCATTATAAGTAAAATCATCTATATCATATTTTTTTTCTATTTTATATATTATATTACCTAATTCATCTTTGTATTCAAATGGTTTATCTGATTTTAATCTTTCAAAAATTTTCATTCCATCATAACATGTACCTATAAAATAACCACCTTTTTTACAATTATCTCTAATATTTTTTAAATAACCATCTAATGTCTTTTCATCTTTAAAATAATAGTGAAAACTAAATTGACTACTAATAATATTAAACCCATCTGATGCTAATCCATTATAAATTTTATTAATTTTTGTAAATTTTTTATCAATTGAACTAATATTTTTATTATATAAAATATTTAACATATTTTTACTATATTCTAATCCATGATGACCTTCTCCCCAATTTTCAATACCATCCATTTCTTTTATATTTTTGCTTGTATCATATCTCATAAATACTGCTTTCATTTTATCTTGGCGTTTATCAAAATAATAACGATTACAAGCAACTTCAACTGGTGCAATATCCATACCTAATAAAAATCTACAATTTATTTCTGGATTAGAAAATTTACCTGTATCACCACCTCTACCAATAGATGTATCTAATATTTTTTTATTATCAGGTAATTCATTTGATGAACCAACACCACCAATTAATTTTGCTTTAATAAAATTATGAAAATCTCTTAAAGGTTTTGTATATGGTGTTTGTTTTTCTGATTCTTGATAATAATCATCAGTATTACCAGTTATATTTATTTCTTGTTTAATATTTTCTAAATCAATATCACCTCGAATCATACTTTCTTTTATTGGTGTTTTAATTGTTTTCCAAATATTGTTTGCTGCTAAGAAATGTTGTGGAGATATTTTATCTCTTCTTAATCTTAATGGTGTCCATTTAAATCCATTTCCATCTGTTTTCCAATCTTTATTATATCTCATTTCTACAATATCATTATTTCTCAATTCACTTTCATCTCTAATACATATAATTTTATCATTTACTAATGGTATATTTGTTATACCATAATCAATTTTTTCATCAGGTGGTGTAAATTTAATTCTATCATTTTTATTTATAGAAAATTTATCAGTTAACATTTTCATACATATATCTGAATTATTATCTTCTGATTCATTATAATATACAATTAATTTTACTATTTTATAATTTCCTAATATTTCTTCACCATTTTCATCTATTTCTTTATATGGATATACAATATCTCTTTCTTTATTTTTAATATTTTCTGTTTTTATTTTGACTTGAAAATCAATTGTATTTTCTGTTTCTGGTTTCCATTTATAATTTAAAGGCCATTTGCCCCCTATCATTGTTGGTGCATCTAATCCTGGTTGCCATTCATATGTTGCTTTTACTGGTAAATTACTTGGTAAATATATTAATCCATCTATTTTATATTCAAATCCATCATTTACTGATCTATCTAATATTCTTTTAGATTTTTCTAATATTTTTTTATTATTACTATTAAAATTAACTGATCCAACTGGTTCTATTTTAGTTGCTCCCTTTTCATATTTTTTAATATCTATTCTTAATATTTTGTCTATAGATAAACCTTCTGTATAATTTATATTTTTTAATTCTTTTCTAAATATTTCCATTTCATTTTCTCTTGAATTTTTCTTTGATATATATGGATATTTATGAACTGATTTATTATTACTATAATATATATCAAATATCATAAACAAATTTATTGGTTTTTTATTCTTATCTAATGTAATATATTCTCCATCTAATAACCAATTACCTTCTATTTTTTCAAATATTATTCCTGTATTTATAACATCCCATTGATTATTTATTAAATAACCTATCTTATTATTAATAAATAGTAAATATCTATCTCCATCTGCTTTTTCTGTAACTAAATAATTTTGAATTATATTTCCATTATATTCTATATTTAATTGATTAAAATCTATTGTAATTGGATTTGGTGCCATAAATTGCTTTTTTCCTTTTAATTTTTGTCCAGTTAATTTTAAATATTCTATTATTAAATTATCTTTTTCTTCATTTTTCATTATTAATAATGATTTTGTTATATATGAATTTAAATCATATAATACCATATTAAATTGATCAATTATAATATTTAAATTATCTTCAACTAATATTAATTTTTGAATTTTATCATATATTTCTGTCTGATCTTCTAAATTATTTAATGAAGTTAATTTTATTTTATTAAGACTAGTTGTTTCTATTATTTTTGGAGATTCATATATATTATTTACAGGTATTCCTAATTCTTGTAATTCATCTGTTTGTATATTGCGATTTAAAAAGTTTATAATATTTACTTCACTATTTAATAACATATTACCTACATATTCAACTTCTAATTCATATATTTCTTTATTTTTTAATATTTTTGCTTCTTTAAATGTTTTAAATAATTCTCTTGAATTCATTGCTTTATTAAATTTATTTGATTTTGTTACTGTTAAATCTATTCTAAATAAATTATCATATGTTAAAAAACTAGTTCTTTTTTTATATCTAAAAAATTTTTTTTCTTTATCCCAATTATCTCGTAAATTAATTACTTCAGGGTGATCTTTATCTAAATCTACTTCATTTTTTAAATTAATTCTATAATTATATTCTTCATCATCTATTGTATATCTTTCTCCATCATTATAATAGTTTGTTTTTTCCATGAATTCCATATTCATTGAATCATTTAATTTTTCTGTTTTACAATACTCTTTTATATTATGTATACCTACAATAGTTGTTCTAATATCTTTATAAGATTTTTTATTATATTTATCACTTACTTTAATATCTAATGTTGTTACAACATCCATTTTTTTATATTTATCATTACAATGTGAAATTAGTTCTAAAAATTTTTCTATATTTAATTTATTTTTATATATATATTCTAATTCTATATTATTTTCTAATATTGCAATTTTAAAATATTTTATTAAATCATCTTTATTATCATCAAGTATATTCATTTATTATTATTATATATATATTAACTTTTATATAATATTATCAAATTAAAAATTTAAATAAAAATTTATAATGAAGGTGGTTGAATATAATCTGAATCACTTATATGTTTACCTCCTGCTTTTTGTTGTGGATTCCATTCACCACTATTCCATAGTTCATCTATTTCTTCATAATCTTGACTTACTCTTGAAATTGTTGAACCCTGTTGTGCTACAGATTCATTTATTACTCTACATTTATTTCTTTCCTCCCAATCATTTATATTTCTCATTTGTTGTATTATTATATTATTTATATCAGGATCAGTTGCTTCTTCTTTTATTTCATAAAATGGATTAAATATTAAATTTAATTTATCTAGTTCTTCTCTATTTGGTTCATCTCTTAAAGATATAACTGGTTGTCCAATTGGTGGCATCCAATCATTTAAATTATTATTTGTTATAAATCCATTATTACATATACATTGATAGTTTTCTGTTGGTTCATTTGTTTCTGTAATTCCACCAAAATTTCCAGAGCATATTCTAGTATTTATATTTTGTTCTTTAATTATTTTACCAATTAATAAATTTATATCATTATTTATCATATTATTTGGTATTATATATTCTTTTACACCGGCTAAATAAACATTATTTAAATATTCATTTGACGGTGGTTCAGTTATATCATTATTTAATATTGATTTTTCATTTACAAATGGTTTATTAGAATCACTTATTCCATTTGTAAATTTATCTAATCTAATTAATTGTATTATATATCCAGATGTTGATAGTGATTCGGGTTGTTTTAATATACTTAATGATGTTTTATTATCATTATCAATTGGTGGGAATTTTTCTATTTCAGTATTACGAATAGTTATTGTTTCATTATCATCTTCATCTACTATTAATTCAAATGGTATTAAAAATAATACATCATTTAATCTTGAATTTTCTATTGTAAATTTATATTTTTCTTCAATTATAACATTACATTCACTTTCAATTTCATCCCATACACATCCTTCTCCACACTCACCCGATGTTTCAAATCCATTACATTCATCATTTAATATTGATTTACTCGAATCTCTTGATATTATTAATTCGGGATTCCATGATAATGGTCCATATGAACATCTAACACAATAACCATTTGGAAAACATGGATCTGTTTCACTTCCTGGTTCCCCTATACCACATTTTTTAATTGAACTACAACAACCTTGTTGTGTAGGAACACCGTCTGGGTGTTCTATTATTTTAAAATCTGGTCTACCATCTTCTGGTTCAATGCACATACCACCTTCACCAACTATTTCCCAAATACATCCATCATCTTCACATGATTTGAATGAATCATGGGAAAAACAATTTGATTTTTCCCATGATTCAATTGATTCAGTTGATCCATTTGAAGATCTATCTAATACAGTATCATTTATACATGGATATCCACATCCATTATTAAATGATCCACATTTGCCATCAAATTCATTTACTTTATCATTACATTCATTACATAATCCACCTGGACATTTTCTATTTTCGCTTATATCAACATTGCATTTATATTGCTCGGCTTCTTTTTCAGCTAATTCATCATATTGTGAATCATATACTTCTTCTTCTTCTCCGTTTTCTTTTTGTTTTAATATCATTTTACAAAAATTTAAATTTTCATCTGGACATAATCGTGATCTGACTTCATCTATTGACTCTACTATTGGAACTGTTTCTCCATTATTTGTATTACGAAAACATAAATATTTACCATCTAATCCTTTACATATTGGTTCACATTCTCCTTGACAATCTTCTCTATTTTTACAATTATCAATATTTAATTCACATGTAGCACCATCTTGGGATCCACCATAACATCTATTATTTATATCTTCTATATTAAAATATTCATATATTTTTCTATCAAATAATAATAATAATATTATTACTGATAATAATATTATTATTATTATTATACATAATAATTTTTTTTTCTTCATTACTATATATATATATTTATTATTAAAAATGTATATTAATTATTTCTTAAAGATTTATTTATTTCATAATATAATTGTTTTTTAGTTTTATTTTTATTATTGTCATCTTTAATACATATTTTATTTTCATCTGCTAATTTTATTAATTCATTTAATTTATAATTACTAATAGCTTTTAAATTATTCTTATATATTTCTAATGAATTAATATTACAATTTAATATTTTTTTTAAATCATTGATATTTTCATAATCATATTTTATTTTATCTATATCTTTTATATCTTCAGTATTAATTGAAAATACATTATTATTGTAATTTATAATTTCCTTTTTATTATTATTATCATTTAATAATATCATTTTTTTATTATATATATCATTTATAATAAACGATATATTATATAAATCTCCTAAATATAATAATGTTGATAAATTATTTTTTTCTTGTAGTCCTCTTTGAATTATTTTCTTAGAAAAATTACGACCATAATTAAATTTATCATAACATTCTTTAGCATTTTCATCAATATTACTAGCTATATTCATAAATACTGAATCCATACTGTCTATATTCAAAATAGACAAAAAATTATATTCATTATACAAAAAATCATCTATTTTTTTATATTGTTTATAATTTTCTTTTAATTTTCTACTTTTTTCTTTTGTTTTTTGAGTCCAGTTATTATCTACTAATAATTCTGTATATTTTTTATTATAGTTTATATTATTAATAATATTCATAATATTCATTTAATATATATATATATATATATTTTATAATATATTTATATAGTTTTTGATTTTTCAATTATTTCTAATTGAATTTTTGATAAATTATTTATTTTTTTATGTTTTATTTCTAGTTTTTGTTTATAACATTGTTTTGTTTGTTTAATATTATCTTCTATATTATTATTATTATTATTATAATTTAAATTATTAATTATATTTTCTCTTTCATTATATATCTTATTATTTATTTGATTGTATATTAGTTTATATAATTCTAAAATATATTTATCATTTAGTAAAGATAAATTTACAAATATTCCATTATTATTTTTTGAGTAACTAATGCCATTTTTTATAATATATTGTTTAATTATTTCATGATCAATTATATTATTTTTTATACTATTATATACATATAACTTTTTATTTACTTCATCTTCATTTATATCCATATTATAATATTATAGATCATTTTAATATATTTTATTAAACCATTTGTCCAATTACCTGTATTTTATCTGATTTATATTTATTCCTAGTTGCATTTACAACTATTTTTATTTTTTGTTTAACATTTAAATCATTTATATTTTCTATTAAATTTAATGGAACTATAATTATTAATGGACTATCACTCATATTATTTTCTCCTTCATAATTCGATAAAATATCGCCTAATTTTATGTATGCTAATACTCCCATTTTATTAATACTTTCTATATAACATTCAATAACATCTCCTTCAGTTGGTTTTAATATATTTGAGCTATATTTCACATTATATATTATTTGATTTTGATTTCCAATATTTATTAATTCACCCAACTGTTTACTAATTAATTTTACCGTATTTTTAATAACATAACCAATTTCATTACATGTATTTTCATTCTTTTTAATTAAAATTTTAATAATTAATTCTGTTAAATTATCAGAATTTAATTGATTTGGATTTAAATGTATTGAATCTGATAATATTTGATTGCTTAAATATGATATTTTAGTTTTACTAGACATTATAATATATATTAATATTTATATTTTATATAATATTTATATTTATATAATAATCAAATTATTTATTATTAAATAAATAAAATCCATCTGGTTTATTATTAATAATTAAATTAGAATCATCATTTATATTACTATATAATTTACTTTCTCCATTTATTTCATATATAAATTGATTTTTAAAATATTCTTTTACTATATTTTCTTTTTCTGTTAAATTATCATATTTTAATAATATACTATTAATTAATTTATATTTTTCTAAAAATGTTAATCTTTCTAGTGCATATTCATATAATTCAATACTATCATTAATCCATGATAGTATTGAATTATTATCTATTATTTCTTTAAATTTTTTTGATTTTTTTCTTTCAGTTCTATTTAATAAATTTTCAATTATATCATTTATTATTTTTTCTGGATTAATATCAGATATCTCAGTATTTATTATATCTTGTATTAATCCACTTGTTTTATTATTAAATGGTAATATTATTTGCTCAGAACTAATATAATATTTTAATTTATCTTGCTCATTTTGTTTTTTCCTTAACATTAATTCTAAAATATCACATAGATTAATGTGTTTTAATTCTGTTAATATAGATAATTCTATTTCTGATATTTTATATATTTTAGATATTAAAAAAATAATTATATCTGATTTATTAATTTTAGTTTTCTTTTTTATAATATTATTTTTATTGTAATCTTCTTCCCAAATTTTAATAATACCAGCATGACCATCACACGTATTAGAGATTCTTGGAGGTAAAGTATTTGATAATCTTAATTTTGTATTAAATACTTTTTGATTTTGAAATATTTGTAATTGTGTATAATAAAAATCTTTTTTCTTTTCATCATTTGTTTTTTTAGTAAAAGCACTAACATTTCCTAAATTCCAACTATTATAAACATTTTGTTTTAATTCTCTAATAATACTATTTTTTTTAGCTGCATTTATTAATAAATAATTATTACTTGCTTCGTCATAATAAAAATATTCA
>Ga0233412_10001875_pt1 | contig 10567 bp, 16 predicted proteins | sample Na_anoxic_4_MG_FD_180667 | JGI IMG/M metagenome (GOLD analysis project Ga0233412, IMG submission 180667) | Seawater microbial communities from Saanich Inlet, British Columbia, Canada - Na_anoxic_4_MG | ecosystem: Environmental > Aquatic > Marine > Inlet | place: Canada: British Columbia... | reverse complement strand
GTATTTTAGGCATCCGCGGGAATCTGAAGGCATTATTTTGCCGGTTGTTTGGTCACCGTCTGAATGAGAATGCTTCTCACGGTTGGTGTGGCCGTTGTGGCTTGGCTTATTCGGAATGCTATTACCCGGTGGATTATCATGAGGCGAGTGGTCTGATCGACATTACTGATTATGACCGTCAAGGCGGTTATATCCCGTTTTATTCGGCATTATGCAATTCATTTCCAAGGTGATTAGATGTCATTTTCCGTTATAGTTCGTGCTCAGATTAAAGGAGAGTATTATGCGATTTGTATTTCTGCTTTTTCTAATTTTGGTATTTTTTAGTGGTTGTGACGTTCAGGAGGTCCAGCGTGGTGCTGGTAGTGTCTCTGAGATTTCGGATGCAGTATCTTCTGCCCGGGTAGAGACTGAGAGTCAGCTTGAGCAGGTTCTTGAGTTGGTACGTGCTGGGAATGCAGCTTCTGGTGCTGTGAATCCTTACGCTATTCCCTTGGAGGCTGCTTTAGCATCTTTGGCCGGTTTAGCTGGTGCTTGGGGAGCTTGGAAGGGTCGTAAGGCTAAGCAGGCGGAGGGGAAGTATCAGGCCCATAAGGCTGGTGTTGAGCGGACGGTTAAGGAGTTGGGTGTTTTACCTGAAGGTGAGGTTACTTCTGTTGCTGTTGATTCACTTTTGTACAGTAATATTGGTGAGGCCCGGAAGAATTCATAAAGGAGCCTAAAGATGGTTAAGAACACGTATATTGACATCCAGCGTCACTCGCACATTTCGTATCCGAATGTTCGGAACGTTATTCATCGTTCTGGTTTGCTTTTGCACAACGGTGCGATCTCTAATGTTCTGACTATTTCGGGTGGTCCGATTTATTTGACTGGGATGTTCATGCGGATTACGTCTGCGGTGACTAATACTACGTGTAACATGGCTTGGCGTTACCGGGGTGCTGACGGGGTTGCGGTCGCGGCTATCGGCAGTGCTGTTGACATTGCGGGTTCAACGATTGGGGATCTGTTCTGGTCTGAGTTGGACGGGACTGCGATTGTCAAGGTTGAGAGCAACGCTTTGATGGCTAATTTCAGTGGTGATGCGAAGACGAACAAGCACATCTTCCTTCCGGATGGGAGTATCGACATTACGTTGTCGGCGACGACTTTGATTGCGGGTGTTGGTGAGTTGTGGGTTGAGTACGAGCCCATTGACATTTCTACTCAGACGGTTGTCTGGCCTGGTGTTGTTGCGAGCACGACGACGACGAGTTCTACGACGAGTTCGACGTCTTCGAGTACGTCCTCGACTGCCTCTACTGCGAGCACGACTTCGTCCACGTCAAGTACGGCGAGTACTGCCTCGACAGCCAGTACGACATCCAGTACGAGTTCTACGGCCTCTACAGCGAGTACAGCGTCTACCACGTCTTCTACATCCAGTACAGCGAGTACTGCCAGTACGACGAGCACGAGTTCAACTACGACTTCACCGGGGTAATAGATGGAGCTGACACCGGACCAAATAGCAGCAACTTGCCCCGCATTCTGGGCGGACCTGAACAAGATCCGCCTTCAGAAGGGGACTTGGTCTTTCGATAGGCGTCAATATCTCCTGGAGCCGATGCAGACGCGTGTACGTCGCGTGTGCTATATGAAGGCGACTCAGGGTGGCTTTACCGAGACGGAAGTCAATAAGAGCCTCCACGGCCAAATTCACCGTATCTATCCGCGTGGGGTTCTTTATCTGTTTCCGACGGCGAATGACATCAAGGATTTCTCTCAGGCCCGGTTCGGTCCTTTGATTGCAGCGAATCCGAGTGCGATTGGCAAGTATGTGCAGAGCACTAATAGTGCCCAATTGAAGCGGATCCGCGATTCATTCCTTTATCTCCGTGGCGGTACATTGCCCAAGACCTTGGACTTTGACGCGCGTGAGGCCGCGAGTTTGAGGGGTATCTCGGTTGACCGGGTTGTCTACGACGAAATGGACCTGATGGACGCGGACGCTATTGCCAAGGCCAAGCAGAGGATGGGGGACTCGGATGTTAAAGAAGAGGTTTACATCTCAAATCCTACGTTGCCTGATTTCGGAATTGCGGAGGTATTTAGCCGATCCGACCAGAGACATTGGTTTAGGAAGTGTGGGGCGTGTTCTGAATTTACTTGCGCGGAGCTGGAGTTTCCTGGGTGCGTTAAGTATCGAGATAATGGGACTGGCTATATCGCGTGCAAGAAATGTGGGCAGGAAGTTCCGCCTTCTCCTGGAGAGTGGGTGGCTGCCTATCCCGAGAAGTCCGCCCATATGCACGGATACCGCTGGAGTCAATTGAGTTCGTATCAGAACGATCCTGGGGAGATCCTGGAAGAGTTTACCAATCCTCCTGAAGACAACCTGGCCGATATCATTCGTTTACGGCTGGGGCTGCCTTACGTGGCTGCTGAGGATCGTTTAACAAAGCAGGACGTTCTCGGCCTGTGTAGTGATTTCGGCCAGATGAACTCCCACCGGGGACCCTGTGCCATGGGGATCGACTGCCAGAAGCCCAAGCGGATCGTCATCGGGGCTCGTACCGGCCGGGACAGTTACAGCATTTTTCGGGTCAGGCCTTACGCCGATACGAATTGGGACGGGGTTGTAGACATTGCCCGTCGGTTCAACGTGAAGAGTGCGGTTATCGATATTCGGCCGTATGAGGACTCTGCCCGTGAGTGTCAGAAGAAGCTGAAAAAGGTCGGCTGCAAGACTTTCTTGTGCGAGTATTCGGAGTCTACTCCCCTAGGGTCCGCGTTCAGCGACAATACGGGGATGTGTAAGGTGAACCGCACGGAGGTCATGGACTTCACACACCGCGTGGTTACGACCAAGGGCCAGTTGATGATACCCAAGCAATGCCCCGAGGTACTGGAGTATGCGAAACAGATGTGTGCTACGGCCAAGGTGCTTGAAGTCAATAAGCGGACCCGGCAGAGTGTCTATCGGTATCGGAAACTTAGTGCGGATGATTACCGTCATGCGACGAACTACTTCCTCTTGGCCTGCCAAGGGAACCGGATCGGCCAAGCCAGGAGTGATAGCCGGCACCAGAGGCCTAGGCAGCAGTTTGCCCAGACTCGGAGGGCCAGTTGATGGGTAACACGAAGAAACAGGAAGCGCACGAGCAGCAGATCAAGTCGGCCATTGTCGACGGCCACAGACGCGGCGTCTGCGATAAGAACGGTAACACGATCCCCCGTATCCGGGTGGACAGTGGGCGGAGAGTAGCCGCCTTCCACGCGTTTAGAGAGTCTGGATATTGGACTCGAAAGGAAAGTAAAGATGACAATGAACATAACAAACTGTTGGGGTGTGCAGGAAACTGAATCAAAACAAGAGGCTGATATTTATGCTGCAATGTTGGACAAAATGCAAAGAGGGACTTATTGCCCTCATGTGCAAGGCACTTGTGTCCCAGAGTGTATGTATCTTCATAAAGCAGAGGTCAGTAAGACCTCGACTAGTGCGACTGGAAATAGCCATAAAGATGGGGCAACTTATGAGGTGCAACCGCCCGTGTGTGGGTTGAAAGTTGATTTTGAAAAGTTGACTGTCAGTATTTATAGGTTCAGCGAAATCCTAAAGGACCTGATAGGTGAGTTGCATCAAGTTGGTGAATATGAGAATTGAGTACCTGAAATACGACGTAGAAGTGTTGCGGACCCTGGCTGAGAGTTGGCTTGGCGAACAGGCAACCCAGGAATATGGCGTTAAGGTTGACGTCGATGTGATCATGGCCAAGTTAGCTGATGCGGCAAAACACGACTGGACGGAACTGATCATCTCTTGGCATGGCCCGATTGCTGTAGGGGTGTATGCAATATTCCGGGCACCGAGTTTCTTTGGTGAGCAACAGTTTGCCTTGGGCCTGTACTGGTATGTGATGCCGGAGTTCGCCGGCCACGGATTGAGACTACTACGTGAGGCAAAGAAGTGGGCTGCAGCAAACGGTTGTTCTCATTTTATGCCGTGCGTGTCGATGCTTGCTGGACGGATGTACAACGATGCAGCCAAGATTCTCAAGTTGGATGGGTACAGGAAATTTGAATCAGTTTATGTGATTGAGGTGTAATATGGCGGCGGTTACAGCAAGCACCCTTATAGCAATAGCAGCGGGAACTGCGGCGGCTGGCGCTGCGGTATCTGAAGAGCAGCGCAAATCCGCTAGTAAGCAGGCCAGCAAGCAGCGCAAGTTCTTCGCTGGCCAGGGCGTCAAAGAGGCCACGCCCGAGGTAGGCGCCGGGGCCCGAGACGAACTGAGACGCAGGGCCAAGGCCAGACTGTCAGGCCGGAGAAATACAATCGTAACCGGGGATCTGACGCCCCCTTCAGCAAAGAAATCGGTGTTAGGATAGCCCATGGCAAGTATAAGCGAAACCAAAACGGCTGAGCATGTGATCCGCTTGCGGGATGACTCGCTTGCCGAGCAGTTCAACTTTCGGAGTCTGTGGCAGGATACGGCTGACTGGATCCTACCTATGTTCGGCCGGATTACCAGCGTGCGTACTCCAGGCGAGCGGCTGGGGGTTCATCTATCCGATGTGACTGCCAGGACCGAGGCCCGGAATATGGCGTCCGGACTGTCGGCACAGATCATCCCGCCTGATAGCACGTTCTTTGAACTCCAGGGTGATGACCGGGATAATCGCGACGACGGCGAAATAGAAGAGTATATGGGCGAATTGAGCGAGGACACCCATTCGATTTTGTTTGATTCTAACTTCAAAGAAGAATTCGACGGCTCACTTCAGTCTCATTTAGTCTTTGGCAATGCCTGCCTGTTCCCCAAGTGGTCAGTCAAGCGGGGCCTGACTCACCGATCTTACCCCATCGGATCATACCAGTTACGGCAGGACGAGGACGGGATTATTGACACGCTCATTCTGACTGTCAAACGCACGGCCCGGCAATTACATCAGCAATTCGGAAATAAGATCGGCCCCCAGGTACGGAAGGCCCTGGAAGATGAAGCCCTGGGCCGGGAGTCGAATGACCTTTTCGACATTATCCAGATCGTTCGGCCACGCACGGACCGGGATGTCCGGAGTATCAGCAATCTCAATATGCCGGTCCAGTCGCTGTATATAGGAGAGTTAGACAGGAACATCCTGGAAGAGAGCGGTTTCCCGGAGTTTCCGTTCTCTACGCCTCGCTGGTGGAAAAGCCCAGGTGAGCTTTACGGCCGTGGCCAAGGCACGGAGATCTTGCCCCAGGTGCTGAAGCTTAATCAGATGGAACTCGACCACGCAGACTCGGGCAATATGTGGGTGCGGCCTCCACTTGAGATCCTGGAGTCGTATGACGGAAGCGTTATGATGATGCCTGCAGCCCTGCACCACGTCGTCGAGCGACAGACCATCACTGCCGTTGACCTGGGCGCCCGAGGGGCTTACCCAGTCAGTAAGGACGCCCTGGAGGCCCAACGTGATATCGTCAAGGAAGCGTTCCTGAAGAACGCCTTGGAGCAAATATCCTCTCTGACTGGGGATCGGCGTACCACGGTCGAGATCTTTGCCAGGCTTAAGGAGGGGTTCAAGAAACTCAGCCAGCCCATTGGCCGGGTGTTTACAGAGCTGCTTAATCCAGATATCCAGCGAGTCGTGAAACTCCTGATCCGGAACGGCGTAGTCAGGCAGCCACCTCCCCAATTACGTAGAGTCAAGATCAAGTACACCGGGCCCCTGGCCCTGGCCTTGCAGGATCAGCAGGTAGAGGCCTTTGACCTGTGGTTGGATATGGTCACACGCATGGAAGAGGTCCAGCCGGGTACTGTTGACAATATAGACTTCGATCAGGCCAGTAGAGACGTTGGCCGGTCCATGGGAGTCAAAGAGAGCCATGTTAGGCCGATTGCTGATCGCGATCAGATGAGGCAGGCACGTCAAGCGGCCCAGGAGCAGCAGCAGGCCCTGGCGGCAGCTCAGACCCTAGCCCAAGGGTACGGACAGACCACCAAGGCCCCAGAACCCGGTAGTGCTGCCGAGCAATTACAGGGGGCAGTATGAGCCCAACAGCGGCCTTATATGCTTTCTGGGACTGGATGTCTGAGGACCCGTTTAAGGAGTTCGTGGGCGGTGGGCATCATGGGCCCCACTTACGGAATCAATTGGCCCTGTTTTGCAAGGCCAACGACTTGCCGGTTTTAGAAGATGGCTGGGACGCTGATATAAAGTTGCCTGAACGCAGTGCACGTGTGGCTTCCTTGCCGAAACAGTTTAGACCTACGGTGAAACGGTGAAGTTGGAAAAGGATGATTACTTCCTGCTGTTCAGTACGCCACGCGGCCGGCGTGTGTTAGAAGATCTCTGCAAGTGGGCCCCCCTGTTAAAGGAACCCATGGCCATCAAGGCCGGCGTCGATGTTGAGTACATGTTGGTTGAGAGTGGCCGCTGTGACGTCCTGAAGCATATCTATAAGAAAATGAAAGTCGATCCGTTCGACGAAAAAAAGAGGCAGCAATTTGCAGTGAAAGGAAAGTAAGATGGATCAATGGGACAGGAAGACAAATTTCGGATGTAACAGTTGCATGTTCTATGTGCCGAAGATTGAACACTCCGCAGGGGCGGGTGAGGGCCGCTGTCGAAGGTCGTCCCCAACAATGAAAGGCTATCCCGTCGTTTTTGACAATGACTGGTGTGGTGAACACAAGAGGGGCAGCAACCCAGTACGAGACAAGAAGGAGAGTACGACATGAAACGCAACAACCCATTAAGCCCGTTCTGGCGTGTATCTCCCTTTGCCATGTTTGAAGGTGATGGGGATGGAGACGGCGGCGGCGGCGGCACACCTGTCGCCCTGGTATCCCACGACGGTGCCTTTGCCGAGAACTGGAAGGACTCCCTTGACGAGGATATTCGGGGCGAGCCCTGCCTGGATCTTGTTGGTGACTTCGCTGGCGCCATGAAACAGCTTGTTCATGCCCAGAAGAACGTCGGCAAGAACAAAGTGGTCATCCCAGGCGACGGGGCCAGCCAGGCCGATTGGGACGCATTCTATACTGCAGGCGGCAAACCTGGGGCGGCGGCTGACTATGCGTACAAGGCGCCCGAGGAAGGTTTCAAGCTGGACGACAATGTTGTCAAAGAGACGCGAGAGTTCCTTTTCAGTATCGGGGCGAGCCAATGGCAAGCCAAGCAGATTCTGGCCCGTTTGCATGACGGTGGCGCACAGGGAGAGAAGGACAAAGATGCAGGCCTGGTCAGAGAAACCGAAGAGGCGGCACAAGCTCTCAAAGACAAGTTGGGGGGAGCCTATGAAGAGCGTGTCCACATTGCCGATAGGCTTCTGCACGAGACCAACAAAGACGACGATGAGCGCAAGGCTCACATGATCAAGAAGTACGGCCGCGATCCCCTGTTCATCGAATGGGCGTCTGAGGTCGGCAAGAGCCTGGTTGAAGCTGAAATGCTGAACGCTCAACTGACTCAAACAGCACCCAAGGAAGCTCAGCGAGAACTGGATGAGCTGGAGTCTTCTCCTGATTGGATTGACTTTCAGTCCGGCGAAATGCAGAGAACCAACCCTGCGAAGCATCGTAGGTATTTGGAGAAACAAACTGAATTGTATGACATCATCGCCCCTGAACAGGGGTAGCCGGTAGCCGAAAGGCCGGGACCATTGCTGTCAGAGATGGCGAAGGCTACAAGGTCGGACGTCTAACAGACGTGAAATGCAAGTGAAGATCCTCACGCGAGGGTAGTCTCCACTGAACGATTTTGTTTAGTTTAGGAGACTATCATGGCTAATAGTACTATTCCTGTAGCACGTACCTTACAGTACAGTGCTAACATTCACAGCCTTGCTCAACAGAAGAAAAGTAAGTTTATGTCCCGCGTCATGAATGATGTCATTATCGGCGCGAAGGCGAAATCTTACGAGCGACTCGGTGAAGCTGAAAGCCAGGAGATGCCCACGCGTCACGGCAAAACTCCCCTGAACGAACAGCCCCATTCCAGACGTTGGGTCACGATGAGTGACACCGACTCCGGTACTCTGCTTGACAAAGCGGATACGTGGAAGATTCTGATTGATCCGACGAACAAGTATGCAAAGCATCAATCTGCGGAGCTTGGTCGGAAAATCGATGATAAGATCGTTGCTGCTGCAACTGGCACCGCTACGGCGGGCGAGGAGCGCGACAGTACGGTCTTATTCGAAGATGACTCAGTCAGTATCAACGGCGATGGCACTGTGACTTCCCTGGGGACTCTTGCCACACCTCAAACCGAAGTGGACATGACCCTGGCCAAGATGCTTCTTATGTCGAGACTCTTCAACAATGAAGACGTCGATCCTGATCTCAGGAAACACTGGGCGGTCAGTCCGAAAGACATATCCGATATGCTGGCTCTCACTGTCGTTAACAGCATCGACTTTAACACTGTTAAGGTCCTACAGAACGGCGGCGTTGAGACGTATATGGGGTTTGACTTTTTCTGGACAAACCGTCTCGCTGCGGACACAACCGACGCGACCTGTACTCGGACCTTTGCTTGGTCTGAGGAAGGTATCATTCTCGGTAAGGCCAAGAACATTACAACTGAAGTAGACAAGCGTGCAGACCTCAAAAATGCAACGCAAGTCTACAGCTACATGAGTTGTGGTGCAGTACGTTTTGAGGGTGCTCAAGTACACGAGTGCCTGAATAAGAACACTGATTGACATTAATTAAGGAGATTTCACGATGAGTGAAACACCCCTAAAACTCACAGGTATCAATGTGAGACGTCCGGGTATTCTCTTTGGAGATGTCAATCAGCCTATTCAGGACATCTACTCTGAGAGTGCCTCACAAAACTATGGTCTCGGGACTCGACTTGTCTACAACGACGGTCGTGAGTTCCGTTATGCAAGAGCCGGAGCTGTCAACCTTGTCAAAGGGTATATGGGCCAGGCCTCTGCTAATCTCTCCAATCTTGTCGATGAGCTGCAAACCACGAGTGGTGCTGCCATCGATGCAGGACAAAGAGAGATCACTGTCGATATCACGACAGGCAGTTCCCTGGTCGATAATTCCTTAGTCGATGGCGTGATGGTTGTGAACAAGTCAACAGGCATGGGTGATGTTTACATGATCGATGCCAACAAGATCCGGTCTTCGGATGTGTTGCTTGATTTGCAACTTCGTACCGTTCTAAGGAATAACCTGTCGGCAACTTCAGAGATCACGTTGGTGTACAATCGATTTGCAAATATCGTTGTATTACCGACAACTGCCTCTGGAGTGCCTGCCGGGATCACCTTGGACAATGTGACTGCAACGTACTACTACTGGGCTCAGACAAAGGGCTATGCCCCTTGTTATGTGGACACGGGTGAAACCGTCGTCCTCGGTGAGCCTGCTGGTTATCCCGCAACGCCCAACGTTGCTGGTGCCTGTGGTCCGGTGGGTGCCGACACGGACGCGACCTGGGGAATTGCCCAGACAATCGCAACCGCCGGCGAGCCCTGTATCCTTGACCTCCAGCTTAACTAGAGGCCTGTCAACCGTTAACCATGTCGGGGGTCCAGCGAGGCCCCCGGCCTTCTATCTAAGGTGTTATTATGGCGCTTAGTGAAACCAGCCTTTGCAACATGTCGCTTGGCAGAATAGGTGCCAACAGGATCAATAGCTTTGATGACACCTCAGATGAGATTGAAGAGGCCATCCAGTGCCGCCTTCACTACGTCCAGACCCGAGACGCCCTTCAGCGTTCCCACGCCTGGGTGTTCAATGGTACTCGCGTCATTCTCAGCCAGGATACAACTGGCCCTGTCTTTGAGTTCGATAATCAGTTCATCGTCCCGTCAGACTATCTGAGGGCACGAACAGTGTACGACGAATCGGCCGGGCCTAACACACTGTCTGTCTACAGTGCAGCGATAGAAGCAAATGCCGACGGTGAACTGCGATGGCTCACCAATCAAGCCGCTGTCAATCTCCGTTACAGCCAACGCATAACAGATCCCGGCAAGTTCGATCCCCTGTTCGCTGAAGTATTGATTCTTAAACTGGCCCGCAAGTTGGTCATGCCCCTGTCTGGGGCCCAGCCCAAGTTGCTCGACGGCATCGACAGAGAACTGATCCCGCTTGAACGCAAGACCCGTGCGCTGGACAGGAACGAAAGAAACAGGTCCAGGAGAAACTCCTTTAATTTATGGGAAGATGCACGCTTCAACTACACAATGAGTCTCAGTAACAGAGTTTCAAACGTTTAAAGGAAAGGAAAGTAATGTCAACGGAAATTTTTAGGTTGGATGCTGCTTGCGGTGGCACATTAAAGAGAAGGGCGCCGGGATACGATATGTACAGTGACATCATTGATCCTGCTTCGGATTTTGACGGTAAATACGTCAAATGTGCTCTTGAAGACATGAGTTGTTTCAAGGATAAGGAGTTCTCGTATGTACGATGTTATCACGGAATCGAACATACCGTTGATCCTGACCGTGCCTGTGCTGAGCTTATTCGCATTGCTAAAGCGGGCATTCTCTCGTTTCCGCCGATGCAGGCAGAAGTCCTGTTCGGTAGAGCAGACCACAACTGGTTTGTCAGTGTGGACCGTG
>Ga0233412_10001874_pt1 | contig 10568 bp, 12 predicted proteins | sample Na_anoxic_4_MG_FD_180667 | JGI IMG/M metagenome (GOLD analysis project Ga0233412, IMG submission 180667) | Seawater microbial communities from Saanich Inlet, British Columbia, Canada - Na_anoxic_4_MG | ecosystem: Environmental > Aquatic > Marine > Inlet | place: Canada: British Columbia... | reverse complement strand
AATGTTTTATGTTAAAGAATGATTTAGTTAAAGATGCTAAATACATTCCATTTAAAAATTCTTTAATATTAGATGATCTAATAGAAGATGGATTTTTATGGAATACTGTTATAAAAAAAAAATGGTTTAGACCATGGATAGGTGTAATACATTGTCTACCGAATATAAAACAACGGTATCCGTATATGAAAGATGTATTATGTATAAATAATTTGTTTAAAAATAATTTATTTGTGAAATCACTTAAATATTGTAAATATATAATAGTCCTTAGTAAATATTTAAAATTAGAATTAGAAAAAATATTGAAGTTATATAATATTAATTTAAAAATAAAGATGTTGTATCATCCATTAATTAATAATAGTGTAAAAGAATTTAATTTAAATAATTTTATTAAAAATAAAAATAAAAATATAGTCCAACTTGGACAACAATATAGAGCATTATCATTTATATATCAATTGAAAACAAAAATACCAAAGGCTTGGTTACCAGGTACAAAAAATATAAAAAAAGTTTTTGATGAATTTAATCTGGAAATTGCATATTATAAACAAAAAATATATGGAAATGTGGATATAAAATATTTTGATAGTTATGAAGATTATGATACCTACTTATTAAGCAATTATATTATAGTACCTTTGTTAGATGCTTCTGCAAATAATGCTGTAATTGAGTGTATAATAAGAAATATACCATTACATATTAATAAATTACCGGCAGTAGTAGAATATTTGGGGATAGATTATCCATTATATTTTAGTACAAATGAAGAACTACTAAAAAATATAAAAAATATAACTAAAATAGTAAAAGCATATAAATATTTAAGAAATATGAACAAAGATTTTTTAGATGTAAAATATTTCAATGACTGTATTTAAAAATAAATTCATTAATTTCATATTCAGAATAAAAATAAATCATATAATTAATATTTTTAATTATTTCTATTTCATTATTAGAATACTTATATTTTTTTTTAAAAATATTATACAATTGATATATTGATTTATTAGATGTTAGATTATCACTAAGTAAAATTAAAGATTCATTATTAAAGTTTACATATTTATCAAATTGTATTTTATTATTAATTAAATAATCTATATAAATTTTATCTGATGTAATATTTATACATTTTTTTTTAAAAATAAATTTTTTAAGAAAAATATTAAATATATTTTCCCAATCATTTATATCTTCATATCTAAGGATAATTATATGATTATTATTTGAATGATAGTAATTATATTTTTCAGAAATATTAAATTTATTATCAAAAATATTTATATTTAGATACTTGTTAAAATCATTATACCAATCTTTGTATTTTAAATTAATCATTTTAATATTTTGATTTTTAAAAAATAAAAATATTTTGTTAAAATCAAAATCATCTACTATATCATCGTAATTATTAATTAAGTCATTAATTATTGGATTATAATAAAATATATTGTCAGAATATTTATTTTCAGTATCATAGTAAAATAAGAAATTTTTATTAGGTTTATCATAGTAATTTTGAAAAAAAGAAGATATATTTCTATCAAATAGATTTCTAGTTATATTAATAATTAAATTATTACCTTCATTAAATATTTTTTCATCATATACATGAGTGTGAATAGTATTTATACCATATTGAATAAATGTTTTATATAATGAACAACTGCCAACTTTACCGAATTGATAAATTATAATTTTATCAATTAAAATAGTTTCCATATATAATATATAATAAATAAAAAAACCATATCATTCAAATGTAATATAAAAATATAAATATGATAATAAATATAAAGATAAGAATATAATTAAAATAATATGAATAAAGAATTAAAAATAAAATATGGAACATTTGAAGAGGAAAAAGTAGAACAAAAATGTCAAAAATGTTTATTAATAGCAAAGATATAGTATTAGAATTGGGTAGTAATATTGGAAGAAATTCGTTAGTTATAGCAAATATATTAGAGAATAGTTCTAATTTAGTAACACTTGAAACAGATATAAAATATTTTAATAAATGTATTGAAAATAGAGATTTAAATAACTTTAAATTCAACTGTGTAAATAAAGCATTATCATATATAAAATTATATTCACAATTTAATAAAGAACATGGTAAAGGTGGTGGATTTTGTGTACCAAATAAATACAATATTGATTATAAAGAATGTGAAATTATAACTTTAGAAGATTTAGAAAAAAAATATAATTTAGTATTTAATACATTAGTATGTGATTGTGAGGGTGGTTTATATTATATATTAAAAGATAATTTAAATTTATTGAAGAATATAAAAAAAAAATTATTAGAAAATGATTTTAGTGATATTAAGCATAAAGAATATGTAAATAAAATATTTATTCTTAATAACTTTAAAAGAGTATATTATGAAAAATTAGATGAAACAAATTTTCCATGTAAAGAATATTTTTGGGAAACATGGATTAAAATTAATTAAAATATATAATCTTCAACGTATTTATTCCAATCAATATTTTTTAAATTATAATCTGAAAAAATAATATCAAAATCATCAGAAGTAATAAACTTTATTGTGTCAATTGGTATTTTTTTTTTATAATATAATGTAGTGAAACCTAGTTTATGAAATAATCCAATATCATTAGTTCTAGGTACAATTGAATAAATAAAATGATAATTATTTTCAATTACATGCAATAAAGTTTCATAATCTGTTCCTCCATTTTCTCTAATACATCTTACTTTATTCCATCCTTTTTTAAACATACCCCATTGTTTATTTGGAATAGACTTTACTTTAATAACTGAATTTAAATCATTATTTGAAATAATTCTATTTTTAATTGAATTAATATCGATATCAGAAGATAAATCTTTTTTATGAAAGAATAAAGAGTATGATGTAATTCCTATAATTTCTTCATTATCAATTAAATTACTATTTTTAAAAAAATAATAATAATTTAAAGTATCATTACAAAATATAGAGTCATCTTCTGAAAATATAACAAAATCAGAAAATTTATATGCAAAGTCATTTGCATGCAAACAAGTTTTATAGGGACCTAAATTTTTATCATTAATTTTTATAATAATATCTTTAAACATATGTAAATATCTTTTTTTAAAAATATTTAAATTATTAATTAATAAATTATTATTTTTAGTAAATTTAGAATTAATTTTTGCTCTATCTATATAAAAAATTAAAGTATAATCTTTTAAATTTAATAATGAATTATTAACTAATTTATTTAAAAGATTAATTGTAATAATTGGTTTAACAAAACATTGAATCAATATTACTGTCATATAAAAAATGTTAAGATAATATTTATATAAATATAACTTGATATTTGTATAAATATAATATAAAATTATAAAAACTTATGGATTTATGTATTGACTAGTTGATATCATATCACCAGTTACAACTAATTTATCATTAGACGTCCATTTTGAATTAGGAACAGCTGCATTAAAAGCAATATTTATTTCAGTATTTGTTGATACAGAATCACTACCATTTGATGATAGAATCCAATTATTATTTTTATTAATTATATAACTATTATTATCCTTCTTATACACTATATCTCCCTTATCAGAATCTGTGTCTGGGGTAAAAATTAAAAAATATTGACCATTAAAATTATCATTACTTGCGCCTTTAACAATAACACTTGGTGAATATGAACCAACATAAATCCCTAATTTTACAGTTTTAACTTTATCTATATCAGGGAACTCTCCCCCACCAGGTGGATTTGGTTTAGTTGTTTTTGTTCTAATCCAACCTGTTGTAGATGGGTATGCTGAATCAGAAGGACAATAATAAGGATAAGAAGTTGATGTTTGATAAGATATACCAAATAACCAATGAGGATTGGGTGTTGTCACACGTGGTTTACCAGGCTTGTATAAAAATATTTTAAAATTTTTATTATTTCTACTTAACATTTTAAAATAATAACAACTTTTATTAGTTTTTTTATTAATAGCAGCATAACCTTGTGATTGCCATGTATAGATTCCATTAAAATCATCATATGTAATTTGTTCACCACCAAGATCAAAAGGAGGTAAGTTATTATCTAAATTGGTAACAAATATTTTATATTCATCATTAATATCTTTAAGTGTATTATTTAATGAAGATGAATAAAACTGATAATCATATTTTATTCCTGTTGTTTTAGTATTATAGCTATTTACTTGATCCCAATCAGCGATTGATATAATACTATCTGTATTTGTATTAGTTGCAATAATAAATTGTTTACTACCATTTTCTACAAAAATTTTCCAAGTAGAGTCACCTTTTTTTTGAAATATAAATATTTTAATAACAAAAGGTTTTTTTTCAGTTTCAGGTTGTGGATAAAATATTGATCTTAAATAACATACAGATGCAAAACTTGGTAAAGGTAAATCAGTAAATTGATCTAATTTATCATAAAAACCACTTAGATCATTAACCTTAATTGTAATATTAGATGGTGTATCAGGTATAGTAGGATTTTCCGGATCATTAAATCTAAAATAAAAAGTACTGGATGTTTGATTATATTTTAATAAATTAAACTTTGAATTTTTAGATTCAAAATCTTGTGGCTTATCAATTGATATGTTCGTATTATCACTTGTAAATACTTTTTGTTGTATTTTATTATTAATTGAAACATAAATTGATGATGTCATATATATATACATTATATTATATTTTTTGTAAGAATAAAAATATAAATATATTTACAATAAATATATGTTAAATTTTGATTTTATATTTTTTCATATTCCTAAATGTGGAGGATCATCAATAAGAGAATATTTTAAGAGAATATTTTTAAATTTAAAATACCGAGATCATACTATTTATATATCAATTGAAGGTAAAAAAATACATAATTTAACAGATGAAAATAAATTAAACTTAATGTTACCAAAATTAAAAAAAACAAAAATATTACTATCACACATAAATTGTAATTTATATGAAAAGCTTAATTCTAAATTTAGAATTACATGTATAAGAAACCCAATAGATAGATATATTAGTTCATTTAATCATTTTGAATTATTAGAAGACAGTAGTAAAAATCTAATAGATCTATTTTTAAAAAAAAAGATTAGTATATTTAATATATATGATAGTGATATTTGGTTAAGAAAAAATTATAAAGATTATAACTATATAATAATATTTGAAAATTTAGAAAATGATTTAAATGAAATTAATAAAATTCTAAAAATAAATTTTAAAATAAAAATTCCAAATATAAATCCAGGGATTAAAAATGTAAATAAAAAAAACTATTTTAAATTTAATTTTAATAAAAAATATCATAAAGATATATATGAATTTTTAAAAAAAAAATTACAACCCGATATACTAATATATAATGAAATTTGTAAAATAAAAGGATTGGATTATTTAAAAATTAAATAATTAATATATATATGAATAAATTAATAATACATTATATTTACATAAATAAATATAATAAGTTTTGCACTAAAATACCAATACAAGTTAATAAATTAAAAAAATTATATGTTAAAAATAAGTCAATTACATTTAAAATACATACTTACACTAGTTTGTTTAATGAAATAAAAGAATATAATAAAGAATATTCAGAATTATTATCTAAAATAAATCCTTTATTTGCAGCAGCAATAGCAGACATAGGAAGAATATTTGTTTTATGGAAATATGGAGGTATATATCATGATGCACATTTTTATATTAAAGATAATAAATTTTTAGAAAAAATTAGAGATACTTTGAAGAAATATGACTATGTATTTGAAAGACATCCAATAAATAAAACATATTCATGTAGAAATACAAATATGGCAGCTAATAGAAATAATCAATTGTTTAAAAAAATATTAAAAAAGCAATTTGCAAATATAAAAGTAATTATAAATGAATTAAAAATAAATAGTAATAAAAATCATAATATGTGGAGGTATTTTACAATGATTTTTTTAGAAGAATTATTAATGGAAAATAATATAGATATTAGTAATTTTTCAATTAATAACATACCCAATAATGAAAAATTTTGTATTTATTGGAAATTAATAGGATTGCCAAAATTTTATAATAATGGAATGAAAGATCATTGGAGCGTTTTACAAAAAAAAATGCCTTTACTATTAATCTAATACAATTTTAATAGTATTAATAATATCCTCATATTTACAAAATTTTATTTTATTTTGTAATTTAATTTTATCAGAAAAACTACAATTTTCAGAAATAACTATCATATCATTATAAATGCATCTATTACAGCTTATTTCTTCAAAAATATTATAATTTTCATCAAAGTGTACGTTAACAAGTATCTTACATCTAAAAAGAATATTATCTCTTTCTTTTCCCCATCCTTCTATATCTTTTACATTAAGTCCAGCATCAATCATATCATTATATATTTTTTGTCTTCTAGTACTTTTTGAATTTTTAAATTTAATGCAAGCAATATCATATTTTTTAGGATAGTTGAAAATTTCAAAATCACACCTAGGATATTCTAGAAGTTTTATATTATTCTTAATGAATTTACTAAGATATAAAATATTTAAACTGCTATAATCAATTAAATTTATTTTCGGACAATGTTTTATAATATTAAGAGTAAAATTTAAAATATTTGGTCTAGATAATTGTTCTATATTTAAAAAATATAATCTTTTTTTAAAATGCTGATATAAGAAATTTATTTTGTAAAAATTATTATATTTTTTATCATCACCTTCTGAAATATAAATAATATAATTTGGTTTTAGATTGTAAATATACTGTTTCAAATTAATAAAATGTATTTTTCTATTATTAAATAAATTATAACAATTTAAACCTTTCATTAAAATAATATTAATATTATCATTTTTAAGATTTATTGATATAGCTTGAATATAATCAAAAATAATATTATAAGTATTTTTATTAATTAAAAATAAATATTTATAATTTACCATAAAATATAAATACAAATATGAATTTAAAAAGGAACGATATTATATATACATGAAGATTGCAATAATTGCAAAATTATCTAAATTTAAAAATGAATATAGTCTAAATAGAATAAAGTTTTTAAATTATTTGTCAGAAAGATCTTCAAATATCTACCTATATGATGAGAAGTTTTTTAGAGTGAAAGATATAAATGTATTAAATATTGATATTATAATATATTATTGGTTAACAAAATATAATGATTACAATAAAATGCTTATTAAAGATTTTAATAAGATAAAAATATCAAAATTATTATTGGTGGAAGATATATATCATATAGATTCATATCCTATATTTTATAATAAATATAATTTTAATGGAATAATACTTCATTATAAAAATAGTAGAATAAAAGAATTATTAAAAAATATAAAATACATCTATGAATTACCACAATTTATAGATAATAAAATTAATAGAGATTGTAAATTAAAAAAAGAAATAGATATATTATTTTATGGTGATACTAATAATAAATATTATCCATTTAGGAATAAGATTTGTAGAGTATTAAAGAAAATAAATAAATATTATAATGTAAAAATTATAAAGAAGGAAGATAATATTATTAATGAAGAATTATCATCATATATAAATAGATCATATTTAACTGTATGTACTAGATCAAGATTTGATATTACATTAAAAAGGTATCAAGAAGTTATTTTAAATAAAAGTGTAATCTTAGGAAATATACCAAATAGTGAAAAGTATATTTATAAAAATAAAGTAATTAGAATTAGTAATAAAATGTCTGATATGGAAATAATATATATTATAAAAAATGCATTAAAAGACAAAAAAAGATTAGAAGAATTAGCTGAAAAAAAATATAAATGTTTTATGAATGAATATAGTTATGAGAATGGATATAATAAACTTATAGATTTATTACATTGTCATGATCAGAACGTAAAGAATTTCTCTCATTAACAACTGATTCTAGGACCTCGTGTTCAGAATTATGTTTTTTCATAAGAGATAATAATGCATTAGTATCTTTTGGAAAGCATAATCCACCATAACTTAATTTTCCATCTGGTCCTGGAACATTAGTATGCATTGGATTTATCCAACCATTTTTTAACATTAATTTTTTAACAATTTCATAATCAATATTCATTTTTTGGCATAAAAGATAAATTTCATTAAAGAATTGTATTTTACAAGAGTAAAAACAATTAACAAATAATTTCATTGATTCAGATTCATTAGATGTACTAATAGAAATATCTGCATTTGGATAATACATTTTATAAAAGTTTTCTAAAATATCTTTATCGTTAGAATCACATTTTGGACCTAATCCTAAAACAATGTGCGATTGATTATGAAAGTCCTCAAATGCAGTTCTTGCAGTTAAAAATTCAGGATTATGGACTAATTTCAAATTATATCTTTCATTTAATTTAGATGTAGATAATGGTTCAACAGTGCTTTTTACTACAATAACACCTTTAAATTTTTTATTTCTAAAATAGATAAAGTTTCATGAATAGGATCTTTATCATATTCATTAGTCAAAGAATTATATTTAGTAGGAAGAGCTAAAAATAATATATCACAATCATAACAAACTTCAATATTGTTAATGTCTTTTTTATATTTGTCATATGCAACAACATTAATATTTTTAATTTTAAAACTTTTTAACATTGCACCTCCAACGAATCCAACACCAATTATTCCAATTTTCATATAATACATCTCAATATAAAAAAATATAAAAAAAAACAAATTGAAGGAATTTATTCAAGAATATAAATTAAATATAAATTAAATATAAATTAAATATAAATTAGACTATCTATAAAATAAAGTCTTTCCATTGACATAAAACTTTGTTTTACGCACAAGTGACATAAAACTTTGTTTTACGCACAAGTGACATAAAACTTTGTTTTACGCACAAGTGACAACAAGCATATCTCTTACACAAGTGACAACAAGCAAATCTCTTACACAAGTGACATAAAAATGTATAAATACGTGACATATTTTTACAATATGATAATAATCGGCTTACTATCATATATTACATCATATCATTATGAATGGATAAAATCATCATTAGTATTTTCAACAATATTTGCATTACCGTCCTTATTATTTTCATATGAGATGATTTCATTTTATATTCCATTTAAATACAGGTTTTTAATATCAATAATATCTTCTTTGTCATTTGTTTCTAGTATATTGATATTTTCACCATATGTTAACAGTGATGTAGACAAAATATTGTTATTTATCAGTAATTTTTTTATATTCTTTCTAGGAATATCGGTATTACTCTATGCAACATTAATTAAGATGAAGGAAGAGGATAATAAAAAAATGAAATAAAATATAAAAATTGTTATTATAATTAATAAGCCTTAAATTTAGTTATATCTGGCAACAAAAAGTTAAGGTATATAATAATTATACCTTAACCGAAAGTAATGTCTGTGCGTAATAATAAATATAAAGGTAGAAAACATAATAGGAAAAGATTATCTCTTAAAAAGTATCAGAAATCAATTCCAATCGATGATTTGTATTATCCTTCAACAAAAGAAGGGGAATATCAACGAGAATTAGATGAGGCAGAAGTAAAATATTCGGCATATCAAAGAAGGATTATATTTATTGAAATGTCTAGAAAATATTACAATATGCAAATATATAATTCATCTGCACATATACTATTAAATGGTTTACAAAATAAGGGTATTAATATACCATCAGATATTGAGAGAATAATATCAGAATATATAATTATGTTTTTAGATTATGGAAAAGATTGTGAATGGGATATACCAGTAAATAATTCCGATTGTGATTCACTATGTTTTATTTCAATGATAACATGTAATTACTAAAATTTGAAAGTATAAAACAATAAAAATAAATTATAATTTAATAAATAATATCATATCTCCTAAGTAATGATTTATTTGCCCAGGTCATTTTAACTTCTTTATTTAAATTTTCTTTACCTCTATATAAAGATAAAGGTGCACTACAATAAATGGTTGCACCTTTTTTACAGTGAGTATCTAAGAAATTAGATAATAATTTATTATTTTCTTTTCCAAAACATAAATTAGATATAAAGAAAACATCACCATCATTAATATCTATATTAAATATATCTTCATTTAAGAGAGAAACATTGTTTAATTTAGAATCAAACATTTTTTTATAATTATTTAAAGCTTTTTTTGCCATTTTATGCCTTTCTTTTGAAAGTTCAACCCCATATAATTTTTTAAATTTTTTCATTAATCCAAAAGTTAGTAGTGATTTACTAGAACCAGAACCAAGATCATAAAATACAACTTTTTTATTTTTATGAATTTTATTAATATCTTTTATTATATATTTAATAGTTTCTGGTACTAATTCACCATAAGTTGGATTATTTCCTGTTTTTTTTATATTATTTTTATCATTTTCAGACACATTAAATCCAGATAAATTATCGAAAATTTTATTAATTTTGTCAGTAATTATCATATATATAATATATATATAATATATAAA
>Ga0233412_10001873_pt1 | contig 10574 bp, 21 predicted proteins | sample Na_anoxic_4_MG_FD_180667 | JGI IMG/M metagenome (GOLD analysis project Ga0233412, IMG submission 180667) | Seawater microbial communities from Saanich Inlet, British Columbia, Canada - Na_anoxic_4_MG | ecosystem: Environmental > Aquatic > Marine > Inlet | place: Canada: British Columbia... | reverse complement strand
TATTTGTAATAATGCTTGTCTTAAAGTAGGAAGTTGATTTAATCTTCGTCTTTCTCCAGCATCAGGTATATCAGAATTATCGACATTGTCTGGTTTCCAAGCGATTCCTATAGGTCGCATAGACCAAGTATTAGCTTTCATTCCATCACTGTTACAGTGTGGACAGGTAAAGCTAAATGGTTTTGTATCTAATTTAAGATTCTTTAATTTATCATAGTTCATTTTTTATTACCTCCAATAATTAAAATTAAAAAGAAAAAAGAAAAATTAATAGAATATTTATTCTATTTTTACTTCAACTGAATACATGTCAGCAGGTGCTTTTTTATTATCAAATGATAATTCATAAAAGTCTGTTGGATTAGCTCTTGGGTGGCTTCTCTCTTTGTTTATTTTTTCATATAAACCTTTGCTGAATTGTACAACGATTGTTTCATGTTGTTCAGTAAGTGTTCCTTTTGTTTCTTTGTCCCAAAAAGATACATCAGTTGGTTCTTGGAATTTGATTACAGTTTCGAAAAGTTTACTGAATAACAAATTCTTTTTACCTGTATCTTCATTAAGCTCTGAAAAGTCATCCCAAAGATTCTTATTTTCCCACTCTTGTGTATCACTGCTGTATACTTGAAATTGTTTTTCTACATATCTTCCAAATAATGGTTTGAAAGCAGTTCCTTCTCTTTTTGTTTTTTGCCAGTACGCATAATTTGATTTCCAAATTTCTTTCCCATCTGATACTACTTGGAAAGGTACGCCTACGATGTCTTTTTGTTTGTCTATTTTTGGGTAATTCATTTCTGTTTCTGTCATTTTTTTTAACCTCGGTTTATTGAATGTAAGTTGGTATTTTTTTTATTTGTCTCATTTCATCAAAATATTCTTTATACTCCACTTTAGGATATCCTTGTGAAACTAACCATTCATTACGTTCATCATAAATTTTTTCTGCGTTGTATTCTACTGCATTTAAAAATTCGTCACTTTCAATTTTTAATTTATGCAGACTATAATGTTTTATAGCTTTAAAGAAATCTTTGAATATTTTAAATAAAGAAGTGTCTTCTAAAGAAACATATTTGCTATCATAAAATGATGCCTCAACATTTCGTTTAGTATCTACTTCTCTTATGTAAAATCTAGCTATTCTCATAATAATTCCTCCAATAATATAAACTTTCTAATGTTTATAAATGTTATGTTATCACTTATTAGTTTCAAAATAAGGTCTTTTGTATGTCTTTTTTTATAAAAGGATTCAAAGTTTTCCATACTGTTTCATAGTCATATTGGTCTATTGTTAAATCTTTTGCCTCATTAATTGAACAATAATGTTTGCCTTTACCAACTCCTAATCCTTCTTTAGTATGTTTGATACCTTTAAATAAACCTCCTTTGCCATCGAAATATTCTCTGCTTATCTGTGCTTGCAATTGACTTTCTGATGCATAACTATCTGCAGGATTTACCTTAATAGTTGAAACTAATATTTCTTTGTTTTTTAAAACTTCATGGTTAATCAATTGCCCTAAATATGGTTTGTCAAATTTAATATTTTGTGTTCTTATAATATCTTTTTCTAAATATTCAGAATATATTTTCTTTGCTAATTTAGGTGCATTCCTTTTAAGGATTGGTAAACCATTTAATTTAACTTTTGTTTTTCCATCTTTGGTTGGTTCTAATATATATATGTAATTCTTTTTCTTAAATTTATTTCCCTTATCCTTTATCTCTTGAATCCTCCGTTTCTTTTTCTTTGGTTTCTCTATTTCCCATTGTTCATCTGTCATATCTTTTTCTTCCTGTGTTGTACGCCTAATACTTACTTTTGGGACTTTAGTGATTTGTTCTCCTTCTCTAAAGAAATATATGTGTGTGAATTTTGCATCTGTTGTTAAGTCATATCTATCATCAGTAAACGGCATAGTTTTCTTTATTTTATCTACAATTCCAGCAATAACTTTATTCAACTTATCATCATCATTATGTGGGTCCATAAGATATACTGAATCTGTATCTCCATATGTCATTATATATCCTGCCTTATCTAATTCTTTATATACATATTGAATAGATTGTTTACTCATTAAGGTTGTATCTGGTCCAGTATGTTCATAATATATACTTTTAAATATTGCACTTGAAGATATTCCATAAGTCGCATTAATTAAAATTTTAATTGTATACTCTCTTGGGTCACCAGATGATTTATAATCCATTTTTAATTGTAACCATTTAGATATTAATTGTTCAATTGGACCTTGTTCACATCCACAATATGTTCCATTAAGTTTAAATATTTCTCCATCACCAGAATGTGCTGTTGGACAAACTCCTTTAACTTTATGTTTACATTTTTCTATGGGAGTGTATAAGTTCATTCCATGTTGATGACTTGGATGTTGTGACCTAAAATCTTTACATCTACCTGCACCATCTTTTGGACCATATGATTCTCTTGTTGGTAAGAATACCCATGCTCCCGGAAACGTTCCTTGTGATTCACCATATTCTTCTTCTAATCCCAATTCATGACATATAACTTTATATGCATAAGACCCAGTTGGTGCATGCACATATTGTAAAGTTTCAATATCTTTCATAGGTAAAAATGGTGCTAATGGTTCGAAATATTTTTCTAAAAATTCAAATATATTTTTTGTAACTACTAAGTCTTGAACAAGATATCTTTTAATATAATCCATATTATCTTCAACCCACTTGGCATCTGATAATTTTTCATAAGGAAAATCTTCTTCTTTATATTCATTAAAATATTTTGAATATACCTCATGGTCTTTAAATAATTCATAACCATGTGAAGCTATTGTTCCAAGCTTCAAATCTTTAAATCTATTGTCTTGCATACCTATGATTCTAGCTTCTCCAATAATTGCTTCTCGTCCTTTACCTGTAGGTGGTCGTTTACCTTTCTTTTTATAAGATTCTTTTTCACTTCTACTTGGTGACTTTCTTAATGTTTCTAATAAATCTATATGTGTTATTCCATTGATATATCCGTTCTTAGAATTAATTCCATAATCAGCTTCAAGTATCGGTATATCGAAACCTTTACCATTATGAGTAATAATTGTTTTATGTTGTTGTATTAATTTATTTGGTGACTGTCCTCTTTTTCCAAAATATACTTTACCTGTATTGTATGAGTAAGCACCCCAAATGACTGTTTCAGAATTCTCTGCTTCAATCTTTCCGTTAATGTCTTTTTTCTTTGTTTCAATATCAAGGACAAGGACATCTTTTAAAGGATAAAATGTTTTACCGTGCACGCTTATTTTTCTGTCGTGGTACGGTTTTCTTTCTTTTGGTTGGTTTATCATCTTTTGTTTTCTCCGCATTTTTAGCATCTGAATTGATTTGTTGTTTTGTTAAAGCTTGTGCATAATATTTTGACATCCCATCAAGCTTATTATGCATTCTATGTATTTCTTCTTTCATTAATTTCATTTCTGAAGTAATATCAATGAATAATTCTTTTTCTTCTCTTGTTAAAACCATTATTCTTCACGTCCATGTTTTAGACCATGTAACATAGCTTCTTTGTAAATTATTATTTTGTGGTCAAGTTCTCTTTCAAGTACTCCTGCAAACCATTCTGCATGAGCCTCAACCATTTCTCTATCTTTTTCTGTTGTCATATTATATCACCTATTTAATTAAAAAAGGTTAGGACACATTGTGTCCATAACCTATATGGAGGGTGGTAAATGAGTTTTCACTCATAGCATAGTTATTCATCAGTCTCATCAACTGGTTCTTCTTGGTCATATTTAACTTCTTCATTATCATATTTTGTTTTTTCTTTTACCATTTTCTACTCCAGATTGATTTGCCTTTCTTTTTTATATCTTTGATTCTATGAAATGGAATCTCTGATTCAGTTCCATCATCATGAGCTACACAGAAATTAAACTTGTTACCATATTCTTGTATTACATCATAATACGAAATATAGATTAATTTCTTTTGTATGCTGTCTAAATATCCTACGGTGTAATCTGTTTCTTTACATTTATCGTCGTATGATATTTTATTTAACATTTCAATTTCAGTTTTCATTTGTATCCACTCGTTGTTAATTTTATATATGTCATATACTTTTCTTTGTATATTTCTTGTTGTTCATTTAATAATTTTTGATAATGTTCAACTGCTCCCTTTAGTTTTTGTACATGAAATTGCTCAACTTCACATTCATGTATTGCGTCATCAATAGTTGTATCTTCTTCCATTAAATCTCCTCTTAAAATAAAATAAAAATAAAATTATTTTGTTGATGGTCTTGTAAATAAAAATTGCATTAATACATATAGTGCAAATGCTTGCAAAAAACTATTGTTTGCAATCCGAATAATACTGGCATTAACCAATTCCATATTAACATAACAGGAAATCCTATTAATAAAGCTGCAACAATTAGTAATCCTATTGCAAGAAGCATTGTTAATAATATTGATATTATTTTATCTTTCATCTTTCACCTCCAATATATTTTCCATAAATGTCTGACTCTTCAAAATAATTCCAATCATCATATAATTCTTTTGGTGTAACATCTAATTCTATTATCCAATTGTTACGCCAACCACCTTCGAAGTTGTCTGAGTTACCAATCAATCTTTCATAAGAAAACATATCGTCTTTTATATCATATCTACCACCGTCGACAGATATGCTACCACAAGAACAACTTCTAAAATCATGTGGTGCTCTACTAAAAATATAATCTTTACAATTATTACATCTTACTACTTTTATTTTCATTTTCACATTCCTCACATAATGTTTCAATAAACATTCGTTCGTTTCTTATTTCTCCAGGTTTACCACATTTTTCACATATCTTATAACTTAAATGTTCTGCAAACCAAATCATTCCATAGATTAAATCATCTGCTCCATTTGTGTAAAACCTTAATCCACCAAACTTTTGTTTTATTTGTGATACTTCTACTTGATTAATATCATTATTATCAATATAAGTTTGAATAGTATCACATAGATTATCAATAAGCCAATACCAACCATCTTTACATTCAAAACCATATGTTAAGTTTCTTCGTTTCAAAAGTTTAGGATACTTTTCAAATAGCTGTTTAGCTAATTTTGGTGACATCATTTTCTAATACCTCGCTCCAATATCTTGGGTTATCATAACCCTGTTTGTTATCCCACCATTTCCATCTGGCTTCTACAGGATTAATGTTATGTTTCTTTGAATGTTGTAACCATCCATGCTCAATCCTTTGGTATAATCTCTTGGTCATTCCATTTGGATTTTGTTTTGCCCATTGAATTATATGTGTATCAACACAACATACTTTTGCTGTGTTTGGATATAACATTTCAATTGCAAATCTTGTCTTAGCAAATCCTAGCCCATATATTGAACTTTGTAATCTAGATGCATATTTGGACCAAGACTCATAAAATCTCTTCATATACTTGCCAGGATTACCTAGAAAGTCCATTGTGAATTCATGTATACCTTTTGTTCTGGTATTATGTAACCCTAATCCTGAATTTTCAATAATCTTTCTAAGTTCTTTTTCGTTTGTGTGATAGTTATCTTTTAAAAGATTATATCCTTTTATATTTGATTCCCAAGTAGTATGTACTGAACAGAATGAAAATATAAATCTATTATAAACTTCCATATCATTCTTAGGTTTAATCTTTTCAAAGTAATTATAATAATCAAATTTCATTTTCTTCCTCCTATTATTTATTTACCAAATATAATTTCTATTAATGCTATTATTGGTACCATTATAAGACTCAATAAAAATACTATGAATACAAATAAAAATGTTATACATATCATTAATACTGGAACCCATATTGGTGATGAAAATAGTAAAAATAATATTAATGCTATTGTTTCATACATTTTATTCACCAATCTGCTCCATCATTTGGTCCATCTCCTACTGGTCCACCTTCACACATATTATATTGGTCAAACTCAAGTAATGTTATCTCTTGTTCAAGTTGTTCAATTTTAATATTGTTTGCAATGTTTCTTTCTGTTAACTCAACAATCCTTGCATACTTTCTATCTATCCTTGATTGTCGTCTTTCACATGTTAAAGCAGTTACAAATACTGCACATACTATTATTGCTATAATACTTATTGCAATTGTTTTTTTCATCTTATTTTCCTCTGTAAATTTTAATACTAGACTTTTGTCTATCTTTGTTATTTGAACGTTTCATTATAAATTGTTCAAATGTTAATTTCTTAAAAAAGCTGGGTTGATTACACCAAGCAGCTAAGTCAATAAAAAAGTTTTTATATTTTGAACCCCAACAAGATTCATCTCTCATTAAATATGGTAATACTTCATGAGTTTTACACCATTTAATTCGATGTAAGATATCAGTTTGTATATCCATATCAGGATGACAATATAAAAAGAATTTTGATTTCCAAGTTCCTGTAATATATTTTTGAAATAATAATAATTTTTCTGTAATTAATTTCTCGTCTTTAATATTATCAAAAGCAAAGAAATATTCTCCATAATAATTTATTTTAGATATTAATTTTGCATTTGTATCGTTTATTAAACGAATATCTAATCCTTGATTGAAAGAACATTTTATTTTCAAATCTATTATATTTTGTAATTCTTCTTCGTGTTTATTATATGCTAATATATTATTATCAAAAAACAATACTATCTTATGTTTTGCGATATCCTTAACTTCATTGTATTTATATAACATACCTTCTTTTTTAGGAACAATACAGAAATAACAGTTTCGAACACAACCTCTAGTAATGAATCCAAAAGAAAACTTATTGTCTGGATATATAGAATAATCTGGTTGCAAGTCGTCAATTTCCTTCGGTAATTTCTTTTTGACATCATATCCAGAACCTCCATAATGTATATCTTCACAATTACTAATTTCTAAAATATCTCTATTCTTTGTGAATATTATTGATACATATACAGAATCATATTCAGTAGCATCTATCTTTATTTTTTCTTTAACGGTTTCATAATAGTTACTTTTTACTCTTTGTAAATCTACATGATATTTCTTCGACTTAAAATAAGTCGAAAGTTTCATCAAAGCAAGATTAGGTAATTTAAATCCCACATCTACCAATAATATTTTTTTCATTTCTTTACCTCTAATGATAATTTGGTGTTTATCATTCTGTGCATTCTTTTAATTTCTTATCATCTCTTAACGATAAAAATCTTGGTTGGAATGGATTATTGTATTCTGTTCGTCCAGACATTAATATTTCAATAATAAACCAATCTTTTTGTTTTATCCAATTGGTTTTACCAAGAGAAACACCATAATTTTTATCTATCATGTGGTCATTAAATCCTACAGATTCACCTTTTGTTAATGGAAAGGATTCCTTTTTATTTAAAAGTTTTGTTACTACTGGTAAGGTAGCATCAGTAAATCCACCACCACATCTTCCTTTAGCTACAAGTTTACCATCTTTATCATATTGTGCTAAACATAATGCTTGAAAGAATGGATGTCTTTTGTTATCAATTTCTTCTCCTTTAGAGTTAGTACTTTTTTCAGAAGCATCAACATATCCTATAACAATAAACTCATCTGTTTCTTTAAACTTAACTTTAACACAATCTTTACTTTTACCATTAACATATTTACCTTCAATATGTTTCAATACAATACCTTCCATCTTATGTTTTTCTGCAACATCATATACTCCTTGTTTATCCATAAAATGAGACATAAAAACTATTTTACTATTACTAGAATTTATTTTATATATATCGAATAAAGATATTAATTCATGTTTTCTTTCTGCCCAAGGTCTATCTCTTAAATCTTCTCCATTTAATTCTAAGATGTCAAATACCATATAGTATGGAGTAGCTGTTTTACATTGTGCTTGTGTTCTATGGTCTCTAACATCATTGTCAGATATCTGTTCTACATATACCATCTCACCATCTAATACACATTGTGTCATATAATTATCCATACCAAATATATTAAAACCATTTTTAATAACATCTGGGATATCCTTAGCGAATGCTTTACCTTTTCTATTTAAGAAAGTTGTTTCTGTATTATCATAATGAGCAAACAACCTATTACCATCTCGTTTAAATTCTGCAATCCATTTATTGTCTTTCATTAATGCTTTCCATTTAGCATCGTCTTTATATTCTGTTAATAACATTACCATATTAGATCTCCTCCATTTGTTAAGGGATGTTCATCAATATTTTTATATACTGATAACGCCCTTATGTCTTTTTCCATTTTTTTACATTTATATTTTTCATCAGTAATAACTCTTCCAAAAGTTTTTTTCATTTGCTTTACGTGTTCCATTGTATAAAATCTATATTTTCTAGGACGAAAAGCTGATTGATATATTACTGGTGTTGCAATCTTATCTGCCATATCTTTGAAGCTATAATCAGACATTATATTTAAATTGCCTAATACTTTTTCTTTTAAATCTGATATTGTAAATGTTCCTTTAAATCCTGTCCACCTAAGTCTATTAAATTTTGCTAGAGATGGGTTAAACATTTGTGGGGAATTTGTATTTAAACTTTGTAAATAATTTCTCTTTAATTCTTTACTAACCTGTTTGGATTTAAATGCAATAACTCCTCCTAAATCTTTATAGATATTAGTATTATCTTCTTTTTTATATTTTTCAATTATTAAATTGAATTTATTAGCTGATACAGGGTAATTAATATTTCTAAATGTACTAATTAATTTTGGAAGTCTCTTTGGACAAGTTTGTATAAGACCATAATCATCTTTAAGTCTATTACATATTCTTATCATTACTTCATCTATTGCATATAATACATTTTTAAGTATAAAATTATAATAACTATAACTATGTTCTTTTCTATTGTCTTTTTGAATGTATCCATTTATTGAATTTGAATAAAAAGTATAAGGTACTACATAAACAGATAGTTTTCTTTTTTTATCTAATGATACTTGTATACTATGGTCAGCAAATATTAAATCACTATCTTTAAATGCTTTCTTTTTAAAAGAAATTTCTTTAAATTGTTTTGCTAATTCTGGACACTCGTTAAGATAAGCACGAACAAACTTAGCATTAAACATTTTATTAGTATTAATCTTTAACTTTTGCTTTTTCATTTTCTGCCTCCTTTTTCTTTTCCACTTTTACTACTTCGATGTAACTATGTTTAATAAGATTTTTACCTTCTATTGTTTTAAGGAAGGCGTCTTCAACTTCCAATGTTTCTTGTGGTTTTAATTGGACACTGTTACGTGTCATATCACAAGAGTATACGTTGATATTATTTTTCCAAATACTTCTAATTGTTTTTACCATTTTCAATCCTCCATGATTATATATTTATATTCATATTTATTATTTATACTTGATATATCATCATAACCATTAAGATGAGTTACTGATAAACAATGATTACAATAAATAGATATTCCTACATAGTGTGTGTTTAATTTAAAATTTGTTGATTTGCAATGTTTACAATGTATAAATCTCATTTTATTACCTCCAGTTACTAAAATGAATTTTCATTTGTTTTCTTACCAACTCATTAAAATTAAAAAATAAATTATAAGAAATGTTTTCGTTAATGTCCATTTTCAAAACCTCTGGATATATTCATCTGAATTTTTTACTCCTCTCAATTTATTTAACAATAGTTGAATACCAATCATAGCAATAATTCTATTACCTACTTGAATTATTCCATTATCTAATTCAAATTTAATCTGACAACTTGTTGATGGTTTATCTACATCAATTGTTGATTTAAGTTTTTCTAATGTATTCTTTTTATGTGTCGTATAACAAACAACTCCTCTGCCTTCAGAACGCATATCAATAAAATATACATCTTTATTTTTATCACAATATTCATAAACTAAATTTCTTAACTTACCATTATCAACTGCAATGATAATTATATCAAAACCTTTTAATTCTTTTTCTGTTTCAATATACTTTGTTCCCATTTGAAATGGATACCTTTCTCCTAAAGCATGTGCTTTAAACTTTCCTAAATCTTCTATCATAAAGTTTTGATATCTTAGATTCTTTTCTTCAACTTCATCTCCGTCAACCATAGTAATATCTAGTTTTTCTGTTCCGTCTACACCGTTCTCATATAATTGGTATAGCTCTCTAATGAAAAAACTACCGATACCACCACAACCAACAATTAACATATTAGTCATTTTCATTCTCCTCCTTATATTTATAACATACTTGCTTCATACAATCGCTATTAATAATAGTTTTAGCGTTATCTCCTATATTATATGTTGCATTTAGATAACAACCTTCCGCAGGGAGCCATCCACTTTTAATACAATCTTTCATACTATATTTATATTCATAATCTGTTATAGAAGAACCGATTACTATACATATACCTAATAATACAAAAGCAATTTTTATTTTATTCATTTTAATAATCCTCTATTTTTGTACATGCATTGTTATTTCATAGAATTCTTTATTCTGATGGTCATATGTATATGCTTTTACGTCATCTATTTTTGGTGCGTA
>Ga0233412_10001872_pt1 | contig 10576 bp, 26 predicted proteins | sample Na_anoxic_4_MG_FD_180667 | JGI IMG/M metagenome (GOLD analysis project Ga0233412, IMG submission 180667) | Seawater microbial communities from Saanich Inlet, British Columbia, Canada - Na_anoxic_4_MG | ecosystem: Environmental > Aquatic > Marine > Inlet | place: Canada: British Columbia... | reverse complement strand
TACCTCTTCTCTTATTCTGTTAAAATCATCTTGTCCTATTTCTTTTGTCTTTTTCATAATTAATTTAGTTTTTATTTAAGGTTATATTTATTATACTTCTTTAGTGTTAACTATTTCTAATTCTATGTCTGAAGTTGGTGACTCCGTAGTGTCATTTCCATTTATGAATATATCTTCGAACTTCTTAGAAAGATCTACTTGTCGGATTGCTTCATTATCCTCTATCTCCTTAAGATCGTTTGTCTCTTCGTATCTAGCTCCATCATATACTACATCACCATCTTTAAGTTTGAAGTAAAGTCTCTTACCAACTCCGCTTCCTCCTCTTCTATTCTTAGTAAATTCAACGTACCTAAGTCCAGCTACATCAAACATAATTTCCATCATCGCAGTTGTTGCATGCTTTAAATAAGTTGAACCAACATATTGTCCTCCTTTGGTCATGTGTTGTATCGCCCATATTGCTGCACCGTTGTTTTCAGCGGCATCAATCATAATGTTAGTTAACCATGACTCAGCATATGTTGACTTCCATTGTTTAACCTCTTTAAGTTTCACAACCACATCTTGGTAAGAATCTAATAATATAATATCGTAGTCCTTATTAAATTCGTCTTTTATAACTTGGTCCATTGACCCATCTTTAACGTGACTCATTAATAATAGAGTTGGTACCTTTCCAATCGATGGTGTCTTCTTATAATAGAATCCAATATCGTTTTTTGTCATTTCACTAGACACATATAATACTTTAGCGTCCGGGTTCTGTACCTGTATTGAAGCAAGAGCATCTAATAATATAGTTGACTTACCTACTCCGGACTCTCCAATCACAATAGTAACAGTACCTCCATATTGACCTCCACCTTCTTCGTGGTCTGAAAATAATTGGTCTATTTCTTTTCCGGTTTTATGTAGACCAAAGTCAGGGAATGACATGTCCTCTACTTTAATTATCTCTGCCACTACGGGATCAACAGGGACTACGGAGTTAGTTACGGTAGGCGACATATCAACATGTCCCTCTGCTACTATCTTTTTCATAGTGCCATTCAGGCAACCATACGATATACCAGGTACCTCTAATTCAAATCTTTTAAATAAGTCTATTACTTTAGAGTTTGGCACCACTCCGTTAAACTTTTCGTTAAACCAGATTCTTACTGCTTTTTCTTTGCTACTTCCTTTTTCTTCAATCATGTTCATTTATTTATTTAGTTATTAATTAAGGTAAATATAGGTATTTTATTTGGGTTAAAAAAATTTAATCTAAATTAGATAGAAAATTTAACCGAGTGAACTCTAATTCAGTCAGTGAAGATTTTCCCTCTCTAGATATCTTATCTAATAAATCATTTAAAGACAAGGCGCATTTATCCACACGTGGTTTAGCGTTTTCATCTAAATCATGTTGTGTTCTAAAGTCAGTCACTAATGTTTCTAAGTTATCAAAGGGTAATATTGCCCTTACATCAGGTGAGTTAATTGGCCATGTTGCTACTGCCACTTCTCGGCCATGTTCGCCAGCAGTGGCATGGTACATGTGTGCGATTTCTCCAGGTGAATACTTTGTCATTACTAGTGACACTAAACCAATAGGGCACCCTGTACTACTAGCGTTATCTAAGTTACCATCTGTGGCCTGTTCCATTACTTCACTGTCTATATCATGAATTAATGGTGGTCCAAATCTAATAATAAAAATTGAATTTTTCATATAATTAATTGTTTTAAGGTTATAGTAAATATACTAATAATGTTGGGATAATAAAAATATACGGGCACTTTTTTCAACATTAATCTAGAGCCAATGTTGGAAAGATTTTACCCAACAATCTTCGCTCCAATCCCGAGCGAGGCGAGCGCGGGAAAGCATACACGGTTCGCTCCTTTTATACTGCAAATAAAAACCCCACTGTATCCAGTGGGGTTCCACCCTAAAAAACCTCAGTGAGGAAAATCAATCGGGTGTTTACATATGGTCAGTTAATAAAATCGGTCCCATATCACTGCAGTGTTTAGCTAACCATTTTCCTTCTTGTGTGTATAAATATCCATACTCTTCTATGTCTCCACTAAAGAACTCATTAACTGAATCAACATCATCGGCAGGAACATCTTCTCCTCTCCATTCTTTATACGACATGTCTACTGTTGTACGGTCTCCCTCATTAATAAAGTATTCTAATTCAATGGGTTCAGTTCCTTCTGGAAATATACGTAGTAAGTCATTACCTACTCCATCAAAATATCCATCATTGTGACAGTAAACTGATTTAACTGTACCGTCTTCTAATTCTACTGCGATTCTGCTTCTTGTTGCCATGTTTATTTTATTTAGTTAATAATTAAGTTAAGGTAAATATAGGTATTTTATTTGGGTTAAAAAAATTAATGTTAATGTTTTTGTAATGTTTTTAAGAGGGAGCAATAGTATTCAACCATCGCTTTCTCTTCGCTCAGCTTGGAATTTAACCATGTTATTCTATCCCGCATTGATTTTCTTTTACGGTTAGTTTCTGCTGCGTTGGTTCCCTTTGCGTGATTGATGTTAGCGCCTAATACATTAATGTAAGACTCAATATAAGATACATTATTAATACATATCGTACGTAGCTCAGTGTTCTCTGTAATCTTTTCCGCTTTCGCTAATAACTCATCATTAATAGCTTGAGCTTCAACACACTTCCTACGTTGATTTCGCTTTTCTATATATTTTTTAATAAGCTTAAACATCTTCGTTTTGTATTATTTTAATATCTTTTCTTAATTCGTCTAGCATTGCAATCTGTCCAAGTGATTCAGCAAGATTTTCTCTATCTGCCTTAGCTTCAACGAGGTCCGAATACTCAATGAGTAATACAGAAGTCTTCTCGTCGATTAAGGATATGATACGATTAATCTTACTCATGTGACATTATCATAATTGCTTTTGCGGTTCCATCTTCATTGTAATATACTTTAACATCTCCGTTATTATATTTACCGTGCCATTCGCAATCCCAGTTAACCTTTTCTCCAGTTCCTAATGTATCTGGAATATCTAATGGTTTTTCACATTCATACGTATAAGGATGTGCACTCGGTCTATCTTTGTGTATAGATGAAAATGCAACTATTGCTAAGAAGGCTATTATCACTGCTATTATTGATTTATTTTTCATAGTTATTAAGTATTAGTTTATAAAGTAAATATACATATAATTTGTGGTAACTAAAAACTTTTTACCACTTTTTTATTAACACAATTGTAATTTTTCCTGTGCCAACTTTGTCTTCCAGTTGAAGTGCGTAATGGCTCGTAACATAAGATAGCGCAGACTTATACCCAAGTTTAGGTAAAGAAATATTACCCATACTAAGGGCGAGTTCGTATGCCTTCTTGAAATTAGTAGCTGCCGCTGTTGTTGCTCGTATTGCTTCTCCGAACGGAAGAGTAGGGTCCACTTCATTAGATATAATTAAATATATTTCTTTACTGTTCATTTATTCTTTTAATTAAGTCTCTGACGAATGAACAGTCTTCATATCTTTCCGTGGTCTCTAAGTATTCCATCATCTTATTTAAAGCACCTGTCTTCTTGAACGAGGGAGAGGAGTCTGCTATTACTTGAGCTGGGTCAAACCTCAGAACTTCTAACATTAGGTTAGTAAACCCCTCCACGTCTTTATTTTTAAGTTCAATCAGTGCGGATATTAGTTCCTTAGAGTATATCCCCTTATTGTGTAGATTATTATAGTCTTGATATCCACTCACTATCCTTACATTTAATAAAATAATACTCCTTCATGTTATCCCATGATATTTTATATTCAGTTTCTTTCAAAGATTTATAATACATTATTGTATTTGGATCATCATCATGTTCTAGTTTAAATACGTAATGACCTAACTCATGCCATAGGGTCGCGCGAGTAGAAAAGTATCCACGCTTAGCTTGTTCTAGCGATATAGTTATACTACGTTTAATTGGATTACACTGTCCTGCCACTACTCCGTAGTCATCTGATATGCTAATAGATTCTATTCTATTGAATCCAGCAGAGTAGTTAATGTTCTCCTTATTCATTTGGTTCTTCCATTCTTGTACCATCTGTCGAAGCTCATATGATACTTCAGGTTCAGTGTTATTGTTTAATATTTGATATATACCAAATCCAACATAACCTGCTACTCCGAGTATTCCAATTAATATTATCTTTTTCATACTTTAGTTTTTAAAGGTTCTACAATTGCAGTGCCAATTTTATCTCCCCACATATCTATAACCATTTGTCTTAGAATGCTGAGTCCACGCTCCGCTTTAATTAAGGTTTCTCCGCTTGATACCATCTTCACAATAGGACCCTGTATTGATTTATTCTTTACATCTGTTAGAACCTTTACGTATATTAAAGTAGAAGTATATATTTCTTTTACACGTTCTTTACTAAGATCTCTAATCTTTTTATGTTGGAAAAAATAAGGTGCTCCAATTTCGTGCGAATTATCTCCGTCAAATATAATAACTTTCTCTCTCATATATAATTTATTATACTTTAGTTTTTAATTGTTTTCTAGCAGAGTTTAATATTTGACATACTCGTATTTGAGTTAGTCCAACCTCATCTGCTATTTCAGCTGAGGTTAATGGTGCAACTACATCTATACCATAATATAATTTCATTATGTTTCTGTCTCTCTCCTTTAGGTTTCCTAGTAATGATTTAGTAGTTACTTTAAAGTGTTCATGTTCAAAGGATTCGTTCACTGAAGGAGCCACTGCTAGAATTCCAAGGTCTCCTATTGTTCTATCATCTGAATCAGATACTAATTTATCAAGTTTAACGGGGCTTATGTTGCTAACCTCTTTTCCAGCCTTAAGATCTAAGTATCTCTTATATTCTTGATTTACAGGAATCCTTACGGTTCGGCCACATGTATCTATCAATTGATTCATACTCTTTAAAACTCTAGTTCCAGCGAAAGAAGCGAATCTTACATTTCCTTCAGGTTTAAACCTTAGAGCCGCTTCATATAAACCTAAGTTACCCTGTTGTATAAGATCATCTACTGTTATGTTATGATCTCTGTTGACATTCTTGTTCGCAATAGTTACTACTATTTTTAAGTTGTGCTTTACAAGTTTGTTTATAGCGCGGCGATCTCCGGCCTGAGATTTAAAAGCTAATTCTATTTCCTCTGCTTTTGTTAGAGGGTTAAGATCTTTAATTTCTTTAAAGTATCTATTTAAGGATTCTGATTTATTGTAATTCATTATTAGTTATTTTTTAAGGTTTAATTATTTAATCGTTTCGTGTAAATTCATTTGTTGGCTCATCGTCATCATCGTCATCTAAAATTTCGATGCCAGTAGATAATGATTTGTTTACACATGTTGAGCACGTTACTTTAACTGCGTCGTCTCCTACGTTTTTAACCTCTTCTCCACAGTATTTGCAGTTTAGATTCTTTGTATGTTTTCCTGTCTTTTTCATAGTTTATTAATTTATAATATAAATATAGATATAATTATTGGGATAAAAAAATATTTAAGCGTTTATTTTAAAATAATACCAATAGGAGCATCGACATATGAGTCAATATCAAGAACATATATAACATTATCCTTTGTCACAAGATCGCCGTATTGTAGTTTATCTGCATTCATTCCATTGTGTACCCAATTAGGAGTTATCTTTGGATTATAACATACGCTACCTCCTACTTTAATATCAACATCCCTCATCTTATGATAAACTACTACGGAGTCACATTCAACCCATGCACATACCGTCTTATTGGCTCCTTCGTGTATCTTAGTTGCCGTTCCCTTTTGATTAATAAGCTTACATCCAGTCATGATAATAGTTACATCCTCGGGGATAACGTATCTCGCATCTCCAAGCGGATCGGATATCTTCCATTTCTTGTAATTATCTCCTGCTCCCAGATTAAATCTTAATTTATACTTTCCCATATTACTTGTTTACTAATCCTGTGTTTCCATTTGATATATGATTATTGATCACTTCAAATAAACCCTTACTCGTAATTATAATAGGAGTACCGTTGTATTCATTAAGCACATCCAATAAGGATTCAACTGATTTTTTACGATCATCATTTTCTTTTGCCCATGAGTCATTCACACATGCCCGTTTCATTTCAGCCATTGCGACAACTGGGATCTTAGCACCTGCACCAATCGCGGTAACCGCTAGCACTTGCCATCCGACCTCCGGCTCGTAATCACATTTCTTTACCACAGAGACGAACTTATCAAAATTCTTCTCTACTGATTCCTTGTTTAACTTTGTCATACCTCCGCTTTCAGGAAACTTATTTACTCCTGCGATATCATAAAATTCATCTTCAAAATCTAGAGGACTATCTCCTCCCATTATATCTGTTGACCACCATCCCATAATTTATAGTTTTAGTTTATTAGTTATAAGTAAATATAGGTATTTTAATTGGATAAAAAAAACTATTTGTCATAAAGTTTCAAAGTTTTTTAGAGCGAGGTGGGATACTTAATGTTAGTCATTGATTAATCCCAACTGGCTCCTTCTGACCATGCACAAGAAAGCCGACCCTAATGGGTCGGCTAGCTCTAACGATAATGGATAAATAATTATCCTTCAGTTCCCAAAGGAACAATTTTTTTCGTAAGTTGTTTGATTACTTGAAAGTTTTTCTTGCGGCTACGTGTAATATTATACGCTGCGTTCAGAACTTTCATGTCCTCTTTTCTACCTTCGATTACTGATGTTACAGTAGTTGAAGATACACCTGTTTTTTTAGCGACTTTAGTCATGTCTCCGTGTCTAAGTCTTGCATTTACTACAGCTAACTTTTCGATAGGTTGTAGTCTTTTGTAAATAGAATTTTTCATAATATATCTTTGTTTTTAGATATAATATTATACTAGGTAAATACAAAAGGTTTTTATTATTTGTATCTTTATTTAGACCATGCAGTTACCACGTCGTCATATAATTGTTTAGTCTGTTGAACCACTATATGAGTAATGTTTGCCTCCTCTCCTGTTTCATTTTTAGTCTTTGCATAAATGTATAACACGTTTAAAACTATTAAGACTAAAATTAAATTTAGAATCTGTGCGATGAATCCCGCTATTGGTCGTCTTGACTTGCTCATATCTTTAAAAGTTTATCTCCTAGTTCTTGAATTAGGAATTGTTCAAGTATCAATTTAGTATTTGAATGTATAGCTGGTATTTTATCAATATCATACTTACGTGAATAGCTATTACTACTGGAGCCTATAATGTAATTATATCCTGAATAAGTTTCAAGTGTTTCATTAACCTTTCCATTCTTACTTTTAGATCGTCCGTAAACTATTTGCATTCCATTTATAGTAACTTCCGCAGCATGGAAGGTCCAGTCTTCATATTCTCTTACGATTGTTTTCATATCTCTATTTTTTAATTATTAAACCTAGTCTAGCGGGTATCACTACTGTCATATTACATTCACCACAACATCTCCCATCATTTACAGGTTCTGCATTATTACCTTGGTCCCAGAATACTTTACCTGTATTTGAGTCTATTTGCTTTTCAATTTCTCCTTTACATATTGAACATTCCATAATTGTTTTGTTTTAATTAGTTATAAGTAAATATAGACATAATAGTTGGGATAAAAAAATATTTTACAAATTATCTTTATATCCTAATGATTTTAATTTATCAATAACTACATCGGGCAAAGAAAAACATCCGTCATAACCTACTAAGTCCATTCCGTCAAAATCTAGACAACCCTCAGCATACCAATCTTCACCTCCAGTTTCTATGTCGTAGATTTCAAACCATCCACTGTGTTCATTTTTAATACCTACTGTTACTTGTAGTTTTACACTATCTTCTTCACGTATAGTTCCAAATGAGTTACCTAATGATAGTGATTGTGTTGCTTCGAATTCATACTTTTGTACTTCCATAATCTTCTTTGTTTATTTTGTTATAAGTAAATATAGATATAATATATGAATAAAAAAAATCCTGCGAATATATTTGTGCATTCTTCTAGGAGCCAACTGTGATCCAGAACTCTCGATCACAGTTGGCTCCGACGGGCACCGTGAATTTACTCCGTAGTTACTAAACAAGAAAACCCCAATAAAGGGGCATTAGTATAAATGTTTTAATAGTCTTATTGTTATAGTGATTTACCGAGCGTAAGTAACTTTGTACATAACTCGTACTCTTCGCTTGCTTGGAAATAATCAATGCAATTTTTTATATGCTCATGTACTCCATCTACATCTATTTGGAATACACTTCCATTAACCGCAAAACATGGAACCGTGCTATGTTGCAAGTTATTACTGAGCCATGTTATAGACTTCACCATTGCTCTATATACCTCGTCTCGATACTTAATTTCAATATCCTCCTTAGAAACATTCTCAAAGAATGGTATATCAAATTCAATATTTAAATCAGGATCAGTATATATCATATCGTTAAAAACCAACGTTTATTGTTTTTGATTCAAAGTTTAATTCTACGTAAATCGGGAATATCCCTTCGCTTAGCCTACAGTCGGCAAACTCTGCTTTATCGTAAGTCAACATCCAGTTACTTGACTCCGTAGTAAAATCTATTGTGTATTCTTTAAACTCTTTATCTTTATCTTTTACTGTGTATTCTTTGTTTTTGTAAACTCCGATAACGCGATCATTTGCTGGTGTCTTCGCATCAGGATTATATGGTATGGCTTCTATCACAACAGATCCCTTTGCTTTATTAATAGTAGGAACAATTGACCATACTCCAGAATCATTACTTAATATTTCTAAACCCCATTCGATATCAACATGACCCTTTGATGTGTATGCTCTTTCATCGTCACCTCCATTACTATCAACATACTCGTCAGGAACTAAGTCAATATCTAATATATCCGTTAGGGATTTACCTAAATTTAATTTGTCTATTTCTCCCACGTCTATATCACGATTTTTGATCGTTGCTTCAAAGGGTCCTAATTTTAATAGTGGGTCCATATAATTTATTTATAAAGCTTAGCAGTTCGATAAATCGATACTGCCTTATCTAAGTCTTGTTCCGATATCATTAATGCTCCAATCTCCACTGAGAAGTTATCCTTAAAGAATTTAAGCGAACCGGTTGTAGCGTTAACTGTAGGTATACACTCTTGTAATAACTTCATTCTAGCAGGTATAGCTAATCGCTTTAAATGCTTTCTTGCCTTATCAATAGCTCCGTATCGTAATAGTGTTTCAATCTCAGTTCCAGTCATGTTATAATAGTTATTAAGTTATTGTTAAATATAAACATTATATTTAACAATTATACTATAAATATCATTTATCTTTATAATTAAATTAGAGCCAGCCGGGATTACCTATGACTAAGATGTCTTAGTAAAGTTGGCTCTTTTGTATACCACAAAGAAAAGGCCGAGCTTATCTCGGCCTTTCTAATAATATTTAGTTAGTATATTAAAAAAATAAATCTTCTATTCCTAGAATCTCTTCAGGTTTATCGTGAGTATACTCAGATATTTTTACTATCTCTGAATACGTGAATCCCATTTCTTCTAATCTTAAAGCGAATGGTTTCCACATGTTTTCAGTAACTGCGATTCCATTCCTTTCTCCTTCATAGTCAGATGTTCCCCATACTGCAGCAACTGCTGATGACCGTCTTACTAACTTAGGTATATCTGTAATTGCACGTGCCATCTTGATTGCAGCAGACGTTACTGGGCTTCCATTAGAGTTGGTTCTCTTTCCTGACTTAATAAGTCCATGTGCTCTTTGTATGTCTTTGTATTCAGGGGTATTATCCATGCGCTTTTTCATAATCTTCTTTGTTTTAATTGTTATAAGTAAATATAGACATAACCCTCTAATTAAAAAAACTATTTATGTGTTATTTTGAAACTTTAGTAGAGCAAGCGTCGGCGCCTCGCAGATCGCGGGGCTTCGCTCCTCTCTATCCTCAAAAAGAAAGGGACCGAAGTCCCTCACACATGACATCAAACGACATTTACTTTTTAATTGATGAAGTAGCGTGATATATGAATCCTATTATGAATCCACCAATCATTCCTAGTGTAATCGGAAATTGAATAACTCTAACCACAACGCTAATTAATTCATGCATAATGATAGATGAAAGAATAGTTACTATAATAACTATAATAGTAATCGGTTTCAATTTATTATACTTCTTCATATGTTATTAAATTTTTTAGCTTCGTTAATCATTTCCTTTGCGTTAGATTTAACTAACTTAATATCATATTGAAGCTCGTGAAAACGTGATTTGAAATAATTAACCACATCTCCAATGGTCATCTTTCCAGACTCTGCGATACGTTCTCTAATTTGAGATTCAGTAAACTTTACTACCATAATTTCTGCCATGTTATATTGTTTTAATTTGTTATAAGTAAATATAGACATAATAGTTAAATATAAAAAATCTGAGGGTTTTATTTTGAAACTTTAGTAGAGCGAGTTTTGCCTTTAAAATCCGTGACATCGGAGAGGAAACTTGGCTCGTCTCTACCAAACCAAAAAACCCCGACC
>Ga0233412_10001870_pt1 | contig 10578 bp, 9 predicted proteins | sample Na_anoxic_4_MG_FD_180667 | JGI IMG/M metagenome (GOLD analysis project Ga0233412, IMG submission 180667) | Seawater microbial communities from Saanich Inlet, British Columbia, Canada - Na_anoxic_4_MG | ecosystem: Environmental > Aquatic > Marine > Inlet | place: Canada: British Columbia... | reverse complement strand
GCAACTTGCGTGCAGTGGAGCGGGTCACCACCATGCTGCACTGGTGGTTTCCAATACACGCCCAGTCGGGGGAAAAAAAAACGGTCCTCTGACGAATACAAAAACTATGCGTACCAATAAAGACCATGCGAGAGCTGGTGCGGCACTGGCTGGTGCGGCGCTTCACGCCGGGCGAGCTGCGCACGCTCGGACCCTCGGTCGACTCTATCGTACAGCAGCTGTCCGCCTCGGACCTGGCGCTGCTGCGCTCGCTCTGGCGAGGGCACGCCCACCGGGCCCGCCGCCACGGCGCCGAGGCGCTGCTGCGGCAGGTGCTCGACCCCGGCCGGCCGCTGCCGCTGCTCTGGTGCCTGACCGGCGGCCTGGGCGGGGCGGCGCTGGACGGCGGCGGCCCCGCCCACAGCGACGAAAACTACCACGATGAGGAAGCGGAGGGCTGTCGCAGCAAGAGTATCATCGTGGATAAGTTGGGACCGTGGTTCAAGAACGATACCCTGTGGCAGCAGGCCAAGGTCTCCTCCATGGAAGGGGCGCAGGAGGGCATGCGCAGCGTCGTGCGGCAGCTGGTGGAGCCGCTGCTGCGCCGCCAGCTCAGCGAGGGAGCGAGCGAGGGCGTGCGCCGAGGCGTGCAGGAGGGCATGCAGGAGGGCGTGCTGGCCGCCACGCAGGACGGCGTCCGCCAGGGCGTGGAGGCGGGCCTGCGGGCGCTGCAGCCCGGCGACCTGCCGGAGCGCCCCCTCGGCGACCAGGCGGTGTGGAAGAAGGCGTGGTCGGCCGTCACCTGCGAGGACTGCGACGACGTGGTGGAGGAGGGCCGCAGCAGCGAGCCGCCCCCGCCGAAAGAGGGCCAGCGGGAGCAGCGGCGGGAGCAGCGGCGGGAGCAGCGGCGGGAGCGGAAGGCGGGGCGGGCGAAGCAGAAGCCGCCGCTGCTGTGCACGGCCAAGCAGCGGTCGGGGGCGCCGTGCACCCGGCGGGCCGACTACTACCTGCGGTCAAGGAACGGGGCGGCCATCAACCTGGTGCGGCAGCGCAGCCTGGTGTGGCCGCTCACGCCGCTGCTGGCGCCGGGCTGGTGGAAGGCCCGGCGGGGGTACGTGCCGCTCTGCCGGCAGCACCGCAACCACCTGCTGCAGCAGCTGCGGCTGCAGCACCCGCTGCTGTACGCCCAGGTGTTCGCCCTCGGGGCGTCCGGCGGGGCGTTCGGGGCGTCCGGCGGGGCGGGTGCGGCGTGACGGGTGTCAAAAATAATCCGGCCGCCGGGCAAATGGCAGAGCGCTGCGTCAAGGTCGTGCTGCTCGGCGAGCCGGCGGCAGGCAAGAGCGCCCTCGCCGAGCGCTACAGCGTCGACACCTTCACGCCGCTCAGCCTGCCCACCATCGGCATCGATTTCTTCCGCATCCGCCGGCCCGCCTTCAAGGTGCACCTCTGGGACACGGCGGGGCAGGAGCGCTTCCGCTCCATCGTGACGTCCTACTACCGCCTCGGCGAGGCGCTGGTGCTGGTGGTGGACGGCACGGCGGACTCGCACCAGCTGCCGTACTGGTACGAGCAATGCTGCGAGCACAACCCCGAGGCCGTGTTTATGGTGTTCGGGACCAAGGCCGACCTGCTCAGCACGAAGACCCCGTGTGGGCAGGCCTGGTGCGAGGAGCGGGGCATTCCGTACTTGCTGACCAGCGCCTCGACCGGCGAGGGCGTGGAGGAGGCCTTCGCCGAGGCGGTGCGGCGGTGCGGGGCCCGGCCGCCGCCGGAGTTTACGCTGGTCACGATAAACAAGAAGAGGTGCGGCCGCTGCTGCGGGTGATGCGCCGGAAGGTCACGCCGTTGACGGTCGTGTCGGTCGAGAACAGGTGGCGGCGCTGAGCTCGACGAGAGGTTCACCGAGGCGCCACTGTCGATGCGGGGTCGATTGTCCGTGCATTACAACGTATTGCGAGGATCAGACAAGTTGGGCACAGTGCATGAGGGGGCTGCGTGGAAGAAGTGCTGTTTCAGTTCTGGAAAATAGCAGAAATCGGCGGGTGGCTGCCACCAGCGTACCAAGGTGGTCAATCGATGTCCGGCATTAGAAGGGGTTAAAAACATGCGGCCAAGAGCAAACCATGTCCGCCGTTCTTGAAGCGCACCTCGTCCCGGGCCAAAGCCGCCAGCTGTCGGCAGAGGTCGGCGAGGAGACCCTCTACACGTTAAATCTGCGACAAAGAAGAACCGCCTCGCTGCTCTACCGGTGCCCGCACTGCAGCCGCTGGCACAGCCGAAAGCTGTCCCTGCCCCGGGGCGTCCATCAGCACATCCGCCTCGAGGTCGAGCATGGGTCCTTGAAGCTGTGGATCAACCGCAAAGAGGCGCTCTCTGGTCTGAAGGTCCGGCCGCACCCGCCGGGCGAGCTGCGCTGGGCGAGTGCGCCGGCCGGTGCGCCGGCCGAGGCGCCGGCCGAGGCGCCGGCCGAGGCGCCGGCCGAGGCGCCGGCGCCGGCCGAGGCGCCGGCCGAGGTGGGCGCCGACCGGTGCGGGCATCCGGTCTCGAGCGTTAGCTACAAACTGGCAGAGATGGTGGACGTTCAGGCCGGTGCACAAATTCGTCAAAAGAGTACTGTGTTGTTGGATCGTGCTAAAACACACGGTTTTGTATTTGTATGTGCGGAACGTTGTGTTGTGTATTATGATTACATCTACACAGAATGGTCCAAATGCTTGAAGCTGCTGGGAGTGCATAGCGTGGAGATGCGGAGCGCCCGGATTCCCGACTCCCCCAAGGTGCATCTTGAATTTGTTCATTTCCTGGACACCAAACAGCGTCAGCTCAATGAATATACTGTACTGTTCAATACCGAGCAGCAAGGACATAAGGCTTGGAACTGGAGGACATTTCAGGATTGCACCAAATGGCCGTGGACTGCCGCATATTTGACGGTGAATTTTTCGCTCCATGCGACTCGCCACATGTTGCCGCTGAACCCCAGCATCGCTTGGTTTCCATTCACCTTGGGTTCCAAGCTTCCGTTACATGCACCCCAGGAGAAAAATGTAGACGTTCTATTCATGGGTTGGATGACCCCCCACCGGTCTGCCATCATTCGCAATCTGGAGCAGAGTGGGTTGACGGTGATGAATCTTCATTCCTTTGACGCTGCTCAGATTGCAGAATGCATCGCTCGGGCGAAGGTGTTCTTCAGCATGCATAAAGACGAAGTCGGTCGGGACATGGAATATGGCAGACTTTGCCGCAGCCTGGGGCAGCACACAGTTGTGGTCATGGAAGAAACGCATGATACCGAAGTGGAGAGACATCTGGCCGACATTGTCCACTTTTATCCGGCGAAAGATTTGGTACAGGCCTGCTGCACGATATGCGCTTTGGATGCCACCGGCTACGCCGATCAAGTGCAACGCCAAGTGGAAGCATCCGCTACCCTGACCTTGCAGGGTATTGTGGAGTGCCTGCTCAAGATACCACAAAGCGCCCCCATCCTGAAAGTGGATGTCGTTACCGCCAATTACGGACAGATTGATAATTTCATGTCGATGCCTGTTCAGGAGACCCCTTACGATATTTCATATCACCTGTACACAGACAACCTAGAAGCAAGCGGCGAACCATGGCATATTCATCACGAAGCATTCCCGCCCAAGTCTTTCCATGCGAGGCTGAGAGCCAAATATTTCAAGATCATGGCTTGCCACATGGCCCGGCACCAGCATGCAGACGTCATCATCTGGATGGATTCGTCATTTCAGATTTTAACGCCTCGGTTCATCTCCTGGATACTGGAACAGTTGGGCGAGAACGATCTGATACTCTTTCCACATCAAAAAAGAAAGTGCATTTATGAAGAAGAATCCTTCATTGCCAGAAAAATACGTCACAAGAATGAATATCTGCGCAAGCGGTACGGGGATCAACCCCTGGCGGAACAAGTGAAATATTATGATCTACAAGAATATCCACGAAATAATAAGTTGTATTCTTGCGGTTTATTTGCTTACCGTGTAAACAGCCGAACTCGCAATTTGATGCGGGAGTGGTGGGAACACAACGTGCAGTGGTCGATCCAAGACCAAATCTCGCTGCCATACGTCATGCATAAACAAAACTTTAGCGCAGCGACGTTCCCATGCCACATTGATGGAAATGAGCACTTTAAGCACGTCGGTCACGGATGAACAACACCAATTCAAATAGAAAAGCCGCACTAAGCCGATACAGCACCGGCAGATAGTCGACTCAATTACTTTTTTTCGTAAATGGATTTCCATCTGGTTGCAGGCATTGAACAGAAATTGTCGAGCCAACTCAAAAGGAAATATGTTTCGAACAGATGTCGGTAACGCCTTGTACTCCTCTGTCGGATCATAGCGGGTAAGCACAATATCGTACAATTTGTTCACATTTAAATTGTTGTTGAACCATTTTTCTGTGTAGAACACATCATGCCCGGGATACATGCCCTCAGCCGAATTGGCATATGGCACAATAATTTTGAAGATGTGGTTGGGCTTCAGTATGCGATGAGCTTCTTGCAAGATATATTCAGTGTTGGAAAAATGTTCAAATGAATGTGACGAATACACTTCAAAGCAAGACTCGTCAGGAAATGGCCACTTCTCATTACACAGGTCTATCATCATATCCGGCATCCGACCGTTTTCGGGCAATTGGGTATTAAAGCCAATGCCATTATCCAATCCGATATAGCCCTCTTGGATGTAGTAACCTGAACCAATGTTGATGCGGTACCCTTTGGGGTGGGCATACTTTGCCAATATGGTGTCTGTCATTGTTTGTTGGTATAATAACAAATCAAAATAGTGTCCCTATATGGACAGCAGTTTGGTGATATCATGTTGGCGACGTGACGATGTGTTGTGCTAAGTATTCACCGCCACCGTCGCTCAGCATTTATTTTAGCACCGGTGCGGATGCTGCAGCAGTTCAAGTTTATGTATACCAGGTTCTCTTTGTGCGTCATAGAAGATCGTCTGGGATGTTACAAATTTTCATTGGACTGGCCCATGTCATCATAGAAGGCCATAGCAGGCACAGAATATTATTGGCGTATGTGAAATGTCGCAGCCCAAGCTCATCCCTTCCCATAGCTGCGATGTGTTCGGATCATGGATGTCCGATGACTCCCTCCCGGCCGCCTTCCAGCAAGCCTCTCCCTTTCCTCACGTCGTGATCGAAAACTTCCTCGCACCCGCCGTAGCGGAACGCCTGCATCACCAGTTTCCCGCATATTCGCCTAATACGTGGTGGGAATATCGCAACCCCATCGAGGTCAAGTATGCCAACGACAACATCCCGAACATGCCGGGCAGCTTCCAGCAGGTCTTCGGTGCGCTGGCCTCGCCCGCCATGGTGGCCTGCCTGCGGCGGCTGACCGGCATTCCCGACCTCAACTACGACGAATACTTGCACGGTGCCGGCCTGCACCTGCATCCACAAAATGGACGGTTGATGATGCACCTCGATTACGAAAAGCATCCCTTCTCCGGCCAAGAGCGCCGCCTCAACATCATCCTGCACCTCTCCAAGGGCTGGGACCCGGCATGGAACGGCGATACCGAGCTGTGGAACAGCGACATGACGAAGTGCGAAGTGTCGTCACCGGTCGCTTTCAATCGAGCGATTCTGTTCCGTACCAACGATATATCGTGGCACGGTGTGCCGAAACTCATTCGCTGCCCCGAAGGCACCTTCCGTCAGACGCTGGCCTTCTATTACGTCTCACCCCTCACCAGCGAGGCCAGCCGCCAGAAGGAGGGGGCCAACCAGGACGGCTACCGCACCAAGGCCTGCTTCGTGCGGCGTCCACAGGACCCGGCCGACGCCGGCCTGAATGCACTACTGGCCATCCGCCCGCACCGGCGGCTGACCGAGGAAGACGTACAACACCACTGCCCCGGCTGGTCGCCTACCGCCGCACATGACGGATCGACTGGTTGAAGCTGCACCGATCATTGCCACACCGGAAGGACGCACCCAATAACGGCGGCCAGTTGGCGCATCACTCTTCGGTTCTCATCAAATTACGTTCTTCGAGCTCCGCCACAGCACGGGGGGCAAGCGGTTCCGGGAGCAATGCAATGTTCCCCGGCGGGCACTCGGCAAGTGTCTCAGTGTCGTAGCTAGGGTATGTGCTCTCAGGGATGGATCGGTTGGAAATGTTGCCAGTATGCTCTATCCACTTGATAGGTTTGGTTTCGTACGGGTGTTTAATAACCGTTACCCCATGCTTCCACACCAACCAGTCGAAGCTGATTTGATCTCGCCGACATATGGAGATGCAGTGTTTCCATTCGTTACTGAAATGGACCAATTGGCGGTGTTTTCGAATTATTATATTAGTTTCGCACAACCCCACATCATCCTGGAATGCGTCCCGAGTCTGCATCTGCATGATGTGAGCAATATGTTCCTGCGTCTCCAATTTAAATTGTTCCACTTCCTTGGCTTCATCCTTCACCGTGGTGCGACACGGATGCTTCCAACAAATGATGTCATATTCTTCTACGGCGAACATGTTCCATAACTCGGCGATGGATGTAAACGTAGGTTCTATGTTGGCATCCATGTAGATGGATATGATGTACTGCGGGGGCAGGAACAGGTGCGGCTGCGTCTTCGCCGTGCGCTGCAGCAGTTTCGACTCCGACGAAGTGCCAGGCTTATGCGTCAGGTACATGGGAATCCAGCCCTGCTGGGACGCCTGCGCCAAGATCTCGGTATCGTCCGAATAGTACAGCATGTCGCAGTCGTCTCCAAACAGATCGCCTCGGCCGAGCACATTTTTTTCGTAGCCACCGGTGTTGATCGTATACAGGCAGGTGGTGCAGGGCGATCCTCCCTCTCGTCGGCGGGCCTCCTCGGCCGCCGCCGCCGCCGCCGCCGCCGCCAAGGCCGTGGCCGCAGTGGCCGCCGCCATGGCCGCCGCCGCCTCCATCGCCTCCGCCTGAGCCGCCGTGGCCGCCGCCGCCGCCGCCGCCGCCAAGGCCGCCACCAAGGCCAAGGTGTTTTCTAACTGACATTTGTCAAGATCGTCCATTACTTCGCACCTGCGGAAGATTATAAGGTTCGCTTACTGTGGGATTGGACTGCATCCTCGCTCCCTCGGCGGATGACGAAATCAGCATTGGCCGGGTCGCCGCCTTGATTGCCGACCAGTTGATATTTTTGGTCCTTCTCCACCTGCGCCAGCACCCAACGGTACGTAGGCACCAGCCCGTCCCGCAGCGCTGCGCTGGGCCGCCAGCCCAGCTCCCGCTGGATCACCTCGTTGTCCGAGTTGCGGCCACGCACACCAATCTGCTGCACCGCCGGCAGGTTGACAACGGTGAGATCCTTGCCGGCAATGTCGATCACCATCTGCGCCAACTGGTTGATGCTCACCATCTCGTCCGATCCGATATTAACCGGTCCACGGAAGGTTTCGCTCGCCATCAAGCGGCACACACCCTCCACACACTCGTCTACGTGCAGGAAGGAGCGGGTCTGCTGACCGTCGCCCCACACCTCCACCGTGCCGCCGGGCAGCGCCTGCGCCACCTTGCGGCACATGGCGGCGGGCGCCTTCTCCCGCCCGCCGTCCCACTCGCCCAGCGTCCCGAAGATGTTGTGGAAGCGGGCGATGCGCACATCCAGACCGTGATTTCGATGGTACGCCAAGTAGAGCCGCTCGCTGAACAGCTTCTCCCAGCCGTATTCGGAGTCCGGGTTGGCGGGGTAGGCGCTGTCCTCGGCGCAGTTGGGCCGCAGCGGATCCAGCTGGTTGTGCTCCGGGTACATGCACGCCGAGGAGCTGTAGAAAACCTTCTTCACCCGTGAGCGGTGGATGCAGGTTTCGCAGACATTCAGGTTGATCATGCACGAATTATGCATGATGGCTGCATCGTTTTCGCCGGTGAAGACAAAGGCAGCGCCGCCCATGTCGGCCGCCAGCTGGTAGACCTCATCGATAGAATCGTCAATCACCAGCTGCACAGCGGCAGCATCCCGCAGATCGGCCACAATATATTCATCCGCCTCGGTGCGAGCATGCTGGTGGCGGCGAATGTCGACACCACGGACCCACAGACCGTCTCGCTTGAGGCGGCTGACAAGATGGCCGCCTATGAAGCCGCCGGCTCCTAGCACTACAGCTCGCATTGTCATGATAGGCACCGATTTTTCCGGCCAGTTAACCGACGCCTTCGAGGCGAGCACCGCCTGCATGGCAGCCACATCCTCCCACCCCTCCCGCTCCATCGCCTCCCGCTGCTCCATGCCCACCGTGCCGCAATTGTAGTCGGGCCGGTGATCCAGGCACGTGTAGCGCAGCGTGCACGGGCAGTGGCGCAGGCAAGGCGTCGGACCGCAGCGCTCGCACATCTTGTCTTGTTACTGGGACTTTCTTAGACGAAACATGCCAAGTTACACTGGCATCATACAAATTGGAGCTCACACTGGAGAAGAAGCGATGCAACATCAACGTGGGTGAGAACATGATGTGGATCGAAGCTCAGCCGTCTCTCATGGAAAAACTGCAGGAGACTGTGTCCCCCTTTGGACACCAGGCAATCAATGCCACACTGCATAATCAATCTGGGGTGAAAACCTCATTTTACGTAACAAACAAGTCTGTCTCTTCAAGTCTACTACATATCAACACATTGAAGCAGTCGCTGCTCGCCATCCTAATCACCCAGATGCAGTACGTGTTCGGACAGTAATTGAGGTAGAAACAATAACATGGGCAGATCTCCGCACCAAGGCTTGTGCGGCGTCCACAGGACCCGCCCGACCTGGACGCACTACTGGCCATCCGCCCGCACCGGCTTACAAAGGAAGACGTTCAACACCACAGCTGGTCGCTCGCACATGACGGATCGAGTGGTTGAAGCTGCACCGATCGTTGTAGTCGTTTCCACACCGAAAGGACGAACCCAATAACGGCGGCCAGTTGGCGGGGTTGGGCCGGTCCAGCTCGCTCGCCCAGCCGAAATCGACCAGCCGGAGGATGTTCTCGTGCACCAAAATCTCCGCCGGCTTGATATCGTTATGCCGGCAGTTGTGCCGAGCCAGCGTGCGCAGGATGTGGTCCCGCTGCGCTTCCCAGTCCGCCGGCAGCGTCTCCGCTGTGACCGGCTCGCCGACCCACACCGTCACCACCCGGCGCTTCTCATCGTCAAACGCCAGCGGCGGCGCAATGATTCCCGTCCCCCGCAGCCGCAGCAGCCACTTTTTTTCGTTTTCATACACATTATTATCATACCGCTCGTCATGATAAGTCGAAATCTGCTTGCAGACCGCCATCTGCGTAAGCCCGTTCGCATCCTCCTTCAGCGGACTCGCCACCGGCAGCCGGCGGCGGGCCACCTCCTCCGCCGCCGCCGCCGCCGCCGCCGCCGCCGCCGCCGCCGCCGCCGCCGCCGCCGCCGCATCGGCGGAACAGGCGGACTCGGCGGAACAGGCCTGCGGCCACTCCAGCGGGCGAAGCGCCGAAGACGAAGTGCGCCAGAGCAGGTAGGCCGCCCCGGCGGTCAGCAGGGTCCTGCCGATCCTGCTCGCCATCGCTGCGTGCTTTTACTGTAGCGGACAAAAACGTTGCTCACGGCGTGACCGCCGTGAACGCCGCCAGCTGCGCCGGCAGCTCGCCCAGGTCGCCCGGCACGTGCAGGGGCGGCGGAAGCGGCTCGGCGAGCGCCGCCCGCAGCTGTTCCACGATAGCGGTGACGTTGCCCTGGGGCACAAAACGCACCGCCGCCAGCAAGGCGGCGGGCTGTTCGTCCATGTTGTCCGAGGTTTCGCTGACCACGGTCAGCCCCAGGGAGAGGCTTTCGTAGAGCCGGCACTGCTCCAGCACCGAGCGCTCCCAGTAGTGGAGGTTGAGGATGACCCGGGCGTGCTTCAGCAGGGCCTGCCGCATGGCCGGCCCCCGCAAGCCTTTGATGACCTTCACCGGGAGCCCCTGCTGGCGGATGGCCGCCAGCAGGCGGGGCCGGCGCTGGCCGCTCACGCTGCCGTACAGGACCACCTGGGTGGCCTCGCTGCGGTCGGCGGCCTCGAGCTCCTGGGCGTACTGCGGCACCGTCCCCAAGCGCAGGTGCGAGCCCGAGAGCTGGTGCTGGTGCCGCAGGTGCCGCAGGTTGTCCAGCGAGTAGTCCAGCAGGTGCGTTCCCCGCCGCAGCTTCTCGATGTACGTTTTCTTGGCCAGCCACGGCGAATGGTAATGCTGCTCCAGCTGAATGACGATGCTTTGCGGCGGGAAGGGCAGGGCGAAGGCAAACGCCATGGCGAGGATGTGCGGCAGGTGCCGGTACGCTGCATGCATGGTATGGGTGACGATAAACCGGTACTGCGGCAGGCGGTCCTTCACGAAATCCGAGACGTACTCAATGGAGGGCGGATGGGCGATGACCACGACAGGCCTGTCCTCGTTGATCAAGACCTCGTGGACGTTCATGAATGACGAATGGCTGTAGGTGATGCGATAGGTGTCGGGATGCGGCTGCACCTCGACGCTGTGCTGCTTCACGCCGTTCACCCACAGCTCGCCGGCGGCGTCGCACACCCGCAGCCGGACCACCACGATGCCCCGGC
>Ga0233412_10001867_pt1 | contig 10589 bp, 15 predicted proteins | sample Na_anoxic_4_MG_FD_180667 | JGI IMG/M metagenome (GOLD analysis project Ga0233412, IMG submission 180667) | Seawater microbial communities from Saanich Inlet, British Columbia, Canada - Na_anoxic_4_MG | ecosystem: Environmental > Aquatic > Marine > Inlet | place: Canada: British Columbia... | reverse complement strand
AGAAGAGTTTAAGAATTGGTGTAGAGAAAATGATATAAAATTATTATTATCATTTACAACAATAAAAAAAGATCTTTATGAAGTAGATGTAGATAATATGGATTTTAAACCAAACGAAGATGAGTAAAGAAGTTTTAAAAGAACAATTAGATATAGTAAATAAACATAAAAATAAATAGATATGGGTAAAGAACCAAAAGAAAGAACGATGAATGAGATAAGACAAGTTAAGGACAATATTTATACACCACCAAAAACAAAAGTGGTTAATGATTTTTATAGAAAAGTTAATTTCGATTGTCAATATATTGTGGATTTGATTCAGGAATATCCTAATGATAAGGAATTGGGTAGAGAAATAAGAAGTTATTATAATAATTTAAAAGGGTGAAAAGATTAAGAAAAATACCCTCTGAAAGTTTAGAAGACGTATTTTTTGAAATGTGTTTAAAATCTAAATCTGGTTGTAACGTTGTTGTTGGAGATAAACACTATAACATATACACCAATAATAAAGGTGAGTATGTTACGACAGAGTTTAGGTTGGATTATGAACTAACAGAAGAAGAATTTAAAAGATTTAAAAATGATTAGTGTAGTATTTTCAACAAGAAAAGATAATCAACCCCATATTGATCACATAAAGAAAACTTCTGGTTTAGGAAAAAAAATAGAAGTTATTCATTATGTTAACGATGGTGAGTTTGGATTAACTGAACTTTATAATAAAGCTTTAAAAGAAACTACAAATAATATTGTGGTTTTTTGTCATGATGATATAATATTTGATACTAAAAACTGGGGAACTAAATTACTTAGGGTTATGAAGAAAAACCCAGAATTTGGTATTGTTGGGATTGCGGGGTCTAGAGAAGTTCCAGTATCTGGACAATGGTGGGAAAATCCTTCCCATATGTATGGACAAGTTTATCATAAACACGAAGGTAAAAGATGGTTATCTAAATATTCAGATAAAAAAATTGGGTTTATTGATAATACAGTAATTGTAGATGGTTTATTCTTTGCCGTTGACAAAGAAAAAATTAAATGTGAATTCGATGAGGAAGTAGAAGGGTTCCATTTTTATGAAATAGACTTTTGTTTTAGAAACTATTTAGAGGGTGTTAAAATTGGTGTTACTTCAGATATCGATGTGACTCACTTATCTATTGGTCAAACAAATGAAAAATGGGAAGAGAATAGAAAAATATTTGCTGAAAAGTATAAAGATAATTTACCAGCTAAAGTTAAAAAAGAATTCGGTAAACAAAATAAACTTAGAGTTTTAATTGGGTGTTTAGCTTTTAATGATTACACAGGATCTGAACTACATGTGTATGAATTAGCTAAGGAATTATCTAAACAAAATTGTGAAGTCCATATTGTTTCACAATTAGGACCAAAAATGGTTAAACGTATAGAGAAGTTTGGTGTTAAATGTTTTACACTAAGAAATCCACCAGGATTTAAAATGGGTGATGGTAAATGGGGGTTAAATACCACAGAAGGAGTAAAACCTTCAGAAGAGGGTAAACTGTATAAAGTTAGTGATGTTAAGTATGATATATTACACATAAACCATAAACCCATAGGTGAACACTTATTAAAACTATATCCTAATATACCCGCGATTAATACCGTACACTCTGAAGTTATACCTAAATTAGAAGAACCTGTAATACACGAAAATGTTAAAAAGTATATCACAATAAGAGAATCGATCTATGATTTTGTGTGTAGTGGATGGGACATACCTAAAGAAAAAGTAAGAGTTATCTATAATCCAATAGATGGTGATAGGTTTAAAGAATATAACACAACCTCAAAAAAAGTTACATTGTTTGTGGGTACAATTGATTATCTTAGAAAAAACACTATATTAGATTTAGTGGAATATACTAAAGAAAATAATAAAGAATTATGGTTAGTGGGTACAAACAAATCTGATTATTTAGATAGTTTAATTACTAATGAAAATGTAAAATATTATGAATCTACTTGGAATGTTGAAAAATATGTTAAAGAGTGTGATGAAACTGCCAGTGTTTTAATGGGTAGGACAACTATAGAAGGGTGGTTATGTGGAAAACCTGGTTGGGTATATGAAATAGATAGTAGTGGAAACATAAGTAACAAAGAAAAACGTGAAGTCCCTTCAGATATTGATAAATTTAAATCTGAAAATATTGCTTCGGAAATAATAGAAGAATATAAAAGTGTGGTATGAAAATAATTGTAGGTGTAACTTTATATAATAGTGGTGATGTAGTAGAAAAAACATTAGGGTCTATTATGTCACAGACATATAAAAACTTTGTGTGTTATATAACTGATGATTTATCTACTGATAATTCTGCGGACATTGTTGAAAACTTTATAAAGGGGGATGGTAGATTTCATTTAATTAGAAATACAGAAAAACGATATCAAGGGGGTAATTATGATTTAATTTGTAGAGACACAGAAGGTGTTGATGATGAAGATGTTTTTATAGAAGTAGATGGAGATGATTGGCTACCAGACTCAAAGGTATTTGAGAGAGTTGTAACCCATTACGAAAGTGGTAATATATGGATAGCTAATGGTACATTTAGATATTCTGATGGTAGAAAAGGTTTTTCATCTGAAATAAAGAACTTTGGGGATTTAAGACAGAAATCTTATACTGCCTCACATTTAAGAACGTGGAAAATATTTTTATGGAGAAATATTAAGAGAACGGACTTATATGACGATAGTGGTTATTATTGGACAACAACGGGTGACTTATCTTTTATGTACCCTATGTTAGAAATGTCGGGAGAAGAACATTATAAATTTATGGATGAAATTAACTACATTTATAATGAACAAAACCCATTGAATGATCATAAAGTTAATATGGGTAAAGTGAATTATTATGTTAATTATGCTAAAAAAATAAAAAAGTATGATTTATTGTAACTTAAAAGGTGGGTTAGGTAATATGTTATTTCAGATTGCAGCAACTAAATCTATTTCTATTGATAATAAAACAGAATGTTCATTCCCAAATCTATACACACATTTACAATATTTAAATTCTGATAAGTCATACAACCCATCGTTAAACCATAGTGATGAATATCTACAAATCTTAAAGAACCTTAAAGTAACCTCACCTACCACTAATAATGTATATAGATATCCATTTACATATATAAAATTACCTTTGTTAGATAATGACGTTATCATTGATGGGTTCTTCCAAAGTGAAAAATACTTTGGACATAACAGAGAATCGATATTAAATTTTATTAAACCAACGCAAGAAATTATAGACATTATTAATGAGAAATACGGTAATATCGTAAATGGTAACTCTACATCGATTCATATTAGACGTGGTGACTATGTTAATCACCCAAACCATCATCCTGTACAGAGTATAGAGTATTACAACAATGCAATTGAGTTACTAAAAGATAAGACAGATAATTTTGTAGTTTTTAGTGATGATATTGAATGGTGTAAGAATAACTTAAAAACAGATGGTATCATTTACATTGATAACGAAAAAGACTATATTGAACTATATTTAATGTCGCTATGTGATAATAATATTATCTCTAACTCATCATTTTCTTGGTGGGGTGCGTGGTTAAATGAAAATAACAATAAAGTCGTTATCGGACCTAATAAGTGGTTTGGTTTGGCTATTAATCACGATACTAGTGATATATTACCAGAATCGTGGATAAAAATGTAAATTATGGAAAAGATATATTCAAAAGTAGATGGTAGGTTATTACATATTATTAACCGTTTATCTGAAATACAAGGTAGGACAGATGTGATTGAAAGTAATCACTTCATACAATGTGCAACTCTTAGGATGGAGAATGGTAAAACATTCCCACCACATAAACATATCACTAAAGAAAGAACACATAAAGAACAAATAGCACAAGAAAGTTGGGTTGTTATTAAAGGTAGGGTTAGATGTAAGTTCTACGACATTGACGATACATTAATTGCTGAACCGATATTGGGTGCTGGTGATGCTAGTTTTACACTTTATGGTGGTCATACGTATGAAATATTAGAAGATGATACAATTGTATATGAATATAAAACTGGTCCTTATGAGGGTCAAGAATTAGACAAAACTTTTATATAATGAAGTATGGTGTTGAACTACATTTAGGTGGGGGGTTATTTTCACATTACGCAGTGATACTCGCCAATTTAGATATTTGGTTGTCTAATGGTAAGATAAAAATAGATGATGAGTTATATTTTGATAGTCGATATGAGACTGGCAATAACTTAAAAACATTGCCACCCATTAGAAGTGGTATGTCTGGTAGTGATTATAATATATATGATTATCTTTTCGAACAAAACAAAGATGGTATAGATAAAACTATTATAACCGAATATCCACATGGGGATATCCAAATTGGGGATATACCAACTTTAGATAGGTATAAACATATTTCTGGTAATATGATTTCAATAAACAAATCTATTTTAGAAAAGGTGGATTTGTTTATTAGAAATAATTTTAAGGAACGTATGTTAGGTGTGCATGTTAGAATGACAGATTTGAATACTTTTGCTGTTGAACATGGTAGTAAATTTATGAGCGATATAGATTATTTCAATAAAATTGAAGAGGTTTTATTAAAAGAAAATATTGATAAAATATTTGTAGCATCCGATAACCTTGAAATGATTGGTAAACTATCATCTAGATTTGATATATGTCATTATGATTCAGAACATATTTTAAATAGTGAAAGTGTCACTAAAAATGAATGGGTTGATGAGTGGTTAGTGGGTGACGGTGTTAAAAATTGGGTTCCAGAATATTACATAGAGAGTATGATAGATTCTATATTATTATCTTATTGTAATAAATTAATAAGTAGAAGGAGTGCATTAAATTATGCATCTCATACGTATAAGTGGTCTAAAATAAATAAAAATTATGAATTATGAAATTAAATTTCATGTAGGTGGTGGTATATTTTCACATGTTATGATATTACTAGAAAACTTATTACAGTGGGATAGAAATGGTGACATAACCGAATCAGATACAATATACGTTAATAGTATGTCAAATAATTCAACTATTAAATTCAGTCAAATAGGGTTTAATATGTTTGATTTATTATTAGATCAAGAAACCAGAGAGGGCGATGTTACTCATTTAATTACGACTGACATACATCCAGTATACTTAAATGAATTCAACGAAAAAAAAGATGATTATAGGAAAATTAGTAAGAAATATTTAAAATTAAATAAAGACATCGAATTATATATAAATGAGTTTACTACTAATAACTTTACTGAAAACATGTTGGGGGTACATGTTAGAATGACTGATTTGAATTTACATCACCCATATTTAGGTCAAGTTAATAATAATCATTATATTAATAAGATTAACGCTGTTTTGGGTGGTAATGAGATTTCTAAAATATTTGTGGCATCTGATAACTTTGAGTCAATTAAAATCTTAAAAAAAGAATTTGGAGATAGAATAATCCATAATGAAACAGAATTTAGGGTGGATACGTCAAACGTAGATTCACTTAATACACATTTTAAATGGTCACACACCAAAAAATATTTTATTGATTCATTCATTGATGCGGTATTATTATCCAATTGTGATACTACAATCGGTAGAATTAGTTTATTTAATTACGGATCTCAATCATTTCATTGGTCTAAAATAAAGGACTACCACCATATTGATGGTGAAACCTCAAAAATAAAAGATCCAAATTTATGAAGAAATATATGAAAACAATAGCATTATTTGGTGGTACGGGTGGACTAGGTTCACAGTTAAAACCACTATTAGAAGAAAAATATATAGTAATATCATTATCATCTAAAGATGTAGATGTTAGAAATTTAGATAACCTAAAAACTTGGTTTTCTGAAAATGAAGTTGATATAGTCATTAATCTATCTGGGTATAATGTGGATGGGTTTGTTCATAAATTGAACGACACAAATGAGATAGATAAAATGTTGGATATTAATATAAAAGGTAATATTAATATACTTGCAAGTGTATTACCACAAATGAGACTTAAAGAATTTGGTAGAATCATTTTAATATCGTCAGTGTTAGCAGAAAAAGTTGTGGCTGGAACTGCATTATATAGTGGTTCTAAATGTTTTATTGATAACTTAGTAAAAACAGCTAGTGTTGAAAACATCTCAAAGGGTGTCACTTGTAACAGTTTACGATTAGGTTATTTTGATGGTGGTATGTGTCATAGGTTGCCAGAAAAGTTTGTTGAACCCATCAAAAACTCAATCGGTTTAAAGAGGTGGGGTAGTATTGAAGAATTACATAAAACAGTAGATTATTTGATTGAAACTGAATATATTACTGGACAAAATATTAACATAAGTGGTGGGATATAATTTTAAAAAATATGGAAAAGATTTAGTTGTTGAAAACACTGCAATAATTAAAAGGCCTAACTTAGTTGAGGTTGGTAATCATGTCTGTATAGATGTTGGTGTTTATTTAGCTACTGAAAGTGTTATCGGGGATTATGTTCATATAGCACCATATACTTGTATTATTGGTGGTGCTAAATCTAAATTGATTATGGAGGATTTCAGTGGTGTTGCTGCTGGATCTAAAATTATTTGTGGTACTGATGACTTTACAAAGGGTATGTTAAACCCACAAATCCCCAATCAATATAAAGAATCAAAATATGACACAGTAACATTTGAGAAATATTCTTGTGTTGGGGTTAATTGCGTTGTGATGCCAGGAGTGACATTGGGTGAAGGATCTGTGGTTGGCGCTGGCTCTGTGATAACTAAAGATACTAAACCTTGGACAGTTTACGTAGGTAGTCCAGCTAAAGAAGTTGGTGAACGAGATAAAAGTAAAATAATAGAATACGGTAAGATATTAAAAAACGGTACGATATGAAAGTAGGTGAAGATGTAATATTAGACAAAGATATTCTTATTAGGCAAAGTGAAACAGCAACTATCGGTAATCATGTGTCAATAGATAAAGGGTTTTATTCTACAACTAAACTACATGTTGGTGATTATGTTCATATAGCACCTTATGTTACAATTATTGGGGGTAAGACGGGTGAGTTTACCTGCAAAGGATTCAATAACATAATGGCAGGTGCTAGGATAGTGTGTGGTTCAGATAGATTTGATGATAGTGGGTTGTTCGGTGCGATGATACCTAATGAATTAAAAGGTAGACAAATAATTAAACCTATAATAATGGAGGAATTTTCTAATATAGGTAGCAATGCTATTGTAATGCCTGGTACAATACTTAGAAAGGGTGTTTTATTATCTGCTGGTAGTTTATTAATTGGTGACACTGAGGAATGGGGTGTTTATAAAGGTAACCCAGCTAAATTAGTTAAAAAAATAGATGGTAGTAAAATAATAGAAATGGCTAAAAAATTGGGTTATGAATCATAAATTAACATTCGTTAAGATAAGCTCAAACCATCAAATTGCTGGGGTTGGATTTGCTGGTAATTTATTCATTATCTTAGGTGCGTTAGTTCATGTTGGTGATGATGAAAGATTACATGTTGATATGACAGATGATTGTATTTGCACTGAAAAGGGTGTTGTTCTCCACAACACAAATAATAGTTGGGAATACTATTTTGATCAAATAGAATTAGTGGAAGGTGAAACTATTAACCAAATGGATAATTTAGTTAAAAGTAATTTGAATTATGAAAATAGAAATATATTCATGCATCCACACCACTTTAAACCACTAAAGGAAAAGTTCTATAGAAACTTTCAATTGAAACCATACCTTAAGAAATTAATTGATGATTATTATGGTGAAAATATTAAAGGTAAGGTTACACTCGGTGTTCAAGTTAGATTAACTGATATGAAACACCATCATAATGTTTCACCAATAGAAAAATATACTGATAAAATAAATGAAATATTAGTTTCTAAACCAGAAATAGAACAAATATTTTTAGCTACTGATGATCATTTAGTTATACCACAACTTAGAGAGATTATTAATATACCAATTTTATGTTATGAGGGTATGTTTAGGGCCGATTCAGATAATCGACATACTGACCCACATGACAGACTACATAGTGGTAGAGAATTACATCGATATAATTTGGGTGTCGAATGTACTAAGGATATTCTAACATTATCAAAATGTGATTACTTATTAAAAGCAGATATATCATCCGTATCAATAGTGTCATCTATATTAAGTGATAATATAAAACAAGTTTATAGTTTATGATTTATATAATAGGTGATAGTCATGTTTCCGTTTTTTCTGGAACTGATAAGACTAATAATGGGTTAGTACACATACAACCAGAGTTTGGTCATTGTTACACATTAAGTGGTGGTCAATTAAGATCACTAATTAATAAGTTTGAACAAAAGATACCTTATTTTTGTGCTATTAAAACAGGTTCAAACACAGCGTATAATTCTTTTGATAAATTACCAATAATTGAACAAGCATTAACAGAATATGGTGTAACTAATGGTGATTATGTATTTACTTGCTTTGGTGAGATAGATATCAGAAACCATATTGGATTTCACCTTAATGGTAAAACAATAAATGAAGTAATTACTCTAACTGTTGATAGATACATGAAAACTATTTTACATTTAAAAAATAAGGGTTATAATGTTGGTGTGTATGCACCACCAGCGTCATCAGTTTGGTCTTTTAAAGCCTATGGTGATGTTATAATTAGAAATCAAATGACGTTATCCTTTAATAAATATTTGAAAGTTAAGTGTGGTGAAAATAACATTATGGTTGTAGATATCAGTCAACAGATGATACTACCAAATGGAACTACAGATACTAAATATTTAGTTGATGAATTACATTTATCACAAGAGGCTATGCCTTTATTAGAGGACGCTTTTAAAACATTTAAAAAATAAAAAGAAAGATTATGACAAATTTAACATTAAACCCTCAAGAAATACAAAAATGGTTTAGAGATAAAGGTGATGAGACACATAACTTAAATTATGAACTAAATGAAGATTCGGTTGTGATTGATTTAGGTGGATATACTGGTGTATGGTGTCAACAAATTATTAACAAATATAACCCTAATCTATATATTATAGAACCAGTACCATCATTCTTCAATGGGATGGTTAATAAGTTTAGTGATAATGATAAGGTAAGATTATTAAACGTAGGTGTCTCAACTGAAAATAAATGTGGTTCTATTTTCATGAGTAATGATGGGACATCCTCAAACTTAACTATTGGTGAGGAAATTAATATTGAGTTAAATACTATTGATACGGTATTAAGTACATGGGATTTGGAAGAAGTTGATTTAATTCAAATCAACATTGAAGGTGATGAATACCCATTACTTGAATCTATGTTAGAAACTGGTTCGATTAATAAATTTAAAAATATTCAAGTACAGTTTCATTTAGGAATTAAAGACGATATTAATAGACGTAATAAAATACGTGAGGGGTTAGTTAATAATGGTTTTAAAATAAAATTTGAATACGCTTTTGTATGGGAATCATGGACAAAAATATAAAATAATGAATAGAGAATTAATAAATATGGTAGGTGGTGGGTTTCAACATGAAGTATGTTCATCTGCTGGTAGTCAAACTAAATTCATGAAATGGGTTAAAAATGGTTCGGCATCTATTTCAATCCATATTGACTACGGTATTAAAAATAGAGTTATTGTTGGTAAACGAAATTATGCGTGGTTATCTGAGTCAAAGACTATTAACGGTGCACTGTATGATTGGTGTAGTAATAATGTCACATACTTAGAGGAAAACTTTGAGCTAATTTTTACACACGATGAGAGTCTTTTACTATTATCTGATAAATTTAAAATGGTGGTATGTAACGCTAGACCTTGGGTAACCGATTTTGGGGTCCACCCTAAGAACAAATTGGTATCAATGATAGCGTCATCAAAGGTTATGTGTGAAGATCATAAACATAGACAAAATATAATTAAAAAATTTACTGGTAAAATGGATCACTTCGGTAGAGGATTCAGATCAATTGATAAAAAGGATGATGCATTAAGAGATTATTATTTTTCCATAGCTATGGAAAACGGTACATACCCACTGATGTATACTGAGAAAATATCTGATTGTTTTGCAATGGGTACAATTCCAATTTATTGGGGAACTGATAGAATTGGGGAAATATTTGACGATAATGGTATTATTATATTAACCGATGATTTTAAAATTGAAGATTTAAGTGTAGAACTATATCTATCTAAATTAGATAGTGTTAAAAATAATTATGAGATAATAATTGATATGCCAACAGCGGAAGATTATATTTATAATAAATACATAAAATAAATTAATCAACAAAAACGAAATTGAAGGATAAGTAACATTTACTTAGTTATGTATTTTCCATATATTTAAAATAAAATATGAATTTTAATACAATAACCGATTTTGAAGAAAAGATAGCTAAGTTTTTTGGTGCCCCGTACGCAATAGCTGTGGATTGTTGCACTCATGGAATAGAGTTATGTCTAAGACTAACAAACACACCAAAGATAAACGTA
>Ga0233412_10001866_pt1 | contig 10591 bp, 6 predicted proteins | sample Na_anoxic_4_MG_FD_180667 | JGI IMG/M metagenome (GOLD analysis project Ga0233412, IMG submission 180667) | Seawater microbial communities from Saanich Inlet, British Columbia, Canada - Na_anoxic_4_MG | ecosystem: Environmental > Aquatic > Marine > Inlet | place: Canada: British Columbia... | reverse complement strand
CAAAAAGACCTCAAGGACCCAGAAGAATTTTTGGAGACAGTCAGGATGGACCTCTTCCCGGATGAGGTCTATGTATTTACTCCGAGAGGAGATGTGAAGCAATTCCCGAAAGGGGCTACACCGGTAGATTTTGCATACAGTATTCACTCGGAAATCGGAGAAAAATGCATGGGAGCCAAAATCAATGAAAAGATGGTTCCTCTCCGCTATCAGTTACGAAATGGGGATATCGTGGAAATTGTCACCTCCACAAAACAACATCCAAATAAAGACTGGCTGGAATTTGTAAAAACACCTCGTGCTAAAACAAGAATCAGGCACTGGATAAGAAATCAGGGGAGAGAGGAAAGCATAAATCTTGGAAAAGATCTCCTGGAAAAGGCCCTTGAACAAGATCGCCTGACCTTACCCAATGTTTTAAAAAGTGGTCTGCTTTCAGCAATCGCAAAAGATCTTTCATTCCATTCGGCAGAAGACATTATTGCACAAATCGGTTTCGGTGAGATATCGGTAAACCAGGTAATTGGACGTCTTAAGCCCAAATTGGGTATCAAAGAGGAAACGCCGGGCGGCCTGGTAAAAAAAATGCTGGGGCACCTGAGGCGGCCAAAAAAGAAACATGGGATCAAGGTTGAAGGCATTAATGACATGTTGATAAATTTTGGCAACTGCTGTCATCCTCTGCCGGGAGAACATGTCACTGGATTTATCACCCGGGGGCGCGGTATCACGATTCATAAAAAAAACTGTAAACATATCGTCAACGCTGACCCCGAAAGACTGGTTGAGATATCGTGGGAACCTTCGAAAGAAGACGTGTTTTTTGCGAAACTTAGGGTAATCAGCGTGGATAAGAAAGGTGTTCTGGCTGATACCAGCGCTGTTATGACACAAAAAAATGCCAATATCATCCAGGCTGAAGTCAAAATAACAACGGACCAAAAGGGCCTTGCTTTTTTTACCATTGAAATTGAAAATTATAAGCATCTTCAGGATGTTATCGATGCGATAAAGAAGGTAAAAAACGTTCTGGTTGTGGAAAGGCTTTAAGGCTTTACAACAAGGCCGGTCCTGATACAGCTTGTACAGACCTTCATTCTCTTTACCTGGCCGCTTTGAACACACCTGATTTTTTGAAGATTAGGATACCAGCGTTTCTTGGTCCTGTTGTGAGCATGACTAACATTATAGCCGACTACAGGTCTTTTTCCGCAAATTTCACACACTTTTGACATTTCTTTTTCTCCATTAATGCTTGACTTTATTATAAACGACATATTTATCAGCTTTATGACCGGCTTTGAGAATCTACACAAGCCTTGGAAAGATAGCAAGCACTTTTTACATAACCAATAAGGAGATTCGATTATTTATCCTCAAAACCAGGAAAATGAAGCAAGGCTGTCAGTCAATCTCAACCGTATGCCTGAAAAAGCTAATCACATCCACTTAATGGGCATTTGCGGGACAGGGATGGCTTCTTTAGCCGGTATGCTAAAACAAAAAGGGCACCTGGTAACGGGTTCAGATCAAAATATTTATCCACCCATAAGCCATTTTCTTGAAGCATTATCTATCCCTGTTCTCGAAGGCTACGGCCCGCAGAACCTTTCTCGAGGTATAGACCTGGTTATTGTGGGAAATGTAATAACTAAAGGCAATCCTGAAGCGATTGAGCTCTCTCGCATTAAGCTCCCCTATCTCTCGTTGCCCCAGGCATTCAAATGCTTTGCCCTAAAGGGTAAACACTCCATTGTGATCAGCGGGACACACGGCAAAACAACGACATCTTCCATGATTGCCTGGATTTTGGAAAAGGCCGGTATGGAACCGGGTTTTATGGTTGGTGGGATCCCGCAAAATTTTCAGGCAAATTTCAAATTGGGGAAGGGCTCATATTTTGTCATTGAGGGCGACGAATATGATACGGCTTTTTTCGATAAAGGACCAAAATTTTTACATTATGATCCCTGGATAGCAATCCTTACCAGCATAGAATTTGACCATGCTGATATATACCGGAATCTGGGCCACGTCACCGAGAGTTTCAAAAAATTGATCAAGCTCATACCGCCTGAGGGATTTCTTATTGCAAATGGGGATGACGAAATAATCATAAAGGAAATAAAAAATGCAAAATGCCCGATTGCGACCTATGGTATTACAGAGAATAATCTCTTTAAGGCAGTTGACATCTCTATTCAAGAAGACTTTACCCGTTTATCAATTCTCAAGGCCGGTAAAAAATACATGACCCTTTTTACTCCTCTGTATGGCCGTCACAACATATCCAATCTTTTGTCTGCTATTGCACTGGCTGATTTTTTACAAATACCGCTTTCTTCGCTCTCAGATGCAATAAAAACTTTTAGGGGTGTCAAAAGGAGACAGGAAATCATAGGGAAAAACCGAAAGGTTATTGTCATTGATGATTTTGCCCATCATCCAACTGCAGTCAGAGAAACCATAAAGGCTGTCAAGGATAAGTATAGGAAACATCGCTTAATAGCTGTTTTCGAGCCCAGGTCCAATTCCAGCAGGAGAAATATCTTCCAGACACGATATGCTTTATCATTTGATAACGCAGATCTACTCATGGTCTCTGAGCCGCCTTTAATGGGAAAAACACCAGCGGCAGAACGGTTTTCTTCTCAAAATCTGATAAAGGACATTAAGAAAAGAGGGATCAACGGCTACTGTTTTTCAAATACTGACCAGTTGCTGGCGGCATTAGTAGAAGGAATAAGGCCGGATGATGTGATTTTGTTCATGTCTAACGGAGCATTTGATAACCTTCCACATAGGTTGTTAAAAGAACTCGATAATATTAACCTGGCAATTAGATAGTCTAACTCCGTCATGCCGGACTTGATCCGGCATCCAGTACCCACCTGGATTCCGGCTTTCGCCGGAATGACACTATTGAGGTATTTAATTGCCGGAGTAATATTTATACCGGCTGATAATCAATAACTATCGGGAGAAATTTAATGAAATGCCCGAAGTGTAAGTTTGAAAACCCAAATGGCGCTAAATTCTGTAATGAATGCGGTCGCAGCTTAATCCACACCTCCAATACAGCCCCCCCAACCTTCTCCTTTAACAACAAATTAGATGAAATCCAGCGTTCTCTTCCTGAAAACCTTAGTGAAAAGATCCTGTCCCAAAAGAATAAAATCGAGGGCGAACGGAGGCATGTTACAATCATGTTCTGTGACATGAGAGGGTTCACACCACTATCTGAAAAAATTGGCCCGGAGGAAACCTTCTCCCTTATGGATCAGGTCTTTGATATCCTCATCCAAAAGGTCAACAAATACGAAGGTACTGTCAATGAGCTGATGGGGGACGGAATCTTAGCCCTTTTTGGGGCCCCCATTGCGCTGGAGGACGCCCCTCAGCGGGCACTTCATTCTGCCTTGGCCATTCACCGGGAGATAAAGAGATTCAACAAAAATATTGGAGACAATAGCAGAATACCACCGGTTTTATTGCGGATCGGAATAAATACCGGACCGGTAGTCGTAGGTAGTGTCGGGAATGATCTCCGAGTCCGTTTTACTACGATGGGAGATACGGTAAATCTTGCATCCAGGATGGAAAGTCTGGCTGAGCCTGGAACGACCTATGTAACTGAGAACACCTTCAGACTTACAGAAACCTTTTTTCGATTTGAGGCCCTGGGAAAAAAAGTAATTAAAGGCAAAAAGGAAGCAATTCCCGTCTATAAGATGTTATACGAAAAACCGGATGTATACCGCTCCCGTCCTGGTTCCGGGCGAATTATCTACTCCAAGATGGTTGGAAGAGACAATGATCTTGACAGGCTGGAGCTTCAGGTGATGAAAGCCATAAATAATGAGGGCTCGATTGCCAATATTATTGGAGAGGCAGGGATTGGTAAATCAAGACTTGTGACTGAATTGAAGAGACGTGAGGTCATGAAAAGGGTGACTCTTCTTGAAGGAAGAGCGATTTCGACAGGGCGGAATTTAAGTTTTCATCCGGTTATTGATATTATAAAACAATGGGCACAAATAAGAATGGATGATGAAAAGGCAATAGCACTCGGTAAGCTGGAGACTGCTGTCAGAAGTTTGTATCCGGAAAAGATGTATGAAGTGCTTCCATTTTTTGCGACTCTCATGGGAATGAAACTATCTGGCAGATATGCGGAAAGGGTTAAGGGCATTGAGGGGGAGGCCCTGAAGAAACTGATCCTGAAAAATGCACGGGAGCTTCTATCCAAGGCAACAGAACAGGCTCCTCTCGTGATAATAATGGAAGACCTGCACTGGGCTGACACAAGTTCCATTGAGCTTATAGAATATCTGTTTCGCCTCGCAGAGACACAGAGTGTTCTTTTTATCAATGTATTTCGCCCCGGCTACAAAGAGACAGGGGATCGGATAGTTAAAACCATAAAAGAAAGACTCTCCACATATAATATCGAAATAGTGCTGGAACCACTGGATAAACGTATGAGTGAAGTGCTTATTACCAACATATTGAACATTAGTGGACTTCACCCTGCTGTTATCAGGCAGGTAGTACAGCGGGCCGGCGGCAACCCCTTTTTCATTGAGGAGGTCATGCAGTCATTCATCGATGAGCGTGCGATAATCCTGAAAGACGGAACATTCCATATGACAGAGAAAATTGACACAATGGCCATTCCGCATACAATCAACGAAGTGCTGATGGTTAGGATTGATCGACTTGAGGGGAAGACACGCAATCTGGTAAAAATTGCCTCGGTAATCGGCAGAAAGTTCTTCCACAGTATTCTTATAGAGGTAGCAAACACGGTTGAAGATATTGACAGCAGGTTGTCATATCTTAAAGAGATACAGCTCATTCGGGAACGAAAAAGGATGGATGAGGTAGAATACCTCTTCAAACATGCCCTGGCGCAGGAAACGGTATACGAATCCATTCTGCCTCAGAGGCGAAAAGAGTTGCATCTCAAAGTAGCGAGTTCTATTGAGAAAGTCCTCAACAAAAGGATCCATGAATTCTATGGCATGCTCGCATACCACTACAGCAGGGCCGATAGTATGGAGAAATCAGAGGAGTATCTGATTAAGGCCGGTGAAGAATCTCTAAAGTCTTCGGCATCAAAAGAGGCGCTGTATTACTATCAAGAGGCACTGAACCTTTACCTGAAAAAATATGCTGATAAGGCTGCCCCTGATAAAGTCGCGAGGCTTGAGAAGAATATTGCCCATGCGCTCTATAACAGAGGGCAGTATGACGAAGCAGTAGATTTTTATGACAAAGCGCTCGACTATTACTGGGGAAAATTACCAAAACATGCAATTCCCGCAGTATTCAAGTTCTTATCGGCTTCTTTACACTTTCTTATTACCTTGTATGCTCCTTCTCTGAAATTTAGAAAAACTCCGACACAAATGGATAATGAAACTGTAGATCTATTCTTTAAGAAACTTAAAGCTTTGGCAATAATAGACCCTAAAAGATTTTTTGTTGAATCATTCTATTTTTATAAAAGATTCACCAGGTTTGATTTAACACAGTTTGAATCTGGTCTTGGAATGTTTGTGGGTGCAAGCACTTTTTTCTCCTTTACCGGCATGTCTTTCAAATTAAGCAGGAAAATACTGGATTTCATTAAGGGCAGGGTTGAGGAAAATGATATTAACTCACTAACAATATATGATTTTTCGGAAACGCTACACAATTATTTTGAAGGCAATTGGAAATCAATAAAAGAATATGATGATGACTTGGTTAACAAAAACCTGAGTATTGGTGACGTTTATTGGGCATCACAACACTTTTTCTGGCACGGTTGCCCAAAAATTTATCAAGGATATTTTGATATCACAAAATTGCTTGTGGATAAACTAAATGATCTTTTTGAAGTATATGATAATGAACTTTCCATGCTGCTCAAGTATCTTTTGAACACAAGTTTATTGATGGAGCGCCGTGAACTCAATAAGGCTTTGATTGAAATTGATGAAGGAATTGAATTTGGACAGAGAATAAGCTTAGGCACAATTCTTATTGAAATGTATTCGCGTAAAGCTCATATACATATCCTGATGGGAGACATTGAGGATGCCGAAAAATCTTTAAGGCTTGCGCATGAAGTTAGACGCGAGATTAATACAGTTCCCTGGCAGCTGACTGATTTATTTAGAAGCCAGTTTGAATATGAGCTCTACCAATTGAAAGAAGCTATAATAAATGGCAGGAAAAGAGAGGCATCCGAATACCGGAAGAAGGCCAGGAAATCAGCCGGGAAATTGTTAAAAACAGCAGCGAAAGTTGCCCAAAATCGTACCGACTCATATAAGCTCATGGGGGTATATTACTGGTTAATAAAAAAACAGAAAAACGCACTTAAATGGTGGTATAAGGCTATTGAGGAGGGAGAACACCTTAATGCACATCTTGAGCTTTCAAGGACTTATTTTGAAATCGGGAAACATCTCGTTGGAACTGAAAGCAAGTATAAAGCGCTGAACGGCGTCAGGGGAGGCGAATACCTTGAAAAAGCAAAGGTATTGTTTAAAGACATGAACCTTCAATGGGACCTGGATGAACTGGATCGTGTGATTAGAGGTTGATGGAATATGGATTTTATTAACCTGGCAATTAGATAGTCTAACTCCGTCATGCCGGACTTGATCCGGCATCCAGTACCCTCCTGGATTCCGGCTTTCGCCGGAATGACAATATTGAGGTATTTAATTGCCGGAGTAATATGTAAGTGGGGCTGATTTCAGATGAAAGATAGGCTTAATGATTTTCTTTCATCCTGTTCTGAAGTTGACTTTGGTTCTGTTGATCTGTCAGGCAGGGAAAGAGAATTCTACAAAGGATTCAACCACGAGATTATTACGCTTTGCGATTCCCTGCCTGAATCAATTCAAACCGATGCATTACTCTTTTTCATAAATTACTCAGGCCTGTCAATTGGCCGTAAACTCAACTTTTTCAAGAATTACTATGTTCCAAGCTGGTCAATTATCTACTGGCTTATCTATTCCGAGCGCGAAAACAGAAGACTGACAAAAGAAGATATCAAAAATGTGAAAACTGCCCATTCAATGGCCATGATTCTTCATTCCCTGGATGATCATATTAATGACAAAGAGATACCTGCTTCTCACCTTACCCTTCTATTGCGAAGTCAATCCTGGATGATAATGAATAATACTTTTACTGTGTTAACTGATAGTATTGATGGAGGATATAAAATTGTTCAGGGTTTCATCGACAACTACTATTCTTCCATCCATGATCCGGAAGAAACTGGGTCTCTGGATAGCTACTGTGACCTTTTCAGAAAGCAGATGGCAACATGGTTAATAGTGCCTGTGCTTATAATAAAAAAGTCGACTGCGAATGAAGCATTCATTAACGCTATTCAGAGCGCCTATGGTTCCTTTGGCATCGCCTGGAGGCTGCTCGATGACATCAAGGATATCGAAGCAGATATGATGAAAGGTACGCATTCCTCTATATATATCTGTCTCTCTGAAAAAGAAAAAAATTTGTGGGACAGGGACACTAAAGAGAAAAAAAGAGGAAACAGTAGGTGCGCAAGGATTATTTTGGATTATGTTCTGGAAAACAGCATTATTGAAAGGATAAAAGAAAGGATATGCAGCGAACTGGAATCAGCTGCATCTATTTCCGTTCGTTATAATATGACCAACCTGGCAAATCAATTCTATAGCCTATTGAAACCTCTTAAAAATGGCCAGGCGCCTTTATGAACGACGATCTTGGACCGGGGATGTGTCAGGAAAACCGTAAAGAAAGCCTCAGCATTGAAGTCACAAACTATTGCAACAACGCCTGTTCGCATTGTTTTGTCCGCGCAGCTGTTTCTGAATGTTCAAACTTGCCCATTGATCTTGTTAGAGAAATCATTTCCGAAGGATATCACTTAGGCTACCGTCATCTTCACATCACAGGAGGCGAACCCCTGCTTTGGAAAGGGTTATTCGAAGCTCTGGATCATGCATTTTCTCTCGAATATGAAAAAGTCTTTATTAATACCAACGGAACCCTGCTCACAGAGGTTCCCATTAGTCGATTATCAAAGTATGACAGTCTTTCGATTTCGGTGAGCGTAGAGGGACCTGAATCCCTCCACGATAGGATACGGGGACAATATTCTTACAGGCAGGCATCCCTGGGTATTGAAAAAACTCTTGATGCCGGCATTGATCTTTATATTTTCACAACTGTCTCTAAGAAGCTGCTCCCGGGCCTGCCTCTTTTCATAGATGATTTATACGAGAGATTCCCAGGCATAAATCTTTTTTCCCTTATACAGCTTATCAGGGTAAAAGACGATATCCTTGATTTATCCAGTGAACTTCTTGATCCGGCTGACTTTTTGAAACTTGTTCGGATTGTATCACTTCTAAATCTCTATGGCCATAAAACCGAAATCCTTAATAATCCATTGGCCGTCGTTGTTTCAAAACTTTTTGATACACCCTGGATACCACGTGTACTGCCCCTGCACCGTAACGGACATCTTATTGTCATGGCAAACCGACATATTGCCCTTTCCCATTCCACACTTAATAGCTATGGTAAATACGAACCAGGGGTGATTGAAAAGGTGCTCTCTTCCAATGAATACCGAGCAGCTGTGGCACCGGATGAAACAATATGTCCCTCATGTGGGTATGCCGGGCTGTGTGAGGAAAACGGAATGCTTCGTCCTTCGGAATGGTACAGGGATATGCATCCCGAGATTCCATTTTGCAAAAGAGTATTAGATAAAGCATCATCATATTACTCCGGCAATTAAATACCTCAATATTGTCATTCCGGCGAAAGCCGGAATCCAGGAGGGTACTGGATGCCGGATCAAGTCCGTCATGACGGAGTTAGACTATCTAATTGCCAGGTTAATAACTTCTAAAGTGAACTCAAATCACGGTATGGATAATGTATATTAACTTTTAATGCGTTTATTTGGGCCTAAAAACTCATAATAATTTCACAGCTTTCTTTGACAACATTCATAAAATATGATAAAGGGTTCATAAGTACAATATGATCCTCAATGAAAAAAGATAAATTTAAGGGCTCACTCAAAAATAACTTCACATTTCCCCATCTCAGCTTCGGGCCATCTTCGGCTGCCGCTCAATCGTGAAGTCATCGAAATAGTTCACTATTCCTCTGGCTTCATTCAATCGCAGCAGCCAAATCTCACCCAAATCTGAGCGTCAATTCTGCGAAGTTATTTTTGAGCGAGCCCTAAAGGGAGGATAATCATGGATACCGTGACTAAAAAGAAATTCAACAAGTTTATTTTGGAAGCATCGGATGACTCAAAGAGAAAAGGGGTGAGCAGGTTAATGGATGGATTTTATTCTATTGTCTCTCAAAAGGAATATGAAGATGCTGATCTTGAAGCGTATCTTAACGATAAAGGTTACGATGTAACTCCAAAGGAGCTTCGGAAAATCAGAAATCTCCATATGGCTACCGATTGTTTTTTTGAAGTTCATAACAGGGACTATTAACCCTGTTTTAATACCAGGTTGCCACGCTGTCTTTCAATTACAGCCCTTACACTTCATAAGTCTCCTAGGAGGCTGTCCGAGAATGGCTATTTTCCCCAATCTCTGCGTCAGGCTCAAATTATAATCCTCGAAATACTTCAATGTATTCCTGTGGTTATAATTTTCGCCTTCCTTGATCTTGGAAAGAATATCTCATTCTCGGACAGCCTCCAAAGGAACGCAAAAGGCGCTATTTTATCAATGCTTCGGTGAAACGGTATCCTGGTGCAGACAGGCAGATTGAATAGGGCGGATCTCTGCCGAGATCCTTCAGGGGTACTGTTTCCTGTAAATGCAAAGGCCTTATTCTCTTGAGAAGTTTGTCACGATGCCAGATGGTAAGTACCGCATCCCTCGGACATATATTCATTTTTATGTAAAGGGTATCCCTCATTATACCGGCACGCAACCTAACCGAAGAAGGTTCATCTTCCCAGATCTCTAACGTCGGATCCCCGAGAACATGATATAACTCGAATTGTTCTTTAGTCTCGGCATTAGCACCATGATTAATCAAAAGGTAGGCTTTCGCATAATTCAGGAGATCACCAAGCCTGCGGTTTTTAACCGGATAACTTATATTCGTTTTAGGGAAAACAGGAATAATCCCAGGCCAGACTGCATCAAAAAGTGCTTTTGCCATACTGTCATTGTGCCATGTATAGGTAATAAAATTAGCTGCAATGAGTGTTGGGGCTCCCCCATCCAATACAAGCATTTTCTGCGTAAAAACATCCTTTGAGGGCTCATGGAAACTCCCGGTCAGGCAATTGATACTGAAAAGTACGCAGGGAATATCACTCGAAATTGATTTAAGGTCATCAGTTTTGAACCTTGGTTCAAGCCACCCATCCCACCATCCATGACCTCTGTGGCAGACTATTAGCTGACCTTCGTTGATATATTCGATTAGTAGTTTTGTTGCATAATTTTGATCTGTTATTATATGATCTTTCACCTCCCGGGGCACAGGCGTGCCATCCCTGTAAATAAACTGCTTGCCTTTTTTTGTTTTCTTAAAGTAT
>Ga0233412_10001864_pt1 | contig 10598 bp, 5 predicted proteins | sample Na_anoxic_4_MG_FD_180667 | JGI IMG/M metagenome (GOLD analysis project Ga0233412, IMG submission 180667) | Seawater microbial communities from Saanich Inlet, British Columbia, Canada - Na_anoxic_4_MG | ecosystem: Environmental > Aquatic > Marine > Inlet | place: Canada: British Columbia... | reverse complement strand
ATTTGTGCAATGACATTACTGCCATCGTAGTATCCATAAATAAATACTCATCGGATTCAGATATCCATTTCCATTGTCCAATTGACGCAACTTTATATGGAGGATCTATAACTGCATCTTCCAAAGTTAAATCTTTCCATTGTGCAGTAATTATGGAAACCATTATTAAAAATACTAAAATACGCATCTTTTTCATTAATATTAACCTCGTATAAATTTATTAAAGTTACCAAAAGACATGATTTATTCTCATGCTTTTTAAGTCTATATCATCCATCAAACATTAACAATCAAACATCTCTTTAGTCCTTTGCGAAACCGAAGTCAATTGTCTAAATTCGCTCCCTATATTTATAATTAATAATTAAAGGTAAACAATGGCTTTGATGACAAAAATACGGACTAAAATGCACATCGTATTGTGGGCTGTGCTAATTTTATTTTTACTAAGTATGACAGTTGGGGGTCTAGTCGGTGGTGCAAATATTTTAGATGAATTACTTGGCAGAACTAATCCTGCAGATGCCATTGGCGTAATAAACGGCGAAAAGATTCCACCTGACTTTTTCAATCAATTAGTAAATCAACAATTGGAGCAATATCGCGCAGGCGGGCAAACTGTTAGTGACCAAATGCTTGAGAGTACTCGCATTCAAGTGTGGGATAATATAATTCGAGAGAATTTAGTTGGTGCAGCTATAGAAGATATGGGAATCACAGCCACCGACGAAGAAGTACTTTTTCATTTGCAGAATAATCCTCCTCAATTCATAACTACTATACCGGCATTCCAAACTAATGGACAGTTTGACATGCAAAAATATCTTGAAGCTGTTAATAATCCGGAAGGTAACGAATGGGCGCCGGTTGAGCAAATAATGAAAAATAATGTTATTCCAAATTATAAATTACAGAAAATGTTATTTTCAACTATATCAGTTTCTGATTCTGAAATCCGTGAAGAATTCATCCGTAGAAATGTTGATTATACTATTGACGCCATTCATGCTGTTGAGAGCAATATTGATGAAACTGATATTGCAGTAACAACTGAAGAAATCAACCGAGCATATAATAACCGTAAAGATGAATTTGATCAACCCGAATCAAGAAAAATGCGTTTTGTATATTGGAAAAAAGAAGCAACTAAGATGGATACAATTTCTATATATAACGATGCGCTCGATATAATTGAACAAATCAATTCCGGTGATGATTTTGCTGATTTAGCAAATTTGTATTCTGAAGATCCCGGAAACATCGATGCGCAAAATTTACCACACGGAGGCGACTTGGGATGGTTTGAGCGCGGACAAATGGTAAAACCATTTTCTGACGCGGCATTTAGTACCAGAAAAGGCAGTGTAGTAGGTCCAGTACTTTCACAGTTTGGTTACCACATCATTAAAATTATTGACAAGAAAACCGTTGATGGCAAAAACCAAGTTCATGGTGCTCACATCTTGCTAAAAATAACTTTTGGGGCGGGAAGCCGTGATGCATTACGCCGCGATGCAACCCTATTCAGTTATGATGCGCAAGATTACGGATTTGATGCTGCTTTAGATACCCATTCTGTAGTTGGCTCAGAAATATCGGTTACTGAGAATGGTATAAACATTGATCCTATTGGACAACTACGTAATGCTTCACGTTTTGCTTTTAATAGTGAAATAGGAACTGTTTCTTCACCAATGGAAAATGATGATTATTATGCTGTTTTCATTTTGGAATCCATAACACCAAAAGGACCATCACCATTAGAAGATGTTGCCGATAAACTCAAACAAGATATACGAAAAGATAAAGTTGCGAATATAACATTAAAGCTAGCAACAGAATTAAGAGATCAAATTGATAATGGTAGTACATTTGACGAAATTGTGGCACAGGGTAAAGGATATGAATTAATTACTAATGAGACAAAATCTCTTAATAAAGGATTTACTTCGGTTGGACGCAGTAATTTTGTGACAGGCGCATTGTTAAATGCAACAAAAGGTGATATCTTAGGTCCATTGAAGACTCTGCGAGGTTACACAATAATTATTGTTAAAGATATAAAAGGAATTGACCCTGAAGAATATGAACTAAAAAAGGATATTCTTAAGAAAAATTTGCTTTCTAATAAACAAAATCAAGTATTTGATAACTGGCTACAGAAATTAGAAGATGAAGCGGAAATTGAAGATTTCCGTAAGTATCATTATTAATATTTACAATTTATAAAGCAAAAAGGGCTCCAAATGGAGCCCTTTTTTGTATTGTTATGTATATTATTATTTACTATTTACTTTCCGCAGGTTGCTTTTGCAGTGGATGTAGTAATTACGAACATAAGATAGGTATTTAGCTTGCATAAATTCCAAAATAAACAAATAGAACTTGGGCTATTCATATTATTGAGCTTTATCGGATTAATGCTAACTGATGTATTTATGTGGTTTTTTACTGAAATTTCTGATTTTCACTACTTACTATCCAAAATATTTTCATCTGCACTTGTTTTCTGATGGAATTTCTTTTCAAAAAATATCATGTTATTCTCGAAATAGTCTTAATTTCATACAACAAATAAAATCAAAAATAATTATGTTAAATAATAAATTAATTGCAGTACTTATACCATGTTTGAATGAAGAGATTACAATTAAAAAAGTAATAGAAAACTTTAAACATGAATTACCTCATGCATCAATATATGTATATGATAATAATTCAACGGATAATACATACAATGTTGCCAAAAGTAATGGAGCAATTGTAAGGAAAGAACTTAATAAAGGGAAAGGAAATGTTGTTCTTAGGATGTTTGGAGAAATTGACGCTGATTATTATATATTAGTAGATGGAGACGATACTTATCCAGCAACAAGCGCGAAACAGCTATTAGACACACTATACAAAAATAATGCGGGCATGGTTGTTGGTGATAGATTATCAAACAAATCCTATTCGATAGAAAATAAAAGAAAATTCCATAATTTTGGAAATAATCTTATAAAAAAAATAATCAATGTTCTTTTTAAAGCAAATTTGAATGATATCCTCAGCGGATATCGTGTTTTTTCCAAACCTTTCGTAAAAAATTATTCTTCATTAGCTACTGGATTTGAGCTGGAAACTGATCTTACTCTTTTTGCTTTACATTATGACCTGCCCATAATAGATGTCCCTATACATTACAAAGATAGGCCTACAGGAAGTAATTCAAAATTAAATACTTATAAAGATGCAGTTAGAATTTTACAAACAATTTTTAACTTATTTAGGTTTTATAATCCGTTGTATTTTTTCTCCATATCGGCGCTAATAATATTTTTAATTGGTCTGGTGCTTGGCATATTCCCTATTTATGAATACATAAAATTCCAATATGTCTACAAAGTTCCAACTGCTATACTGGCACTAGGATTAGTAATACTTTCATTTTTATCTTTAAGTTGTGGCTTGATACTTGACTCGATTATGAAAGTTGATAAAAATAATATAAAAATGAGAATCAGAAATTTTAAATAAATTAAAAAAAAAGAGTTCGATCCATTTTATATTTTTGATTTGCTGTTTAACAGCGTTAACAATTGGCTTTTATTCTAATTTCTGGAAAGCTGCAAATCAGGATTGGTTTAATTTTTTTCAATATGATTCAGAATCTCTGGTCATAGGGAAATTAGCACTATCTGAGCGTCAGAGTATCTTTTCGGAAGGTGGACTATTGGGTAGGTATTATAATACTGCGACAATTAAAGATGCTGGTTTATATCAATACGAGCTGTACAAAAATAATTCGAATACTATTGATAACAATTTTAAAACTTACAATAGCCAAATTGGTGGTCAAGCATTTACTTTTGCAATATTAGATTATATTTCTCCGTTTTCAAATGTAAATAACCTTAAAATATTCAAATTATTGACATCAGTTTTAACCGCCTTATTTTTATCATTGATTCTACTATGGTTTTTTGAAAACATCGGTGTCGGTACTGCTATATTTACATTAATTTTAATTTTATTTTCACAATGGATAACTGTATTTGGTAATAATCTATATTGGAGCCTATGGTCTTTTTACATTCCATTTATTACAACATTAACAATATTTTCAATGGAAATTAAAAAAAATAAAACTCTATCCATTAAAACTATTTATATATTAGTATTTCTATCTGTTTTTCTAAAATGTTTTTACTCGGGTATGGAGTATATTACAACGACCTTGATAATGTTGGTTATTCCAATTTTCTACTATGCAAGTATTGATAATTGGAAGCTCAGAATATTATTTAATCGAATTTTAGCTGCATCTGTTAGTTCTATCGCTGCAATTATTTTGTCCTTTACAATTCTCTCCATTCAATTAGCAACAGTGAAAGGCAGTATGACAAAAGGGTTTAAACACATATGGTATTCTTTTATTAAAAGAACTTATGGTGATTCTAGCGACTACTCAGATATTATAAAAGAATCTTTTGATAGTCGTCTCTCAGAAGTATTATTAAATTATTTGAATGGAGTTGCAATAAATTTCAATAATATTTTAACTAAATCTTCGGATAGTGAATTATTAAAAATTGAATTCGATGAATTAATTATATTAATTGTTCTTTTTTCATGCTTGGGATTGTTATTATCAAAATTTTATGGCAAATATATAATCAATACCAAGAAGACTGTTGCATTAATTACAACTTGTTGGTTATCTATATTAGCTCCACTATCATGGATCATTTTATTTAAAGGTCATTCCTATTTACATACACATATGAACCACATAATGTGGTATATGCCATTTGCTATATTGGGATATGCAGTAATAGGTCATGTTATATTTTTGTTTTCTAAGGTTATTTTTAGCTACTTCAAAACTATAAATCCTCTCGGTATTATTTATATATCATTTAAAAATATTAACCTGTAGAAACAAATTAAATATAAAATAAAGGCTCCATTTGGAGCCCTTTATTGTGTAGAGACAAGGCATGCCTTGTCTCTACCAATTATGATTGATTAAACCTAAACTACACCTTGATCTAACATTGAATTTGCTACCTTAAGGAACCCTGCAACATTAGCTCCTTTTACATAATCAATGTATCCATCTTCTTGTTTCCCATATTTAACACATGACTCATGAATACTATTCATTATATGATGAAGCTTTTCATCCACTTCAGAAGCACGCCAATTCATTTTCATTGAATTTTGTGACATTTCTAATCCGGATGTTGCAACACCACCAGCATTAACGGCTTTTCCTGGAGCAAATAATATTTTATTTTCCTGAAATACTTCAATAGCTTCGGGGGTCGAAGGCATATTGGCACCTTCTGCTACACAAACACAACCATTTTTTACTAGATTTTCAGCATCCTCTTTATTAAGTTCGTTTTGAGTAGCACAAGGTATAGCAACATTGCATTTTACTTCCCATGGACGTTTACCCTGATGAAATTGAGCACTTGGAAATTCATTAGAATATGGTTCAACGATATCCTGATTTGACGCTCTTAATTCAAGCATATAATCAACTTTTTCATCTTTTATACCATCAGGGTCATAAATATAACCATCGGGTCCTGAAAGTGTAACAACCTTACCACCCAATTCGTAAATTTTTTGTACTGCTCCCCAGGCTACATTTCCAAAACCGGAAACAGCAACTGTTTTACCTTTAAGTGTATCTTTTTTGGTTTTTAACATCTCTTTGGTGAAATAAACCGTACCAAAACCTGTTGCTTCGGGTCTGATCAAACTACCACCCCAATTTAACCCTTTTCCTGTTAAAACACCTTTATGTTCACATGTTAATTTTTTATACATTCCGTATAAATATCCGATTTCTCTACCGCCAACGCCTATATCTCCGGCAGGAACATCAGTTTCTGCCCCAATAAATTTCCATAATTCAAGCATAAATGACTGACAAAATCTCATAATTTCAGCATCGGATTTTCCTTTTGGGTCATAATCAGAACCACCTTTACCACCTCCCATCGGAAGGGTTGTTAAGCTGTTTTTAAATATTTGTTCAAACCCAAGAAATTTTAATATACTTAAATTCACACTCGGGTGAAAACGCAGACCACCCTTATACGGACCAATAGCATTGTTAAACTGAACTCTATATCCAATGTTTACATGAACCTTTCCAGAATCATCAACCCAAGGCACTTTGAAAGTAAATATACGATCGGGTTCAATAATTCGTTTAATAATTCCTGCTGATTCAAATTGAGGATTTTCATTAACTACATCTTCGATTGATTCTAAAACTTCACGAACAGCTTGTAAATACTCAACTTCTCCGAGATGTTTTTTCTCAAGGTTAATCATTATCTTTTCTAAATTCATATTATTATGTTATTTAACTGTTAATAAATGTTTTATAAATAATTGGGAGAAAATTATTTGTCAAAATTACATCACTTTAATATAATTAAATTATATATAAATATATTTTTATTCTGAATATTCTGCCTTAAATATTACACCTAATTTTTTCTTTCCATCTATCAATATTCTTAAAGGATTTTTAAATCTGATATGTCTAATAAATTCATCTTTATAGTATGACTTGAATTTTGATAAATAATCTAAATCATAATAACCGTCGTTGATGTATGGATTAATTGTAAAATATGCTACGCGGAAAGATGTCAGGTTTTGAAAAAAGTGTGTGCCCTGGCTTGGATCAATTCTGTAATTTTCTAGACCTGATTCAATCATTACTCTTGCTCTTGATATTTGTGACCACTTAACGGGAATACCAAGATGCGGATCATTTGAACCCCATCTACCGGGACCAACCAAAACATAATTTCTCTTTTCTTTAATTAATTGTTCATTGATATTTCCAATTTTTACTGCAATATTGGGATTTTGCACTGAATTAAACGATTCAGGTTTAACATAAATAAAGTCATATATGTTATCAACTACACCATTGCCCAATGCAGTATCTGAATAAATAATTGTTTTATCTAATTGTATTTTTTCAATTTTTACATCAAAAGTTTCCTTATTTTCAACTATTGGCCGTATTTGTAAAAAATTAAAAATCTTAGGTTGTCCTTTGGGAGTATTTAAATCTACTGCAAATTCAATTTCAACAGGATCATTCATTTCTTTTTGACTGATATCCAAAAGGTCTTGTAGTATTTCAGCCAAAGGAAATACCTTATGATTTAAAATGTTTGAAAAAGTTATTAATTTTTTTCCATTATAATTTATACCATCTCTTAAAATATTGTTTTCAAAATCATAAGTAGAAGCTACATGTTTAATTGAATTATCTTTTTCAGCATCATTTACTCTTAGTTTCAAAACATTAATACCATCATCCGTTGAAGGGATAAAGCTGTTTTCATCCATATCAAGTGCATAAAACTGTTTTTGAGTATCTTTTAATGCCATTTCTGGTGAAGAAAGCTGCATCACCTTTTTAGGATATTTTGGCGAAAAACTTAAATTCACTCCACCATCCACAATATATTTACCTAATCCAAGAGCAATGTTTACAACACCGTCTTCAGTTTTTTCAGGATATATTGGATAAAAATTCAAAGACCTTGCAACACCGGAGATTGTTGGATAGAATCTATTCCCATATTTTGTGCCACAAGCTTCCTGTAATACTATTCCCATTTTTTCTTCATCAATAATATTTGAAATAGATTCTAAATATGCTTTACTATCTTTGAAAAAGGTGGATGCATAAACACTTTTAATAGCATTACTTAATTGTTGTAAACTAAGTTTTTTATCCGATTTATTATTTGGGATCATATATGTAGAATAGACACCAGCGAAAGGTTGATAAAGAGAATCTTCTAGTAAACTTGATGATCTGATTGCAATTGGTTTATTTACTACTGAGATAAAAGCTAATAAATCTTCATGGATGTGAACAGGAAGTTCGGCTTTAATAAAATGTTTTAATATTTCTTCATTACTTGCATCAGATAAAGCAATCTTATATAATTTGTTTTTCTCAATAAATTCATCGAATACATCAGTTCCTAGTACGACTGTTCTCGGAATTGTTATAATTACATCGTCGAATTTATCTAATATATTATTACGTTTAATCATCGAATCAATAAAAGCCAAACCTCTCGCTTTTCCGCCAATGGAACTTTCTCCTATTCTGGAAAAAATCAAATATTCATCAAAATTATCTTTTTGAAATTTTGCAATAACACCTCTTCCTTTATCAAGTCTGAAATCAGCGATGGTGTCAAACACATATTGTCTTATTTCATTTATATTGTTAAAATCTTCATATTTACCATGTTTAAATATTTTTGCAATAGCAAACAATGCCCTTGCATATAACCATTTTGAAATATGATTTCTTTTAACATGGTATTCGAGTGATTCATCTGGTATTTTAAATATTTTTTGTTGAAGTGATTTAAGATCAGATACACGTATAATTTCCTCATTAGTTTTGGGATCATAAAATATTAAATCTCCAAAAGAAAAATTTTGGATAATATAATCGCGTAATTCCATTGATAGTTTCTTTGAGTTTTTATTTATAAAGCCAACTTTAAGCTTTTTAGCAATTTTTTCATTTTCAGCTTTAGATGATTGTAATAAAACAGGAATTTGCTTATCAATGCTGATTATCTTTTCGCATAACTTAATTCCGGCTTGATAATCCAATTCCCCGTTTCTATAATATCCAACATCCGAAATTATTCCCAATAAATTATTCTTATATTTCTCATAGATTGTTAATGCTTCTTCATAAGTAGTAGCCAGAAGAATTTTTGGGCGACCTCTCAATCTCAGCATCCGCTCATGTATATTAAGCCCTTCTGTCATAAATTTTTTGGATTGCTTAAAAATAATTTTATATATGTTAGGTAAATAACTTGAATAAAATCTTATTGAATTTTCAACTACAAGGATTGCCTGAACACCAACATCCAATATGTCATACTCGGCATTCATCTTATCTTCAATAAGTTTAACTATTGCAAGTAAAATATTAGCATTACCAAGCCAACTAAATACATAATCTATATTACTTAAATCCTCTTCTTGCAGTTTTATTGTAACCTTTCGCAAAAATGGTGTTAGTAAAACAATAGAAATATTTGGATATTTATTTTTAATATTGTTTATTAATTGAAAATCATCAGGGTTATCAATATTTAGCATTGCAATAATTAGATCAATTTTAGCATACTCAATAGTTTCAATAGCTTTTTCTGCATTTGATACCTGAATAAATTGAGGGGCATACCTTAGGTTCAAAGAAGCATATTCATCAAAAATCTGCTCATCAATTCTTCCGTCTTCTTCAAGTAAAAAAGCATCATATTTACTTGAAATAAGCAAAATATGATAAATTCTTTTTTGCATAAGATTATCGAAAGGAGTATCGAAAAAACAATGTTTTCTTATTTTATAAGAAGTTTGATCTATTGTCATTTTACTTCGACTTAAATTTTTATATATAACAGAAGAAGCAGAATAAAACTATACACATAAGTGTTATATTTTGCTTCTTCTATAAATTGGTTTCTTTATTGGAAATTATGCATTAAGAATTTTTTCAGCTTCTTCTTTATCGTAATCCATTATGTATTTTATGCCACTAATTTCGTTTGCTTCATGAGTCAAAGAAGCAAGATCTTGCCTAGTGATATATTCCATTGCAAATTTTCTTGAACCGCACATAAGTTGACGAAGTCCCTGAGCGAGACGTTCATAATAAGTATACAATCCAATAGCGCCGGTTGGTATCTTTTTAAATTCGTCATTTCCTAATTCCTCTTTAAGATCACTGGCAGTTACAAAAATTTTCTCTACAGAATTTCCAAAACGTTCAACATAAACCGGAACCTGGTTAGCTTTAATTGAATTTCCAATTGTTTTACCAACCATTGCTGCAGCAATAGGAGAACGAGCCATACCAATGAGCTTTACAAAAGGGGCACCTAATGCAAGCCCTTTAAATATTTGATCTTCAAGTGTAAAACCTCCCGCTAAAGCCAGTGGTGGAACATATTCACCTTTATCAGATAAATGTTTTGTGTATTTATATAATAATGAGTGTAACTCAACAGGTGGCACACCCCATTCATTCATCATTCTCCATGGGCTCATACCTGTCCCCCCACCTGCACCATCAACTGTAAGAAGATCAATTTTATATTTGGATGAAAATTTAACTGCCCGTGCAAGGTCAGCAGGCCCATAAGCACCGGTTTTAAGAAAGATATATTTAGCTCCTGCTTTACGAAGTTCATCAACCCTGTTTGCAAATGCTTCTTCAGAGACCATGCCGACACGGGAATGACGTTCAAATTCGGAGAATGTTCCATGTTCAAATGCTTTGATTACATTTGGGTCTGTTGGATTGGGCAAAACAATATAGCCACGTTTATATAACAGTTGAGCTTTCTCAAGACTTTTTATTTTTACTTCACCACCGATGTTTTTTGCTCCCTGTCCCCATTTCATCTCAACAACTTCAACTCCAAGTTCTTTAATAGCATATTCCTGAGTACCTAATTTTGTGTCTTCAACATTTGCCTGAACAATGATAGCTCCGCACCCGTCGCGTTGATAGTCTTTATAAA
>Ga0233412_10001863_pt1 | contig 10598 bp, 9 predicted proteins | sample Na_anoxic_4_MG_FD_180667 | JGI IMG/M metagenome (GOLD analysis project Ga0233412, IMG submission 180667) | Seawater microbial communities from Saanich Inlet, British Columbia, Canada - Na_anoxic_4_MG | ecosystem: Environmental > Aquatic > Marine > Inlet | place: Canada: British Columbia... | reverse complement strand
TCACACTCAATAAATTAATCTCTAAAAATACTTCAAAATAGATTTATATTATACTATAATATAAATATGAATCGTGTTATGCCTATACCCACTTATTCTCAAAATTTTTCTCTTTCTGATGATTCTCTTTCTGATGATGATAATGAAATTAGTTATGAAAATACTATACGACCCTCTCAAATGATAGATAATAATGGAAATAATAGTGATGATACTAGCTCTAGCTCTAGCTCTGATGGTAATATGATTATATCTCAAATTAATACTCAAAGAGAGAATCATAAAAAAACACCTTTGTTTATTAATTCATCTCTTCATTCATTTTCAAAGCGTATTAAGGTTCTTCCGGAATCTATTCAAAAAACTTTTAATAATAATAATAATAATAATAATGATGGTAATAATAATACTGTTGAAACACATACTTCTATTTGTTTTGCAATGAAAACTTTTTTAAAATTAACAGTGGTTAGTATTATTGGAGTTATCTCTATGTTAGCTATTATTTAAATTACTCTATTTATTTACATTCACATATTTCTCAATTTCTTCCTTAGGACAAGTATTATAATCCCCTTTGAATTTATTCAGTTTTATAAATTTGGGTTTGGACATATTATGGGTCTTGTAAAATATATAATTTCCAAATTTTCCTTTTCTAATACTAGTATTTTCATTTATTTCTCTTATCATAGATGGATTTACAGCGGATGTATTTTCGATATATTTCGTAATATCTTCCATAGATAATTCGTCGACATCCTTTTCAATATTATTTAAAGATTTCTTATTCTCTCCCCAAGTAATATAGTTTCCAAATTTTCCTTTTTTTAATATGACATCATCGCCTTTATATTTTCCAATAACTTTATTACTAGACTTGAGTTCAACTATTTCATCAAGAGTATATTCGCCCTTTTTTAACTTTTCTATATTAATATCTTTTTTAACATTTAAGAATGTGGCATTATCCTTGTCACCTTTTTTAATAACAGGACCATACTTACCAATCATATATACATGATTATCATCGATATTAATAATTTGTTTATCTCCGCCATCTAAATCTTTGGAACACTCATCAATATCTGTTAAACATTCTCTACATAAATTGTGCCAAATTTTATTACCTTTGGCAATTGTATCCAAATCAGTTTCCATATTTTTTGTGTATTCATAATTAAATAACTTTTCATAATGTTTTAAAAGAAACTCTAATACAAGAATTCCTAATGGTTGAACTACGAGTTTATTCTTTTCGTTTCCAAATTCTCTTTCGTCTTCCATTTCAGCGAGTTCATCATCAACTAATTCATAATCAACACATTTTATTTTTTTACCCTTTACATTATCTTTTTTAACATACCCTCTTTCCTGAATTTTTTCCAAAAGAGTTGAGAATGTAGATGGTCTGCCGATACCCTTCTCTTCTAATAATTGAATTAGTTTTGCCTCAGTATAATGTGATTTTAAATCTTTGACACTAACCTTTGCTGTAATTTTATTATAATTAACAATCGCTTTATTTTTAAGAGTTTGGAGGAATTGATATTCAGGATTTTCTTTTTCATATCCTCTTACCATTTTCCATCCAGGAAAGTTGACTAATTCTGAATTATATTTATATTCCTTTTCCATAGGAGCCGTAATCTTAGCACTAATAGAATTGTATAATGCTGGGGACATACAACTTTCTACAGTTACTGACCAAATTAAATTATACATACGCTTTTCTTTTGATGAAAATGAATCATCGATTTTTTCCATAGTAACATCAGTAGGTCTAATAGCTTCGTGTGCCTCTTGGGCATTATTTTCCTTTTCCTCCTTTTTCTTAGATTTCTTCTTGGGCTTTTCAACTTTCCTTTCAGATAGTTGATTGACATCTGTATGTAAGTAGGTATCACCGTATTTATCCTTAATAAAACTACTAGCCTTTTCAATAAATTCTAAACAAAATGTAGTGCTATCTGTTCTCATATATGTGATAAAACCAGCCTCATATAATTTTTGACAAATAGACATAGTATCTTTTGGAGAAATATTAAGTTCACTAGATGCTTTTTGTTGTAATGAACTAGTTGTAAAGGGTGTTGGGGGATTTTTTGTAGTTTGTTTAGGCTTAGAACAAGTATAAATGTGATCAAAACTAACAGACCCTTCTAAAAACTGTTCCATAGTATTATTTGTAGTAGAATTGAAACTAATAATTTCAAAATTATGATTTAATGAAAATCCTAAATTCATCTTTGTAAAATAGCCAGTTGTATTATATACTTTTTTACCAGGAGAGTCATCAATGTCTTTTTGATTATCATATACTAACCTTAATGCAGGTGTTTGACAGCGTCCAGCAGATAATCCATCCTTAGAATTTCTTGAAATATTTTTCCATAATATTGGACTAATTTTGTAACCGACCAATAGATCTAAAACCTGCCTTGCTTGTTGAGCATGAATAATATTCATATTTAATGTGGTAGGATTACTTACAGCTCTCTCTAAGGCAGGTTTTGTTATTTCATGAAATATAATTCTTTTTGTTGTTAATGGTAATTTAAATACTTGACAAATGTGCCAACCAATAGCTTCACCTTCTCTATCATCATCAGAAGCAATAAGAACTTCCTTTGAGTTTTTTAATAAAGTCTTGATTTTATTAATTTGTTGTATTTTACTTTCCAATAAATTAAAGTTTGGTTTAAAATTATTATCAATTTCAATACTTTTAATACCATTAAGTTCTTGAATATGTCCAAAACTAGCAATACATTTATAGTTAGGACCTAAATATCCTTCTATTTTTTTGCACTTGGCTGGGGATTCAACAATTACTACTGTGTAAGACATCTTTTATAATATTATAAATAATTGTATAATATTATATTTCAATTTTAATTATTATTATTTGATTTGAATTCCTTCCATGATATGGGTTTAACAGGTTTTTCCTGTTCTTTATTTTCATGTAATTCATTTAATTTATCAGCCTTTTTTAAAGCACTATCAATATATATTTTCTTTAGTAATTTACCTACCTCAAAAGAGCCTTCATGTTGATCAACTTCACCTTCCTCAATTGAATGTAATACATTTATTAATCTCTCTAATATCTGTAGATTCATTTCATCTTTCAAAACTTTATTGTATATATCAGTGTAATGGTTAAATAAAAAATCACATTTACTTACACACATAGCATCAAATGCTTCAGGATTAGACTTCGCCATTCTAGGATTTTCTTGTTTAAGCTTTAGTAACATATCAACATCAGCTAATATTTTTTTGCTATGTTTCAAGTGTCTGATAAGTTGCGTATTATTCTCAGCATCATTGGCATTAACCATTTTTTGTAGTTGTAATCTCTCCGAATCATTCATTTTTATTATATTTATAATAAAATAATTAGTTTTAAACTTTTTCTAAATATAACATATATATGTCATTACCTCATCAACAATCAGCAGATAGTGGTGTTACTCCTCTTCAATCATCTCCATTACACGATGGAGCTAGTAGTCAACGTCAGTCAGCAGTATTGTATAGACAAAATCAAGTTGCTAAACAGACTAGTATGAATAATTCTTTAAGTGGTGGTAAAAGAAAGAAAAGAAGATATAGAGGTGGAAGTGGAACCGTTGTAGTTCCATCATTTAATTCCCCTGGTCCTACTGTATCACCAGTAGATGCTACTACCAATAGTCAGCAAAGTAATTCAACAAGTCTTACTGTTCAAGCTCAGAATGCTTGTGATAAATGTATTGGTGATGCCTCCAATACTCCATCATGTCAGTCAGCTGCTTGTAATCCTCAAGCAGGTGGAAAACGCCTACAAAAAGGTGGATCATGTGGGTCATGTGGAATACAAATGGGTGGAAGCGGATGTGGAAACGGAGGTCTTATTCCTAATGGACAAACATGGGGATGTATGAGTGGTGGAAAAAGAAAATATAGAAAGTCTAGAAAAGTAAGAAAATCTAAGAAATCTAAGAAATCTAAGAAATCTAAGAAATCAAAGAAATCAAAGAAATCTAAGAAATCAAAGAAAGTTAAAAAATCTAGAAAGTCCAGAAAATAAAATAACTATATAAAGTAATATGAAATCAAGTGATATTACTTTATCAATTTTTATAATATTAATATTTGTTGGTATGTATTTTTATAATATTTTAGCAGTAGGTATAAAAAATATTCAAGATAATTGGCCAGAATATAGATGTAATCCATCTATAATGCCCTTTGCTGGAACATTTGGTCACGATGTTATGGATAACTTTACATACTGTATTCAAAACATGCAAACAGATTTTATGGGATATTTATTACAACCTTTGGATTATTTAACATCAGTAATAAGCAGTGTGAGTGGTGATTTAACGGAGGTTGTTCAAGATATTAGATCATTTGTCAATGTGTTTAGAAATTTTATATCATCTATTGTTCAAAGTATTTTTGGAGTATTTTTAAATATATTAACTCAATTTCAATTCATTTTAATTAAGATGAAAGATATGTTGGCAAAGACTGTAGGTATTATGGCGTCAATGATGTTTATATTACAAGGTTCGGTTATGACAATGCACGCATCATGGAATGGTCCTCCTGGACAAATGGTAAGATTAATGTCTAAAATGAAAATTTAAAAAGTAAAGTTAATTAGATTTATTTATTATACAAATAGAATATATGAATATGAATAGTAATATATCTAATGTAATAAATAAATTATATAGTAAAGCAGGATTTCTGGAAAAATATGGAGGTTCATTATGGACAACATTTATAATCAGTTTAATTTTTTTCATATTGATATCATATTATTATGTTTATAATAATATTGATCCAATTAAAGCTGATTGGGTGAATCAAAGATGTAAACCAAATGTAATGCCATTTGCTGGTTTAATTAATCCGCCCGATCCAAATACAATGAGTGCTTTTGAATTTACTCAAAACAATTTTTCAAATTGTATTCAAAGTATTTTGGCTGATATAATAGGGATATTTTTAGCACCATTTTATTATTTAATTGATTTATTAACCAAAATATTTAATTTAATAAAGGAATCAACTCAGGCAATTAGAGAATTATTAAATTCTATTAGAAATGCTGTTATGGGAGTATCAGCAGAGGTAATGGGAAAAATATTAAATTTTTTAATACCTTTACAACATTTAATTATTAAAGTGAGAGATATGATGAGTAAAACTCAAGGTGTAATGGCTGCTAGTGTATATACATTACTAGGCACATATGATACGATGATGTCTGCTGTAAAATCTATAGTACAGATTATATCATCTATATTAATAGGACTAGCAGCTATTATAGTTGTATTATTTGTAATACCATTTGGATTGGGCTTACCTTTTGCTATACCATTATTAGTAATATTTATATTAATTCTCATTCCAGGAATAATGGTTTATATTGTTCAAGTATTAATTTTGAAACAAATGTCAAACCCATTACCGAATATTCCGGGTTGCTTTTGCGGAAATACATTAATAAAATTGGAAAATAAAAAATATATTAGGATAAAAGATATTGAACCAGGAATAGTATTAGAAGATAATAATACTGTAACCGCAAAATTAAAATTGGCAGTTAGAGATGAAGAATTTTACAACTTAGATGGTGTAATATGTACAGGAGATCACAATATCAAATATAACAATATATGGATAAAGGTTAAAAATCATAAAGATAGTAATAAAATTGAAAATACATGTGATTACATTTACTGTCTAAATACTAGCAACAAATATATTAAAATAAATAATGAAATTTTTGGCGATTGGGATGAATTAGATAATTCAGAATTAGATGAATTAAAACAAAAATGCGAAAAATATTTACCAAATAGGTTTGAATTGGCACATATTCACCAGTATTTAGATGGTGGTTTTGTGGAAAACACAAAAATAGAATTACAAGATGGTCATAATGTTAATATTAAAGATGTGGAAGTAAATGATATATTGCGTTTTGGTGAAAGAGTAACCGGTATAGTTAAAATAAAGGCAGATGATTTAGAAATAAAGAAATATAATTTAGAAAATGGTAATTATGTTATAGGTGGGCCAAATATTCAGATTTGCGATTCAGATTTAGGAATGGTTAATAGTTTAGATCTGTGTGGTGATAAAGTAGATACAAAAAATATTTATCATTTAACCACAGATAAGTGTTCATTTTACATTAACGGAACCAAATATTATGATTATAATAGTTGTATTGATAAATTTTTGGATTTAGAAAATATAAGATTAATAAAAGCATTAATTTAATTTTTATATACAAAATATATATAATATGGATTTAAAGATATTTGGATTATCTTGTCGTTTAGAAGTGATTATTATTTGCCTAGTAATAGGATTTATTTTAGGAGCGCACTTACTTTGTTCATGTAGTAAAATTGGTCTTCAAGAAGGTATGGCTATGATGGGTTCATCGCTTGATTGGGAAATGGGTGAGGGTCAACCAACCAGCTGGACAACCAAAGGAGATGAATATGCGAAGAGTATGGGATATAGTGATACTACATCTAAATATGCTCAATATCAAGGAACCCCTGTTCCTTTACCTGAGGGACAAATGTTTATGTTTGCCGACAATAAATTCAAACCTGAATGTTGTCCTTCTACTTATACTTCCAGCACTGGTTGCGCTTGTATATCTCAAGAACAAGTAAACTATATTAACCAAAGAGGTGGAAACCGCACTATGGCTCCTGCTGAATTTTAAATAAAATAAAATATTATAATTTTAATTCAATTATTATAATATTTATGGATTTTCTAATATATGCCTTTCTAATTCAGGTATACATCCTTCGTCATAATTTTGAAGACAATTCACCTTTGTTATTTTAACAGAATTATGACTGTTATTAATTTCTCCATTGAATTTTCTACTCCTTATAGTATATGACATATGAACATCATGATCATCAATTTTACAAATAATTATATTTAAGAATAATCCACTATAACTTGTTATAAAATATATTAATGTTATGTTTTCTCTCGTTAATAACATATTAAACATAGTATGTATAAGTCGAAATTTTATATCCTTATATTGAATTTTTTTCATATTTTTACCAGCATATAAACACTTGTTAGAGAGACTACTAAGATCATCATTTGAAAAAGGTATTACAAGATTGCTACTATTTTTTCTCAAATATATATATTTTAATAAATAATGACATACACAATCAGATAATCTGCGAATTGGAGATGTAAAATGAGAATATTCAGGCATCCCAACTAAATCATGTGAGCTATTGTGTGATAAATATTCGGCCTGAATTCCATTCATTATAATTTCATTTAATAATTCAATACCAGATAAGTTATACATACTAGATAATAATTCTTTTGCGTCACAAGTTCTAAAAATACCCTTTCCATCTAAATTTAATTTTAGATATTCCCCAACAAACGAATTAGCTAATATAGCAAATTCAGCAATCATTTGTTTCATTCGAATCTCGTAATCATCACTTTTATAAATAGATGGAATTCCATTGACATAAACGGGATATGATTGTGACACTTCATTTAATTTTATACCAATTGTTTTCTCTCCTCTTAATAGTTGTAAAGCATTACTTATTTTTAATCCTGTATAAATAGATTCATTGGAATAAATCTGTTCACACGCAGATTTGTATGATAAAGCATTTTCCTTATTAACCTTTATTTTTGTAAATAATAATTGAATATTGCCTGGGTTATAAGTAATTTCATTAATGTTCATTAGTATTGTTATAGCGTTTTTAATATTTCCTTCATTATTTACCATTAAACTTGATTTTTCCATAATTTCATGAGGAATCATATGAATCGGTTTTCTATTAGAAGGATAATGAGTAATAACTCTATCAACAATATAATTCCATAAACTTGATTTTAAACTTATATATTCAGTAGGATCAGCTATATGAATCGCCAAATAAAGAATGTTATTTTCTTTATAAATACTAAAAGCATCATCGGCATCTTCGCATCCTTCTGGATCAATACTAAATACATCTAATTTTGTTAAATCAACACGATCTGATACACTATATTCATGAGGAATTATATTATCGGATAATAAATCCGCCGCTATTTCATCTCTCGATCTATAAAGATTTTCGATAAAAGCTGTATAATTTATTTCATAATCTATATTTTGCTCCATTATATAGATTATGAAATTATATTTAAATATTATTTTGTAATATAACAAACATCACAATATTCAATTTTAATCATTTCTTTTTCAACACCATCCTCTACATAATCTTCAATAAAATTATGTTTACATGTGGTATTTAATTTTGAATCAATTATCATTAATATTTTATTATTATTCTTTAGTTTATCTTTCAAGTGAATATCTATATTATATGAATAGTTATCATCTATTTTTATCTCTCCTATACCTTTTAATAAATTAATATCCAATGTCGTTTCATGGATATTATGTAATAAAAAATTTATATTTTCATTTTGTCTTATTATATTTTCTTTGAGAGATTTAAAATAACAAATTTTATTATTATTACCATCCCATACCCAATTGTTTATTTCTTCCATTCAGATATATACTATATATATATAGTATTCAATTCTTTAAATATACATTGATTTCAATAAATTACTCATCTGGTTACGCTTGATGAGTTTACTTACAATGTCAGTTGTTACTGTGAAAGGGAATTCAACCTTTAATGACATTTCCTTCTCAAATATTTTTGATTCAGGCTTCATTAGTCTATACAAGTTAAGCTTTGTATGGATAATTTCCAAACATCTCTTTAAGTTACGAACACCATTTTCATCCTCAGTGAAATTTTCTACAATATAGTCAATTGTTTCGTCAGGAATAATAATCTCATCTTTATTAAAATTCACTTGTTGAATAATATTAGGAATTAGATAATCTTTGGCAATAATTCGCTTGTCTTTCTTTTCATACCCCTCAGTTTGAATCTTATACATTCTATCCAAGAGAATAGGATTCACTTTAGATTCATCATTATAACTGAATATGAACAGACACTTACTTAGGTCAAAATCAATTTCAGAGAAATACTTGTCATGAAACTGAGTATTTTGTGTAGTATCCGTTAAATGAGTAAGAATACCAGCAATTTCTTCACCCTTTGCGGTATCACTGATTTTATCTAACTCGTCAAAATAGATTACGGGGTTCATTGATTTAGTCTTAACTAGAATATCAACAATCTTACCCCATGTGCTACCTTCATATGTATAACTATGACCTTCAAGGAAACTACTATCTGTTGCTCCACCAAGAGCAATGAAAGCAAAATCTCTATTTAAGATTTTACTAATCCCCTCCTTAACCAGAGTAGTTTTACCAGTTCCCATTGGTCCTTTGATAGCAATTGCTGTTCCAACGGCATTTGGGTTACTAATCCATTGACCAATCATTTGCATAATTTGAATCTTAGCATCATTTAATCCATAGACAGCATTATCGAGAATTTCCTTAGAATCCGCCATATATGAATGACATTTTTCAAGACCATTGTCCATTGAAATAGGTAAACTTTTATAACGATTAAATGGAATTTGCATAAAGGTATCTACCCAATTCTTAATTTTATAATATTCACCATTTCCTGGTTCCATATATCTCAACGATGATATCTTATTAAGAGCAATAGACTTGAGATGGACTGGAATATCAGATTCTAGTAAAGATAATCTATATGGCTTTTGAACAATATTTACTTTATTAATTTCTTCAACTTCATTGATAACCTTTTCTTGCTCATCAATGGTTAACTTCTCACGAAAGAACTTGTAATCATTCATTAAATTTTTCTTATTGATTAAATTTTTAAATTTATTAACATTCTTGGTCTTTTGTGATTTAGACCTCTTTTCCATTAGCTTCTTCATTTTTTTCTCCTTTAAATTTAATTCTTTTATACCATCCATAGCAATTTTATTTTTAGGATCCTTTTCTAAAAGGGACTCAAATGTTTTCCTGATTTCATTGTATGATTCCTCTTGTTGAGCGAAATCTAAGGAGGCATCTTTCAAATTAACATTTGAATCGTCCTCTTCATCCTCCTCCTCATCCTCATCCTCATCCTCATCCTCATCCTCATCCTCATCCTCATCTTCATCTTCATCTTCATCCTCCCATTCAGAATCATCTTCATCCTCATCTTCATCACGTAAAGGGTCGCCAATAGTAAATATAAGATTGAAACCCCTCTTTCCACGAGGCATATCATCTTCATCCTCCTCATCATCATCATCTTCATCATCTTCATCATCTTCATCAACCTCGACAACCCTCTTTTTTTTCTTAGACGATTTCTTAGACTTTTTTTTAACAACAACTTCCTCCTCTTCCTCCTCCTCTTCCTCTTCCTCCTTACCCTTCTTCTTTTCATCCTTCTTAATTTTATTTTTTAGATATTTAGATGGAAACATTTTTCCAAGAAATTTTCTATACTCGTGCATATCCATTTCATCACAATCCTCTTCACTATCACTGTGAGTGCTCATATCATTATCACTATCACTATCATTATGTTTCTTTAATTTTTTATTATCTT
>Ga0233412_10001862_pt1 | contig 10599 bp, 8 predicted proteins | sample Na_anoxic_4_MG_FD_180667 | JGI IMG/M metagenome (GOLD analysis project Ga0233412, IMG submission 180667) | Seawater microbial communities from Saanich Inlet, British Columbia, Canada - Na_anoxic_4_MG | ecosystem: Environmental > Aquatic > Marine > Inlet | place: Canada: British Columbia... | reverse complement strand
ATGCCGACCAGCGCGATACCAACGGTGATGGTTTCGGCAATAGTTGTGATGCGGACCTGAACAATGACGGCACGGTCAATTTCGGCGATTTCAACCTGTTCAGGGGCGCGTGGTTGACGACCGATGCCGACGCCGATTTCAATGGTGACGGCACGGTGAATTTCGGCGATTTCAATATTTTCAGAAGCTTCTGGCTGCAAGCGCCAGGACCGGGACCGCAATAAATAAAACTGCCTGTGATCAGGATTGAGAGCAGGATGACAAGGAGAATTTAAAAGTGTCTAAAAATACCGTTGCAACTGTTCGAGTGCTGCTGGGGCTATCTTTGTCGCTGTTACTCGCTGATGGATCGATGGCAGGTGCATGGGGCAGTGACTATTTCCCAAACTACGAACTGACCAACCAGGATGGTCAGACCCTGCATTTTTACGACGACGTCATAAAGGGCAAAGTCGTTGCCATCAATTTTATGTATACCAGTTGCGAGGATGTCTGCCCGGTCGAAACGGCGAAATTGCGTGAGGTGCAGCGGCGCCTCGGCGATCGGATCGGGGATGACGTTTTCCTGTATTCCATTAGCATTGATCCTGAGCACGATACGCCCGAGGTCTTAAAAGCTTATGCCAAGCAGTTCCACGTCGGCCCCGGCTGGCAGTTCCTGACTGGCAAACAGTCCGAGATCGAAGAATTACAAAAACGCCTGGGCCTGTATATTCAAAGCGTACAGGATATTGATCCGCTCGATCACAATGTGAGCCTGGTGCTCGGCAATGAGGCCACTGGTCGCTGGCTCAAGCGCACACCTTACGAAAGCACCGATGTACTCACGAACTTACTGGGCTACGGCCTGCACCGCAACCGCCGCCAGCCGGGCGCCGCCAGCTACGCCAATGCGGCCAAGCTGACCGATTTTGACCGAGGGGAATACCTGTTCAGAACCCGCTGTGCCAGCTGTCACACGATGGGCGGCGGGAATGAAATCGGGCCCGACCTGATCAATGTGGCCGCGGTGCGTGATCGCGTGTGGCTGAAACGGTGGATCAAGGAACCCGATGTAATGCTGGCCGAAGGCGACCCACTGGGCACCCAGCTGGTCAAGCAGTTCGGTGATTTGCCGATGCCTAACCTGTCACTTAATGACGTCGATCTTGAAGCACTGGTCGGTTTCCTCGAGAGAGTCGAGCGTGGCCAGTTACAGTCCGCACAATAGTGCACCATGAAAGCGCAAGCCAGTCAACGTGGTAATAAACGAGCTGCGTTAATCGTTGGCCTCGTGCTCGGTCTCGCGAGCATTTGCGCACACGCCGCCGGCTATTTCGACGACGTTGGGTTCACCGCGCTGCAGGCCGAGTTGGGACTCAATCTGCCTGACGGAACGGGCTTGCAGGTCACCCAGATTGAAGCCTGCGTGGGTAATCCCTGCGCGTTTGCGCCAGCCCCCACCAACGTCGAACTGAGCGGCAAATTCATCGCGGACGGCGATAACGGGCCCTTGGTCATGCAGCCATTCTCGGGTCATGCCAATGGCGTTGCCCGCCGGTTCTACGGCAACCTGACTTCCACCTCGCCCGGCATTAGCAGCATCGCAAATTACGAAGCAACCGCCTGGATGGATGGCAGATTCCTCCATATCGGCACGGCCGCATTGCCCGCAAGCACGCACAGCCGAATTGCGAATCACAGCTGGGTCGGTGCCTCGGGGACTGATCTGGAGGCGCTCCGTCGGCTTGACTGGATCATAGAAACGGATGAATTTATTCAGGTTGTTGGCTTTACCGGCGGCAATAAACCCCTGTTCGGCAGTGCGTTAAACGCTATTTCGGTGAATCGGACGGATTCTCCGACCGCCACCGGTTCGCCGCCAGTCAGCGGCGATCCGGTTTATGCCGCGCAGCACTCGCGTCCCGACATCGTGGCACCCGATGGCTCCACCAGCGCGGCCACCCCCCGGGTGGCATCGGCAGCGGCCTTACTGATCGACGCCGCTCGCTCCAGCGCGCCTCTCTTCGGTGGGTTCGTCATCAATCGTATCGGAGATTTGATCTATAACGCGGAGCGGTCGGAAGTCATCAAGGCGGCGTTGATGGCCGGTGCGGATCGTCAGACACGCAATACGACAACAGTTTTTGACATCGTCGACTATCGTGTGAACCCGCTTGACCGAACCGGTAACGGACTCGATCGTCGTTATGGCGCCGGTCAGCTCAATATTTACGACAGCTATCATATTATTGCCGCCGGGGAGACCGACAGTCGTGAGGATGCCGGTGGTGGTGCGTCGCCGGGCATCTATGGTTTCGACTACGACCCCGAATTTGGCGGACTAAACGCCAGCAACACCACGGCCACGTACATCTTTACGGCAGGTGTCGACGCGGTTGAACTGACTGCATCCCTGGTCTGGAATATCCGCATTGATCCAGGCCAGATCACCCGGTTCGACCAGCCGGCGATTATGTACCACCTAAAACTGTTTCTATATGACACGGCCGGCTCGGCCAACCCGGCAGACTGGGTGCAGGTTGACTTCCCTGACGGTATAAATGTCGCGCTGTCGGTCAGCCCAACCGAGAACACCGAGAACATCTGGGCTGCACTGCAAAGCGGTAAGGAATATGCGTTCCAGGTCGAGGCAGGCTCCGGACCGGCATTGTTCGTATCGGACTATGCCCTGGCCTGGCAGATCAAGCAGGACAGTGACCATGACGGCGTGCAAAATGCACAAGACATATTTCCAAATAATCCTGCGGAATGGTCCGACGCAGATGGTGACGGCATCGGCAATAATGCTGATGCCGATGACGATAACGATGGCGTTCCAGATGTGGATGATGCGTTTCCACTCGATCCGACCGAGTGGGCCGACACCGACACCGACGGCGATGGCGTCGGTGACAATGCAGATGTGTTCCCCACCGATCCGACCGAAACGGCCGATACCGACGGCGACGGCGTCGGTGATAATGCCGACGCGTTCCCCACTGATCCGACCGAGACGGCCGATACCGACGGCGATGGTGTCGGTGACAATGCCGATATGTTTCCGACCGATCCGAGCGAGTGGGTCGACACCGACGGTGACGGCGTCGGTGACAATGCCGACGCGTTCCCCACCGATCCGGGCGAGACCACCGACACCGATGGCGATGGCATCGGTAATAATGCCGACCTCGATGATGATGGTGACGGCACCCCCGACACCAGCGATGCATTCCCGCTGGATCCGGCGGAGACCACCGATACCGACGGTGACGGCGTCGGTGATAATGCCGACGCATTCCCCACCGATCCGGCGGAGACCATAGATACCGATGGTGATGGCATCGGTAATAATGCCGACCTCGATGATGATGGTGACGGCACCCCCGACACCAGCGATGCATTCCCGCTGGATCCGACGGAGACCACCGATACCGACGGCGACGGCGTCGGTGATAATGCCGATGTGTTCCCGAACAATTCCTTCGACTGGGCTGATACCGATGGCGATGGTGTCGGCGATAACCTCGATATGTTTCCGAACAATCCCTTAGAGTGGTGGGATGCTGACGGTGACGGTGTTGGCGACAACAGCGATGCCTTTGTGCGTGACCCAACCGAGTGGGCTGATACCGATGGCGATGGTGTCGGTGACAATGCCGACCTCGATGATGATGGCGACGGCACCCCCGACACCAGCGATGCATTCCCGCTGGATCCGACGGAGACCACCGATACCGACGGCGACGGCGTTGGTGATAATGCCGACGCGTTCCCTGCCGATCCGAGCGAGACGGCCGACACCGACGGCGATGGTGTCGGTGACAATGCCGATGTGTTCCCGAACAATTCCTTCGACTGGGCAGATACCGATGGCGATGGCGTCGGTGATAACCTGGATATGTTTCCAAACGATGCTTCGGAGTGGATCGACAGCGACGGCGACGGCGTCGGTGATAATGCCGATGTGTTCCCGAACAATCCCTTCGAGTCTTTGGTTCCGGCCACTGGCAGCGCCGGTGACAATACCGATACGTCTGCGATCGACAGCGGCGCTAGCGCGTCGATCGATACCATGACAGGCACCGAGCCAACAAAATCAGTAAGCACCGTCGATAGCCCGTCGTCCGGGGGCGGTAGCTTGGACCCCCTGATGTTGGCTGTTCTGATGCCGTGCGCCGTCTTGCTGCGTCGTCGAAAATCGGCGAATAAAACACCGATTAACACTGATGAATAATCTTGCCTTTTAGGTTAAATTGATATCATGTGCAGCGGTTTTAAGTAGAAAATAGGCAGCAAGCGATCATTCCATTAACTATGCAATGAGAATAAGTATTGTCCGTGGGCATGTGAGGCTCACTGAGGGGAATAATGCAGCGACAGGAAATGAATAAGCAACCAAGTAACGACAAAATTCGAATCGTACTGACCGATGACCACAAGATCCTCAGGGCCGGTGTGAAGTCGATGCTCTCCGCGATCCGGGAGTATACCGTCGTGGCGGAAGCCAGTAACGGTAATGAAGCCATTGCAGCTGTCGTGGAGTTCAAACCGGATCTGCTGATCCTGGATATCTCGATGCCGCTGATGAATGGCACGGAGGTAATACGACAAGCCAAGCAGCGCCACCACAAAATGAAAGTGCTGATCATGACCATGCACAGGGATGAGGAGCACGTGCGAATGGCGATGTCAGGCGGAGCTGATGGCTATGTGCTCAAAGAGGACGCCTGGGAAGAATTGACGATTGCGATACGCCGTGTGCTCAATGGAAACATCTATCTAAGTCCGAAGATCAGCGACAAAATTGTTAATGGCTTTATTCAGGGCAAAACATCGTTTGATGGCGGTCTGGGGAAACTTACACCCCGAGAACGGCAAACGTTAAAGTTGATCGCAGAGGGATTGAAAAATAGAGAAATAGCTGAATTTTTGTCTATCAGCGTTAAGACGGTAGGCAAACACCGGACCAATCTCATGCGTAAACTCGACCTGCATAATTCCGCGGCAGTAACGACATTTGCCATGAATTGCGGTGTTGTCGGCGGTTGATGCCTGCGAGCGCCGGCAGAGTTGTCGAATCAGGCGCCTTTGCCAACATCGAGCGAGACTGTAAATATTTCTGTGTAACTGCCAGTTTAAAACGTAGTCGACCAAACGGTCTTCAAATTCGATCATAAATCGATTCAATGCGAGTTTCCAATTGCGAATCGGCATGGTCCATCGTTTGGATGCATCCTGTATTGCCAGGTAGATGACATTCTTTGCAGAGTCATCTGTTGGAAATAGTTTTCGTTTCTTGACCGCCTTTCGGATCACGCTGTTGAGCGACTCGATGGCGTTGGTCGTGTAGATCGCCTTGCGAATGTCTTCTGGGTAGTTAACAGCGTGTTGAGATTGTGCCAATGGCTGCGCCATGAGCGACTGATCTGCGGATATTTTTCATCCCAGGTATCGGAAAAATTACCCAGTGCCAGCAGTGCTTATTCTTCGGTCACGGACGGGTAGATTTTTTTCAGATCGGCCGCGACGTGTTTGTAATCTTTCCAGGGCACGTACTTCATTGAATTTCGCACTATGTGCACGATGCAGAGCTGAATTTGGGTCTCGGGATACGCGGTATTGCTGGCGTCTGGAAAACCCTTGAGGCCATCAACGCAGGCAATGAGGATATCCCGCACGCCCCGGTTCTGCAGCTCGGTGAGTACGTTGAGCCAGAACTTGGCACCCTCGTTCTCGGCCAGCCACAGGCCCAGCAGCTCCTTGTGGCCCTCCATGTTGACGCCCAGTGCCAAATAAACAGCCTTGTTGATGACCCGTTTGTCCTGCCGAATCTTGACCACAATACAGTCCAGATAAACGATCGGATAAACTGCTTCCAGAGGCCGCGACTGCCATTCCACCACCTCTTCAATGACGGCATCTGTGACTTTGGAAATCAGTGCGGGCGATGCATCGGCGCTGTACATTTCCTTGAACGTTCGGACGATCTCGCGGGTGGTCATGCCCTGGGCGTACAGGAATAGGATTTTGTCGTCCATTGAGGTAAATCGGCGCTGGTGCTTCTTCACCAACTTCGGTTCGAAGCTACCGGCACGGTCGCGAGGTGTGGCCAGTTCAAACTGGCCGTCCTCGGTCTGCAGGGTCTTGTGGGTTACTCCATTATGGATATTGTCCGACTTGGGCTGTTCATGTTTATTGAAGCCGGGATGATCTTCCAGATCCGCAATCAGGGCCGCCCTCAACGGCTATTTAAGTCAGCATCTGTCGGAACTCGTTGAGATCTTCTTCCGTCTTGATGTTCTTCGCAGCCGCTTGTGCGATGGCCTGCAGCTCTTTCTTCTTCATAATCTGCATATCCTTACCCAGTAACGGGTTCAATGATAGGCAGTTACACAGATTATTTTACAGTCTCCATCGAGCGGCCATGCCGCCGAAATAATCGTCCCTTCTGATGCATTTGACACGATCATGAGCGTGCCGCCCGTCAGTTCCACACGCTCACGGATACCGGACAGACCCTGGCCTGCAACCCGGTTGTCGACTTCTGCAACATCGAAACCGACACCAGGGTCCTTCACGTACAACCAAAGATAATTGGCGTTCCGGTGCAAATTCACCGAAACGGTATCCGCCTCACTGTGTTTGAGTGCATTGGTGAGCGCCTCCTGAGCCACGCGGAATAGGGTTAATTTTAACGACCCTGCCAAATCAGTTACCGTCTCATCGACATCGCACTTGATCGAAGTGCCTGTATAGGCATGATCCAGTTCCTGGCAAAGAAGTGTCAGAGCATTCGGTAGTGATCGAGACTCCAGATATCTGGGGTGGAGATCCGCCGACAGTCTATGAACATCTTCTATCGACCCGTGAATGTGAGCCACAATTTCCTGCATTTGGCCAAGTGCCTGATGACTGAGCTTTCCTTTCATATCATGGCGTAAACCCTCGAGGCTGAACTTGACCAGTGCCAGGCTCTGGCCAATGCCGTCATGTAATTCCAGCGCGATATGCCGTCGCTCCTGTTCTTTCGCAGCCAGAGCATTTTTCTTGGCATCAATAGCGTTACGCTCTGTCTTCGGGTTATCGTTTATGCCTTCATCAGGTTGGCTTGGTCGCACAGTGAGCACGGAAAATAATCCGACCATCGACGAATCCAGGCTGTCTGAATGGGAAGTCCGTCGCAAGGAAAAGTACAGTGAGTCCCCGATTGCCGGAATCTCGGCAATCCACGCACTGTCGCCGCTGGCGACCATTTGGGCCCACGCCTTGTTAATGTCCATCGAAAATTTGCAGTCGCGGTCAGTACATTCGCGGTGAAAAACCTCATGTATCGTTTGGCCGGAAACGGACTTCACGGGGGCAATTTGCCACTCTTCAACCTGTCGATTCATTCTCATGATCCGGCCCGACGTATCGACCAAGCTTACGATATGATCAAAATTATCAACCGCACTTTCCCATTGTTTCTTTGCTCGTATGACTGCCGGTAACTCAGTGGGTATACTCTGTTCTTCCTGATTCACCAACGAATCTTCAATCATCTCCGTGAGGAAATACAAAAAGATTTGGTCGGTTTTTCTGAAAGCGTGATCACGCTTTGAAAAAGCAGCCACGGCACCGACTGGTATTGACCCATTCTTGACCGGCACGACGACACTGCTTTGAACTGCCAGAATGCGACGTGCCACATCTGACAAACCATCGAAAGACCGGTGGCCTGATCTTTTTACCTGCAGCTTGACCGCAGCGATGAGCTCTTCGGTCCATTTGTCTTGCCTGGAATCGGCCGGGCGATAAACCGGGGAAAATTGTTCAAACTTGATGAACATCAACGTGCAATCCGGCAACAAGGTCTTAGCCACTTGCAGCGCCCATTTCAGAAACTCATGCTCTTTGTGAGCCGGTTCCGCATGGTCCTTGAGTGCCTTCAGGATCGGCAGATAGTTTTGTGTATCGATGTCGCTTGCCATTATTAATGTTTTCTTGCCAGTGAGCGTTCAGCTCACCCGGAGAAACGCACCTCGATAAAAAGAATAGATCATATTTCATCCCTAATAAGGCCTTATTATTAATTTTTATATGACCGATAGACTAGAGATTAGAAGGCCTGTTTGGGAGTATCTCAGCATTTATCTGTCTGCAGATCTTAATTAGACATAATGGTGACTTTTGTTAACGATGAACCATGCGAGCTGTTGGAGTAGTCGCCATAATAACGTACCAAGTGTTCGTACTTGTCGAGGATATGGTTGGGTAATCCCCCCATTTATAACGGCATCCAGAAGTAGAGGCCACGCGGCTTTCGCCAACTAATCGAGACCTGCCGAAGGCGGGTCCGATTGCTTGTGCTCATTAAGGTGCATTTTCCTATTCTGACCCAATCAAAAATATAGACCGACCTCGAGTCAGGTATTTATATTATAACCAGCACAATTCCTCTACCGGGTGTGGTTATTGGGATTGTTCAGTGCAATTCAACACCGTGACCCTATGACGAGTAATGGTATCTGGGATAAGTGAATCTATTTATCTCTATAGAGTAAAACTGATTCTGTTATCCCCGGTTTCCGTATCGGATTAGGGTGATATCTGATTGGTATATCTCAACGGGGTTATTGGGAAGCTGAGGCCCTACCATTAGACGACACCCGCTAGATGCTTGGTTTTCAGGGATTCTACAGCCTGACGGTGCGGCGAGTCACGGTCGGGTGGCAAAGTAATGGCGCTGGTCAATTATCTTAGCAACTCCGGTAAGCCAAGCGCTGAGCCGAAAAGTCAGACTGAGGCAGGAACGGGTACAGCGCTAAATAAGCATAGGTAACAACATTTGTTTTGTCCTTTGTCAGCTCCTGAATTACATCCCATTTGTCACTACCAATCGGTTGTGCCGCAATGCCTCACCGATGAAAACTCTGTACACAAATAGTCTTAATTTTATTTTGGCCGTGACCAGCGCTTACCTGCTACTAAGCCAACCCCTTGCCCTTGCCGCTGAAATTCAGCCGGGCGCACTCAAACTGGAGAAAGAAGGGGGTGTACCAAATTCAGTGCCCGGCGACGTCGAAGACGCACTGGAAGAAGAGTCAAAAGAAAAAAATGAATTCATTATTGCGCCCCTGCCCAGCCGCGCCCCACTACTTGGCTGGACCCTAAGTGTTCCGGTGATGTATTTGTGGAACCCCAAAGGCGGTCACCCTGACAACAAGCCCTGGGTATCTGGTGCAGTCGGCTTCGTCACTGAGAACGATAGCTATGGCGGTGGCATTTTCCATAGCATGAGTGTTGGTGGCGACCTATGGCGACTTAAAGGGGCGCTGTTTACCGCCAATCTAAAATACGACTACTACGGCATAGGTGGCGACGGCGACAGCCCTTCGGTGCCGCTCGATCAACCTAATGATATGTTTGTCGTCGAAGCACTGCGTCGAACACTGCCGGGCCTATTCATCGGTTTGAAATATGTATATTCCAATACTGAAGTCGGCATTGACAATAACATCGACTGCAGCCAAACACCCCGCCCTCAGGAATGTCAGGCCATCTTAGATCAGTTTCCATTCGAATTTACACTCTCGACCCTTGCGCCGCGCGTGCAGTACGACACCCGCGACAACCAATTTTATCCACGCAAAGGCTTTCTGATTGACGGCACAGCGGCAATCGGTTCCGAAAAATGGGGTAGCGACGACGACTACGAAAAATTTACGCTGAATTTTAATCATTACTACAAAGTTAGCACCAAAGGTGTAATCGCTACCCGTTTAGACACGCAATATGTAACCAGTGACTCACCGTTCTTTATTTACCCTGCGTTCGGTAGCAATGTCGACCTGCGTGGTTATGAGACCGGCACTTACCGCGACCAGTTCCTGATAGCGGCGCAAACCGAATATCGCCACCGCTTTACCCAACGCTGGGGCGGTGTTGTCTTTGCCGGGGTAGGCTCGGTCGATGAAGATTTGTTTGGCTGGGGAGAAACCCTGCCGTCCGTAGGTTTCGGCGGGCGCTTTGTCATCGCGCCAAAGAACGAAATGAGCCTCCGCGTTGACTTTTCCTGGGGTAAAGATGAAATGCAGTTCTATGTGGGTATGGGTGAAGCGTTTTAGTCGCGCAAATTACGGAACAACAGTCGCTGACTCTGGCAATACCGGATTGCAGTTCTTGATGACAACCTCTCCTTGCAACATGCTCTTCGAACACGGCATTCGATCATGAATACATGCTCGTTCGTGCGTTCATCAAATGTTTACGATACTTGCCGGAAGGTCGATTTCTTCTGGTCCTTGTATCCTCTAACCACAAGCCACAAGCTCACTTGTCAGGTCTATCTGGCCTGACTGGATTATAAAAGCGTCGACATTATGCGCGAGACAGCGCATGTCGCCATCGTGGTGTGACGTTGCCTCAAGATAGCTGAAGATCATTCGTCGCAGGCGCAGTGGTAATTCTCCGGTGGGTACCTGCGCGACGAAGTCTGCAATGCGATTCCCCTGCTCGGAGTGGGGCTCGAAACACGATGTGATATCGAGCGTTGCCTCGATGCGCTGGCATTCGAACGTAACACCATTTTTTTCGAGATGCCTGCTCAGGTCCTCACTGAACCACGTTGAACCACCA
>Ga0233412_10001861_pt1 | contig 10600 bp, 8 predicted proteins | sample Na_anoxic_4_MG_FD_180667 | JGI IMG/M metagenome (GOLD analysis project Ga0233412, IMG submission 180667) | Seawater microbial communities from Saanich Inlet, British Columbia, Canada - Na_anoxic_4_MG | ecosystem: Environmental > Aquatic > Marine > Inlet | place: Canada: British Columbia... | reverse complement strand
AGTTACTAATCTAAATAAAAATAGATTCAAAGACTATCTATCAGGTATGGATTATGCTAATCCTGAAAGAATTAGTCCTACAGTTACACCTACACAAAAAAGAAGTATTCAACCATCTACTAGTGTTAAACCAAAAGGAACTATTAATGTATATTGGGGACAAGCTGAATCTGCAACATCTACCAAAATTTTATCTAATCTAGCACCACGTGAATTTACTTGGAATGGAAGAATATATGGTAGTGTTGAGCATGCATATCAAGTTAATAAATCTGGTACATTTGATCAAAATACATATGATGCTTATGTAAATGCAGGAGGTTATGGAACTAAAATAAGAGGTAAAGCTGTCACTAAAGGTTTTGATAATCTTCAACTTATAAAAGACTTAGTAGTGGAATCATTTATTCAAAATCCAAATTCTGAAGCTACTAAAAAACTTTTACAATATGATAAGTTTACTCATAATACAAATGAAATTATTGATAAAGCTTTTTTAGAAGGTTTAAAACTTGCTCAAAAACAATTATCTAATGAAGAAACTTCTATTGTAGACTCTACTAATATGGATACTACAGCTGAAGTAAGAAGACTTGGTTTAAGATCTACAGATAAAGATGGAGTGTTTATGTATAATGACAGCAATGCTAAAAATATATACTATTACACTAATATAGGTAAGAATAACCCGGATGTAGTATTTATACACAACACAAGTGTATATGAGATTAAACCTGAGCAAATTGCAAAAGGTACTAATTTAGGTGGTGCGTCTAACTTTATGTCAGAAATACCTAGTATGTCTATTAATTTCCCAACTAATTTATTTGCAAGTGTTGTAAATGGTAAACAAGTTGAGCTTAGTCCTGACCAATATCAAACACTAAAAACTATTTGGGAAAAAAGAATTAATATAATTAAACAAATTCAAGATAAAGATGGTAAAATTGCATTCCCAGAGTATGGTTTTGGTGATCCTAACATCATGCCTCAAGAATTATTTGTATATTTAAGCAAGAGGTTATTTGAAGAGTTTCAATATGTCAATCCAGGTTCTACTAAGTATGACCAAATGAGAGACTTAGTAAGTGCAAGTCAAGGGATTTCAGATGCTGAAATATTAATACAATTGGGATTAGAAGAAGATCCATTTAAATGTTCATAATATGGTTTGTCAAGTACAATTAAATTCAATAAAGTTTCTACAAGATAAAGGAGCTACAAATGATGTAAGAAGAATCATCAATGAAGATCTTTTTAATAAGTTAAATGATCAGTTAACAGCATTAGCTGAAACAAAATATGGTCTTAAAACTTATGGTTCTAAATTGTTTAGTGTCACTGTGTCAGAACATATTGATCCAGGGACATCAAGATACTGGAGAGACACTAAATATAAAATTTACAGAGCTGTACCAAATGAACAAATCTTTAATAGATTACAGGCTATATATAATTCTAGACCTGATGATGCGATGATGATTAAAGATATGCCAGCTTTAGATAATCCTAAAGTAGATCAATCTTTACAAGAGATTAATGGTGTATTATTCATGGATGTTAAGCTTGATGAATTACAAAATGAAAGATCAATAGAGATTGCTGAAGTGCTAGCTCAAAGACTTTCTAAAGGTATAGGTGCACAATTTGAAAAGATTACACAAGAAGAGGCTGCAAATATTTTAAAAAATAGAAGTGTCAAATACAATGGAGAACCTGCATTTTATTATGCTGGTACTGTATATATAGTAGGAGATAATATAAATGTAAGAACTGTACTTCATGAATTCTCTCACCCGGTGTTACAAGGACTAAGAAGAACAAACAACATCCTATTTCAGAAACTATATGATCAAGCACTTGCTACAGAAGAAGGTCAGGGTATTAAATACTATGTAAAAACTAACTATCCAGAATTAGAAGAGAACTCTGATTTATTTAAAGAAGAAGTGCTAGCATATGCTATGCAGTTAAGAGCACTTAATAGAATAAACAATGAGTTAGAGACAGAAGGTTATGAAAGTTTCATGAACAAACTTATGGCTGCTATCAAACAGTTATTGAGAGGCTTGTTTGGAGCAAAGGTAAACGTTTCTAAACTGGATGTTGATACTACATTAGGGGAGCTTGCTGATATGCTCTTAGATAAAGACTTTGAGTTTAACACTGATAATATTACTGAAGAAGATCTTGCTATGTTCTCACGGAATGTTGTTGACCGGGCAAAAGAACTTAATAAATTTTCTAATGCAGAGTCTCTTAACAAAGCAGTAAGAGAAATGTATGAAACTAACAGAAGAATTCTTACAGAAGCTGAAGGTTTTAAAGGAGACAAAGCATCAAAAAAATTCTTAAAAGATTCATTATTTGAACAGGGAACTAATAGATACTTACGTGAAGTAGTTAGTACATTAAAAGATAATCTTAATGTAGACACTGAAGGTTTTACAGAAGATCAATTGATTCAAAATGCATTAGATGCTGCAAAAGGGGCCCTAGAAGTAGATCTTCAAAGAGCAACAGCATTAGTAAATACATTAGACAACGTCAACAGCATGACAAAGAACATGCTTCTTGATGTTTCAAGAATTAGTCAAACTAACATAAATAATAGAAGTACTATTGCTTTATTGATGCTTTATAAACAAAACTCAAAAGCATGGTTAAAAATGATTCAAGCAATTGATGAGTCTCTTTCTCAAGACGGTAAACTTGTTGAGAGTAATAATCCTTTCTATCAAACATTAAATGAGATTGTATTAAACATCACAAGAATTAACACAAACATTGCAAACATTCTTAAGAATAACAATGTGCAGTTCTATGTGGAAATTACAGGATACATGTCCAAGTATGTTCAAGACAAACTTAAAGGTAATCTTGGTATTGCATTAAAGAAAACCTTTTCTGCAGAACAATTAGAAAAAGAAGTTGATGATTTATATAATAAAGTTGTGCAACAAACTCTTACTGATGCTGATATAGATGCTTTGGTACAAAAAGGTGTTCCCGCGGATGTTTTAAAAGGATTTTTAAAAGAATACAAAGACTTAGTAGTTGATGAAGATAAGATCATAGCCGCACTTACTGGAGGAGCTCATGATATTACTTGGTTTAATAGATGGTTAGAAAGTTATAGCTCTAGTAATGATGTCATAGTAGGACCATTAGCTATGTTTATTCAGAATGAGAGAACCCAAGTGCAAAATGTTGTTTGGGAACAATCAATGAAATTCAGAAAGAAACTAGAAGAGCTTTTGCCTAAAGTAGGCTTTAGTAAATTAAACTCTATTCAATTAAGAGATAAGCTTGCATTTAAAGATAAGATACTTTATTTTGATAAAGAAACAGGTAAACCTATTGAAAGAGAAGTTTATTCTTATCTAGATAAATATAAAGATTACAGATATCACTATGATTTATTAGAATGGAACATAGAAGAAGCAAAGAAAAGTGAAGATCCTGGAAAGATTGCTGAATCACTTATGGAATTTGAGCAATTCAAACGTGACTACATGTGGCAAGAATATGTTCCTGAATTCTATGAGAAAGATGATATCTTTAAAAAATCTGAGGTAGGTAAATTAGCATACTTTGTAAGAAAACAAAAGCTACAAGCTTATAATAACTTACTAAATAGTATGGAGAATGAATATGAAAGATTTGAAAAATATTCTACTATTCAAGCTGCATTTAGAGAATTTCAACAACTATATGCTCTTACTTATGAAGATGGTACTTCTAAAGTAGATGATCCAGAAAATGGAATCTATGATTTAAGCATTGCTGAAGTTTTACAAGAACATAGAGCTGCCACTAAAGGGTTTTATGAATGGAGACCTATTGAAGGATTACTTCAAAGTGCATATAATGAGTTTGTTGATTTGTTAGAAACTAAAGAAATCTTTCCTGGTTCAGCAGACTTTAAAGTTGAAATAGAGAAGTGGAGAAGACAGAATCTAAGAATGGAATATGACCCTGAATACTGGGAAAATAGAAATGCCTTAGTAACAGAACTTAGAGAATTACAAGTTAAAATGAATGAAGCTGTAAAATCAAAATTTGATGTAGCAGGAGCATTCCAAACTATTAATGATCTAATATATAGTTACAGGGATGAACAAGGAGAACCTGATAGTTCTGCTATGGGTAAAACAAGACTTGAAAGAATCAGAGACTTGGAACAATCTATTGCAGATTTTAAGTTTAGATTTGATTCATCCACAGGCCTCTCTAAAGAAGACTCCGAAGAATTAAAAGACTTATCAGAAAAAGCTAGAAAAGGACTCTTACAAGTAAGTTCTGCAGAATCCAAAAGATACATGTATCTATTAGATTTGTTAAATGAGCAAGGTATACTTCCTGAAGATGCTGCTAGAATTCAGGATATATTTTCTGAATTATCCGATCTATCAGTAAACATGCCTACAACATATTACTTAGAAACATTAAATTATAATTTATCTAAGCAAAATATTAAAGAATTAGAAATTGAAGAAATTGATGACTTCATAAATACTGAAGAGTTTGAGCAACTTCTAGATGCAGATGACGCATTTAAAAGTTGGTTTGAAACCAATCACTATGTCATTCAGAAGTATGATAAACCATCTAGAGCTTACATTGCTAGATATAAAAGAACAAAAGCTAATACTGTTTCTATACCTAAAGATGAAGGTTATATAAAATTTACAAAAATTTTAGATAGAAATGGAGAAGAAGTTGTTCTTATGGGTGCTCCAAATGCAAGACATTCTAGATATCAAGTTAAAGATCAATATAGAACTATCCCTTTTGGTGAAGCTAAGTCAGACTATGTAGGAAAGTATATTGATAATAAGAATCAATGGTTGCCTAGACTTTATGATCCTGCTTCAAAATACAGTGCTCTAGATAATAGATTTATGAATGAGAAGTATTTTCAAATGCAAGCTGCTAATAGTAATGAGTTTAAGTTACTTGAAGCAATCAAAGAATACCATTTAGAAAATCAAAAAAATCAAAGTAGTTATAGTAAGTTGTATCTTGACATGCCAAGGTATTCTCTTAAAAAAGGAGATATATATCAAGCACTACAAAAAGGTGCCTACGGTCAGAGGTTCTCTGAATTAGGGGCAACTGTTAAAGAGTGGGTTAAACAAGCAGTAGGTAAATCTGTAATGGATGCTGAGAATGATTTAAACTATGATCCTGAAAATAACTTAGTAAATACTGATCTTGATGGCAATCAAATATCATATGTTCCTGTATCTGGTATCTATAACTTAGATATTGCAGTACAAGATGCTGATATTTTCCAAGGTTTATTTAGATATGCTTTGTCTATACAAACACAAGGAAAACTTTTAGAAAGCTTACCTCTTGTACAAAGTATCTTAGATACTTTAGAAGATCCTAATAATGCTCCTAAAGAATTAGAAAAATTTGATAAGAATATTTATAGTTTAAAAGGGGCCCTTACAAATGCAAAGAAAAAATTTGCTACTAATAATAGACTTGGTCAAGTAAAATCTTTAATTGAAAGAGAATACTATGGTAAGATGGTCGAAGGTATTGAAGAAACTCATCCTGGATTTGGTAAATGGATAAATCAACTTCAGGGGTTATCTGCTAGAGGTTCATTAGCTTTTAGTATACCATCAGATTTAAAAAATAAATATGGTGCATACGTTCAGTTAATTATTGAAGGGACGGGTGCTGAGTTTATTAACCTTAAAGATATTGCACTAGCAAGGCCTTGGGCAGAAAAAGCTATGTTAGAGTGGTCTACAAAAGGTATTTATCAAACAGGACCTGGTGCTGTGTCTACACAATTAATTCAAATCTTTGATCCAAACTTTAAAGCTAAAGATGAATTTGGTAGAGAAATAGAAAGATCTATGGTGAAAGATCTAGTTAATATGGAGTGGATGTACATGCACAGAAAATTTGGTGAGATGCAAGTTGCAGTTTCATTATTTGGTGCATTCATGTATGGTCAAAAAGTAGATCAAATTCTTAGTGACGGTACTAAAAAATCAATGAGATACATTGAAGCTTGGGAAAAAGATGATGAAGGCATAATTAGACTTAAAAAAGGTGTTCATCCTGGTTGGAATAATCTTGCTGTTTATCATGAGTATGTCAAAGGTGAAACACTTACAGAAATAGCTAAAAAGTATTACATAACTGTAGACGAACTTAAAGCTAAAAATAGAATTAAATCTGAAGTACAGCTTGAAGATGGTCAAGAACTAATTATTGCTAAGTCAGAGTTATTCATGGGACTTAAGAATAGAATTCAAGGTACTTCAAGAAAACTATTTGGTACATATGATGAAATGGGTCAACCTGAAGGTAATAAACTATTACTCTACAGAATGTTCTTCTTTATGAGAAAATGGTTTACACCAATGTTAATGAATAGATTTGGTTTTGATACTAAAACTATTTCAGCAACTAGTGGTGGTGATAGGTATGATTGGGCTACTGGTTCATATGGTAAAGGATTTTATATTACAGCTTTTCAAACAATGCTAAAGACAATGAAATCTGGTTTTAAAAACTATAGTTATTTAACAGACCAAGAAAAAGGTGCTGTAAGAAAAATGGCTGGAGAAGGTTTCTTTGCAATTGGTCTTGCTTTGTTAGCATTAATGATATTTGGTTTTGATCCAGATGATGATGAGAAATACAAAAAATTAAGAGCTAAATCAGGAGCTATTAATGAAGATAGTTTTAATACATATGGATTCTTAGCAAATCACATGTTATTGTTGGCAATGGGCACACAAGCAGAGTCTAGTGCATTTGTACCATTACCTAATTTAAAAGGAATAAACTTTGGAGCAGATGACTATGTTAAAATGATTACACAAACAACAACTTCTTGGTATAACACAGTTGTTCTTTATATTGATATATTTGGAGATGTATTAGACTTTGTAACATTCTCAGAAATGGATAGATATAAAAGAGATTCAGGACCTTATTCTTGGAAATCAAAAGGAGAATTAAAAATTTGGAGTAAAATAGGTAAAGTATTTGGATTAACAGGTTCTACTGGAGATCCTGTTACACAATTTGAGAATATGGTTAAAAATAGTAGTAAAAAAGGTGGTTAAAAATGGCAAAAACAACAACAGGATCAGCAAAAACGTATGATAAAGTAAAAGTATCACGCCCTGGGATACATTCAAAAACTAAGTCATCTAAATTAAAAACTTCAAAGAATTATAAAAAGAAATATAATTCTCAAGGAAGGTAACAAGGAAAAAAAAAGGGGAACCATTACAGTTCCCCTAATTCTATGTCAAGTAATTGACAATATAATCTTTTTGTTTCAGCTTCTATAGCTTCTTTTGACCATTTTTCAATGGTATCTCCAGAGTGATTTGTATCAAAACCAAATACCCACCAATCTTCTGGTGCATGTACACCATCTCCATGATTACTGTAAGTAACACCACCATTAACATTTAAACTTTGCACTAAAGATATTTTATCTTGTGTAATATCTTCTAGATGCAAAGGATGAGTAGGAGGTACTGCTACGTAACCATTACCCCAGCCTCTTTTAAAGAAAATATTACCACTTACTGTTGTAGTTAAATGCTCACGTTTTTCTGTACTTTCAATAATATACCAAATCATTTTTTATCTTCTATTTCTTCTATACCGTGTATTTCATCATACCATTCTCTAGCTTCTGTTTTTGTTGGTCTAGGATAACATCCACAATATACTGATTCAGAACCAGCTATATATGCTTCAATTAATAGTTTTTTGAGTAATGCTTTTTTCATATTTTTTAATTTAAAAAAGTTGATAATAAATAAGCTAATTTATAACCTGTAAATGCTCCTAACGCTGCAGGAACAGGGAACATAATAAACTTACCCAATGAAGTAACATATTTTGGTCTATTAATAACTTTTCCTACAAAAAAATAATAAGTCATATAGCCTAAAATCACTAATATATCCACCTTAGCTACTATAAATACAATGAGTATAGATCCTAGAAATCCATATATATAATTTTCAAGCATTGCTTGTTTTAATTCTTTAGAAGATGTTTCTCTATACTCTTTTTTTATTTGCTTTAAACTCATAATTATTCAATTTCTACTAATTTGTATTTTGATAAATCAATTCCTTGTCTTGTTAATGCTGTGATGTTTGCTAATGATGTACCATCACCTTTTGCTAGTTGTTCTCCTATAATATGAATAGCTTGCATAAAAGTACCTGCTGTAAGAGAATCATTTTCCCACATCTTTCTTTTTTTTTTATCATTAAGTTGAGTCATTGCATTAATAGCTTCTCTTACTTTTATTTTAACATTTCTTTGATCATACTCGGTTCCTTGTAATTCAAGTGAGCAATTTTGTACAACCTGCATTGCTGAAAGTAATGTTATATATGTTATTAAATCTTGTGATGTTTCTTCAGACATAATTAATCAATATTAATAAACTTAGTTAAATCTGGTTTAAAGTACTTTTCTCCTTTTAATATCTTACCATCAGCACGGAAAATAGGTTTCCCGTCTTCACCTAACTTACTCATATTACTTGCTTGTATTTCATCAAACACATTCTCAATGATATGCTGCATACCATGCTTAAGAATAGTTCCGCATAAAATATACATTTGATCACCTAATGCATCAGCAATCTCTACAAGATCTTCTGCAAGACAAGCATCTAAATATTCTCCATTTTCTTCTTTCATAAGTTCATATCTTAATTTGAACTCATTATTTGATAATAATCTTGGAGATTCTCCATCTTCTTGTCCAAATGACTTATGGAATTCTGCTACTTTATTTAATTGTTTTTTCATGTTACAAAGATAAAAAAAGGGATAGCTTGCACTACCCCTTAATTGATAAATTATTCATTACTAAAAAAAGTCTGGGATACTATCCGAGTCTTCATCAGTTTCTTCATTAAAGTCTAAATCAAAATTATCTGCTAATGCAAATTCATCCTCAGTGACTTCAATAGTTTCTTTTTCAATTGTTTTTTCTGTTTCAGCATCATGTTCAACATAAGACGGAACTACTGGTGCTTCAAATGTGTTACCTATAGGATCCGTGTATTGAACAACTTCATCTATAACAGGTTCTTCTATGATTTCTTCAATTTCAAGCTCTTCAATTTGATTTAACAAGTTAGTTTGATCAGGATCTATATACAAATCCGGCATAACCACCCCTTCTACTTCAGTAACTACAACTCGTGGAGCTTGTGCAAAGTTATTAATACTAGAAATAAAGTAATGTAATATTCTTTGATCTTCTATCCAAGTTTTAGGATGTGAATTTTGAAGAGCAATTGTTACATAATTATAAAAAGCCCATAAACTATCTGTATTAGTAAATACATGATAAGGTTTCTTCATTTGATCTCTAACCATACTAGCTTGTTCAGTAGTAAGAATTTCATACTCTGCAAACAGTACACCCAATAGCTGTGATTGTTTTCTCTTATTTAGGGAAATTGTTTCCATAGCGGCTTTGTCACTACATAATTGATTGTAGTACATATGTGCATTAGAAATATAAGAATCTATAGTTTCCTGTGTTTCTATATCCGCAGTTCCTGTATGTTTTCTAACCCAATTACCAATATCTCCTGAAATCATAACTGAACCAGTCTTATTTACATAAGCACCAATTACACATTTAAACTTTACTTGTTTATTATAACTATTTGTCCAAGCAAACATCATTGCTAAATCAGGATCATTATTGTAGTTTAGTTTATAAACTCCTTGAGCAATTTGTCCGTCAGCAGTACATCTGTACTCCTCATCTAATACTATAAACCCAGCATTTGCAAGGGCTTGTTGTGCATAATCAATAATAAATTCATGACTAATTACAGTGTAACTAGTTCCATGTTGTGGCAAATCTATTGATAATAAATTTGCTTTTGTTGTGTGTTGAATTTTCTTTGGCATAATTAAAATAAACTTAATTGGTTTAAATTTGATTCTAGAGAATTTATTTCTTTTTTTACTTTCTCTAAATAATAATTATAGTTAATATTATAGTCTTCAAATGGTTTATCTACATAATCAATCATTAGACTTTGCATCCACTTCCCAGCTTCTACCTGGATTTCTCTATTGTCTGAGTTATTCTTTTTAATAATCTTAGACCCTGCTTTAGAGATGTAATACCTTATTGTGTGTTGTAAAGGTTCTTCTTTATAAAGACCATCTACTACTTTGTGTTCTGTAAATTTCCAGTCTCCCTTAATTTTTACACCACCACAAAAATCAAAAATGTTTAGATTTTCTTTTATAAACTTTTCAGGTTTGATACCTTCTACAAAATAAGCATGTAAAGCTTTAGGTATAATCAAAAAACTTTTATTTTTATGAAGAGCTAACTCTTTATACTCAAATCTACCTTTACATTTAGACTTACCAGCTTCATTTACTGCAATGTAATTATTAACATCACCTAGAACAATCTTAGAATACTTATCATGTTCTAATAAAAGATTAGTCATCTTCTCCCATCTTTCACAAATCTCCATATACTTAGCTTCATACTCTCTTGGAATCATTGTCTCAAGACCATCTGTATTCTGCATAAGAGGTATTGC